>ERZ1027243.1208-NODE-1208-length-12794-cov-5.019939_pt1 | contig 12794 bp, 9 predicted proteins | sample MGYA00519243_ERZ1027243 | MGnify/ENA primary metagenome ERZ1027243 (study PRJEB26926, sample SAMN06164727) | human gut metagenome | biome: ENVO:00009003; feature: ENVO:2100002; material: ENVO:00002003 | host: Homo sapiens | place: USA | collected 2012 ...
ACACTGCCAACTGAATAACACATCCCCGTCAATACGGTTCTCGCTGTACGCTTACAATGAAATCTGCATGCTGCGACGAGCTAATACCGGTTGGATGGACGGGTGCTATAGCTTGCCTGCCGGTGGGCTTGAATATGGTGAAACACTTTCCTGTGCTGCTGCAAGAGAGTTGGCAGAAGAAACAGGTATCCACCGGGCGCTATGAGGCAACGTTCAGCGAGAAGCATTAATAAAGTAAATGATTGAACGTTATATCTATCATTTTCTGGATTCGCTGCAGGGGGCCGCGCATAACCTGAATCACTTCAAAGTGTAACTCTCAGGGTTCGAATGACTATATCTGACACATAGCAGCCAGAGTTGGGGTAGGCTGGTCCGCTCTAAGCGAGAAGAGGAAATCACAGTCGTTGTCACAACAGTTGAGAGTCAACTTAATTTGTGGTCTGTTACTCAACGGTGAGCAGGTCAAGCCTGTTTTTCAGTGTGACGACTCAACTAGATATCACCACGCACAGGCCCTATTTCGTCTCATGTTTCTCATCAAAGGGAGAAAAAACTTTTGATCTTGACCCTCCATCTCCGGACAGCTTTTGTATCTTAAGTTAACGATGTCCGCTGCCGCCGGTATTCCCTCGGGGAGTGATATCCCAGCGCGCTGTGCGGGTGGTTTTCATTGTAATGCGTGAACGCTACTGCAAGGTTTCGCAGTGCTGTTCTCACATCCGGTTTTGGCATGAACGCGATATAGTCTTCTTTCATCGTTTTCACGAACCGTTCGGCCATGCCATTACTCTGCGGGCTGCTCACCGCTGTTGTGCAGGGCTCCAGATTCAGCTCTCTCGCGAACCTCCGCGTTTCATACGCGGTATACGCTGAACCGTTATCCGTCAGCCACTGCACCGCTGTGTCGGGCAACCTGTCGCCGAAGCGCTTTTCCACCGACCTCAGCATCACATCCTGCACGGTCGAACTGTCATAGCCTCCCGTGCTTGCTGCCCAGTCTGTGGCCTCACGGTCGCAGCAGTCCAGCGCGAACGTTACCCGCAGTTTTTCGCCGTTGTCGCAGCCGAACTCGAAGCCATCTGAACACCAGCGCATATCGCTTTCTGCCACCGCTATCTTGCCCTTATGTTCACGCTTCGGTCGCTCTGGTTTGTCATGCAACAACAACAGGTTATGCTCGCTCATTATCCTGTAAAGCCGTTTGGCGTTCACAGGTGGCTGTCCCTCTGTGCGACGTTGCTTGCGCAGGATGCCCCACACGCGTCGATAACCATAACTCGGCATATCGCTGATAATGTTGAGGATAGCCGACAGTATTTCTGCGTCTGCTTCTTCATTACGCCGGTTACAGCGCCTGTCCTGCCAGTCGGCAGAACGGTTAATCCGCAGTGACAGTTGCGCACGCGACACGCCCATGGTCCGGCTGACCAGGGCTATTCCCCGTCCTTTGGCAACAAGGGCGCGTGCGCTATCCATTTTCGCGACTGACCGTACTCCACGGCTTCTTTCAGGATCTCAACTTCCATCGTCTTCTTGCCCAGAAGGCGCTGAAGCTCCCGGACCTGCTTCAGAGCAGCAGTAAGCTCAGAAGCAGGAACGACGTCCTCTCCAGCCGCAACGGCGGTGAGGCTGCCTTCCTGATATTGCTTCTTCCACTTAAACAGCAGGCTGGGCTGGATACCATGCAGGCGGGCGACATGGGAGACATTCATACCCGGCTCCATCGTCTGCTGGATAATGGCGATCTTCTCCTGAGGAGTTTTACGTTTACGGACTTCTTGCCCTAACAGGATCCCGGTCATCTCAAAATTGGCGTTAGTGTTAGACATATATTCAAGCCTATCTCTTATCTGGAGATACAGCTACTGTCCGGTGTTTCAGGGGGCTACATCACTGGATGTCACTCGTGGTGATGACAATAAGAGAAAAGATGAGAGTGAAAACATCTCTGTTTCTCCAGCAGTGGTGATGTGTGCCAGGATTCGTGACCATCTGCGAACCCGAATTGGAATTCACTGGCGGCGCAAAGTCCGCCTGCTTTTAGTCACCGGCGACGAGGCGGCAATCGAACAACTGGTGCCTGGCCTGCGTCAGCAGCACTGGCTTGAAGGCAACCGCACCGTGCTGATTTACGGCGGCAGCCTTGCATCGGAGCCTGACCGAGAAAAATACATCGCGCTGCGCAAGCTGCGCCGTGGCCGTCCTCTGGACGGAATTGTGCGGGTGATGCCGTCGTCTCTCACCCTGACGCCGCAGATAAGCGAGAGCGACCTGCACGGGCTGGAAAAAATCAGCGAACTGCTGGGCTATGCCGCCCCGGTCTGGTTGTGGAAACTATGCGATAGTGAGTGGCCGCAGGCTGACCGCGCGGTGCAGGCGGTAGGGGTTAGCTTCCCGTTGCGCGCTACCGAGGACGATGTCGCCCGTCAGCTTGCGCAGATGCTGCCCACGCTGCGGGAGCAGGGGATGCGCCAGATCGCGGAGGAGACCCGCCACGACTTTCTGCTGCGTCTGGGACAGCAGCTTATCGACGGGGGGATCGCGCAATGGCGCTGGCAGCTGGCGCCGTGGCTGACCGCCTCGCGGCAGCGGCTTGCGCTGCGAGGCCTGATGTTTAGCCTGCCAGAGCCTCGTACCGTAGATCCGTATCAGGAGGCGGATACCTCGCCTGTGGGCCAGCCTCATCTCCTGACGCTGCCCGCCACCTGGCTGGGGATCGTCGATGACTGCCGCCGTTTACGCGGGCATCACGTGGGAATGGCGTGGGAGCGGGGCCTGGCGTGCGGTCTGCTGGCCATCCTCGGCCTGTGGGCGGCGGGACTGCTGCTCTCCTTTGCCCTCAATTACAGTCAGATTGCTTCGGTAGCGGGAAAAGCCCGCGACCTGGTGGCCCACCCCTCCGTTTCTGACTATCAACTGACGGCCCTCCATGCCCTGCGCAATGAGGCCGGCCGTCTCGTGCACGATGGGCAGAAGGGGGCGCCCTGGTATCGGCGCTTTGGTCTGGACCATCATCAGCAACTATTAAACGCCGTCCTACCCTGGTACGGTGTGGCAAATCATCGCCTGATACGTGACCCGGCCAATGCCGCGTTGCAGCAGGCGCTCAACGCGCTGGTCAACTCCGCCCCCAATAGCGACCAACGAGCCAAGCTGGCGAAACCGGGCTATGACCAGCTGAAAGCCTGGCTGATGATGGCTCGTCCGGATAAAGCCGATGGCGCATTTTTTGCGCAGACCATGAAAACGGTCCAGCCGACGCGAATGGGGATCTCGACCGGTCTGTGGCAAAGTCTGGCGCCGGATTTGTGGGCCTTTTATCTCTCCCTGCTGCCCGAGCGGCCAGAGTGGAAGATCATCCCGGATGCGCAACGGGTGAGTCAGAGCCGTCAGGTTCTGTTGCAGCAGCTAGGTCGCCGCAATGCCGAAAGCACCTTATATGAGAACATGCTCAAATCCGTGCGTCGTAATTTTGCCGATGTATCGCTGGAAGACATGACCAGTGGCACCGATGCGCGCCGGCTGTTTACCACCGATGAAGTGGTCCCGGGGATGTTTACCCGCCAGGCATGGGAAGGCGGCATTCAGCAGGCCATTGATAAGGCAGCCAGCTCGCGCCGGGAGGAAATCGACTGGGTGCTGAGCGATTCGCGCAAAACGGTGTCGACAGACCTGTCGCCGGAGGCGCTGAAAGCGCGTCTGACCCGACGCTACTTCACCGATTTCGCCGGCAGCTGGCTGAATTTTCTCAACAGTCTGCGACTTAATCCGGCGACCAATATCGCCGATGTTACCGACCAGCTCACGCTGATTAGCGATGTCCGCCAGTCGCCGCTGATTGCCCTGATGAATACCCTTGCCTGGCAGGGGCAGGCGGGGCAACAAAGGGAGGGGCTGTCGGACAGCCTTATTAAATCGGCCAAAGATCTGGTGGGCGGGAAAGACAAGCCGGTCATCGACCAGTCGGCAGCCGGCCCGCAGGGGCCTCTGGATGACACGTTCGGCCCACTGCTCCAGCTGATGGGGAAAAACACGGGCAGCAACGTCATGTCGGCCGATAGCACCCTGAGCCTGCAAACCTATCTGACCCGTATCACCCGCGTGCGCCTGCGCCTGCAGCAGGTTGCGAATGCTTCCGATCCGCAGGTGATGATGCAGACCCTGGCGCAGACCGTCTTCCAGGGGAAAAGCGTCGACCTGACCGACACGCAACAGTACGGTAGCCTGATTTCGGCAAGCCTTGGCGAAGAGTGGAGTGGCTTCGGTAATACTCTGTTTGTGCAGCCGCTGACTCAGGCCTGGGAAACCGTGCTTCTGCCGTCGGCGGCCAGTCTGAATGATAAATGGCGCCGCTCGGTGGTCGCCAACTGGCACACCGCCTTTGACGGACGCTTTCCGTTTGCCGCCAGCAAAAGCGACGCCTCCCTGCCGATGCTGGCTGAGTTTGTGCGCAAAGACAGCGGGCGAATCGAACGTTTTCTCACGACGGAGCTGAACGGTGTCCTGCATAAAGAAGGTAGTCAGTGGGTGCCGGATAAGGTCAACAGTCACGGCCTGGTCTTTAATCCGGCCTTTCTGCGCGCGATCGACCAGCTAAGCCAGCTGTCCGACATTCTTTTCACCGACGGCAGCCAGGGGATCAGCTTTGAGTTACAGGCCAGGCCTGCCCCGGAGGTTGTCGAGACACAGCTGACGATAGACGGCCAAAAGCTGCGCTATTTCAATCAGATGGCCGACTGGCAGACTTTCCGCTGGCCGGGGGAGACGTATAAACCCGGCACTCTGCTGACCTGGACCACCGTCAATGCGGGAACGCGTCTGTTCGGTGACTACAGCGGTACCTGGGGCTTTATTCGCTGGCTGGAGCAGGGTAAACGCCATCCGCTGGATCGCAGCCAGTGGATGATGAGCTTCTCCGCTCCGGATGGCCGCACCCTGCAGTGGGTATTGCGCTCCCAGCTTGGGAGTGGCCCGCTGGCGCTTCTGGCGCTGCGCGGATTGACCCTGCCGGATCAGATTTTCACTGTCGATGCGGCTGAGAGCGCACAGGCCCTGACGACGGGGGTAGGGAATAGTGACATGGATGAGATGGAATAATGAGCATTTTACAAAATTTGGTTGCCGCCAGTCAGTTGGATGAAAGCGTACTGCGCCAGCAGGCCCGGTCACGTCAGGCGCAGTGGCAGTCCTGGCTTTCGCCAATCAGTGATAGCCAGCCCACCGGGAGCGATCCGGGCTATGACGATGATTTTCAGCGTATCCGCGATGAGGTCAATAAGATCTCCGGCGTCGATACCGAACTGATTTGCCAGCTGGCAGAAAAACTGCTGACTCAGACCTGCAAGGATCTGCGCGTGATCACCTTTTACGTGTGGGCGCGTCTGCAGCGGGATGGTGAAACCGGTCTGGCGGAGGGCGTTACGCTGCTGGCGGCAATGCTTGAGCGGTTTGGGGCTATGCTCCATCCCCAGCGTGAACGTAGCTGTAAATCAGCGCTGGAATGGCTTGGCAGTCGCCGGATGTCGGACAGTCTGTCTCTTTATCCGGAAGTCGACATGACCACTATGCAGGTCATTATCGGGGCGTTATTGCTGGCGGAAGCCACTTTTTCCGGCTTGGCTGAAGCATCTCGCCCCGATCTTTCCGGGCTATATCAGATACTGGAGAACCGCCTGGTGCAAAGCGGCGGAGCCCACAGTCTGGTGCCGCAGACCAGCCGCGAAGAACACGATCTGCTACCCCAACATACGGACACCGCACCGGTAATGCATACCGTCACGTCAGGTCGTGATTTGCTCGATCAGGCTAAGGTGCTAGCGAAATATCTGCGTGAGTGTCCCGGCGGATGGCTGGCAGGTCATCATCTGATGAAGAGTGTGCGTTGGGATACGTTAACGGAGTTACCGCCGCTGGATGCCTCCGGCCGGACACGGCTATTGCCTCCCAAGCCTGAGAGTAAAGCCCATCTTAAGCGGTTGTATTTACAGAAAAGCTGGTCGGAACTGCTGGAGCATACGGACACGCTGTTGGCGCAAGGCGTCAACCATATGTGGCTGGATGTGCAGTGGTACGCCTGGCAGGCGTTGCTGAAACTGGATGCTGACAGTGTACGGGCCGATATCCTGTGCCGGGATATGAAAGGGCTATTGGCTCGTCTGCCGGGGCTGGAAACCCTGGCGTTTAACGATGGTACGCCATTCGCCGATGAAGTGACGCTCAACTGGCTTAACGAACGTGTCCTGGATGAGATGGCCGGATGGCAAGATGAGCCGGTAATGGCGGCGACCAGCGCTGATGAGGTGCTGTCGCTGGAGCCAGAAGTGCTCACCCGCGCGGACGATGAAGGTATTGAGTCGGCGCTGAACTGGTTACAGGCGCAGCCGGGCTATACCACCAGCCGCAATCGGTGGCTGATGCGCTTACTGATGGCGCGGGTCAGCGAGCAGTACGGAAAAAATGAAATGGCGCTGCATCTGCTGGCGGAACTCGACAGCCGCGCCCGGGAAATGACGCTCGAACAATGGAAGCCGGAGCTTATCTTTGAGGTCAAAGCCCGCCGACTCCGGCTGCTCAGAGGCAAGGCCGGGCGCAGTGAGGCAGAAAAAAATCGCTTGCTGCCAGAAATGGAGTCATTGCTTGCCGGGCTCATCGCTCTGGATCCTGCTCGCGCCGCGGTGCTGTGCGCATAATTCACGCATCATTCACATTGCATTCCCTGCACCTGCGGTTCTCTGCATATCTGAAAGCTATTACTCATTCTGGTGATTTATGGACGATTTAACCCTGCGTTATTACGACGCTGAAATGCGCTACCTGCTGGAAGCGGGTGAAGAGTTTGCCCGCGCTCATCCTGAGCAGGCGGCAATGCTCAATCTCGACAAAGCGGGCGCTCGCGACCCCTTTGTCGAGCGCCTGTTTGAAGGTTTTGCCTTCCTGATGGGCCGCATGCGCGAGAAACTCGATGACGATCTGCCTGAGCTGACCGAAGGCGTGGTCAGTCTGCTGTGGCCACATTATTTACGTACCATTCCCTCGATGTCGGTCGTGGAGTTCACCCCCGACTGGCCGGAAATGAAAGAGCCGATGACGATGGCCAAAGGCTTTGAAGTGCTTTCCCGGCCGATCGGTGAAAAGGGCACGCGCTGCCGGTACACCACCACCAAAGCGATCGCTCTGCAGCCGTTATCCCTGGAACGCGTCCAGCTGGCCACCGATACGGATGGCCGGTCGGTGATCACGCTGCGCTTTACCTGCAGCCAGCTGACGGACTGGCGCCGGGTCGATCTCAGTCATATCCCGCTGTACTGCAACGCCGATGCGCCGCTGGCCTGCGCCATGCACGAGGCCTTTACCCTCAATGTGGCCCGGATGTGGCTGCACATGCCCGATGAGGTGGACAGAAGGCCGCTGGACGGGTATTTCAGCGCGCTGGGATTTGGCGAGGATGACGGCCTCTGGCCTGAAGATGGCCGCAGTTTTCGCGGTTACCAGCTGCTGCTGGAGTATTTTACCTTCCGCGAAAAGTTCATGTTCATCGATCTGCGCGGGCTGGAGACGGTGGCTTTTCCGGCCGGACTGGCGTGGTTTGAAATCGACGTCGTGCTGGCGGAACGCTGGGAACATGACTTCCGCTTCAGCGAAAAGCAGCTGCGCCTGCACTGCGTGCCAGTGATCAACCTGTTTCCGCTGGAGTCCGATCCGCTGACCATCAATTCCCTGCAGACCGAATACCCGCTGCGTCCGATGCGCGTGCAGGACGGCCACACCGAAATTTACACCGTCGATTCCGTGATCTCCTCACACCAGCAGGTTTACGCGCCGTTCTCAAGTTTTCGCCACAAAGGCGGCATGATGCGTCATGACGCGGCGGACTATTACTATCATACCCGGGTGCGCCGTGGCCCCTCCGGGCTGTACAACACCTGGCTTATCGTCGGCGGAGAAGACTTTGATAATCATACCGTACCGGAAGATGAAAGCCTGTCGCTGACCCTCACCGGAACCAACGGCCAGCTGCCGCGTCGCGCGCTGCAGAGCACCGTGCTCGATACGGTGATGAAAACCACTTCCGCCAGTATTGCAGTGCGTAACCTCTGCGCGCCGACGCTGCCGTGCTATCCCCCCGCCCAGGACCGTTTTCACTGGCGGGTGCTGAGCCATCTGGGCAGCAGTTTTCTTTCCCTGATGGATAACGCGGAGGTCCTGCGCGGCACCCTGGCGCTGTATGAATGGACCGACAGCGAGATGAATCGTCGGCGTCTGGAAGCCATCCTCGACGTGAAGCACCGCGCAACAGAGCGCTTTGCACAGGGCCATCTGGTGCGCGGCGTGCAGATTGAAGTCACCCTCGACAGTCACGGCTTTGCCGGACGTGGCGATATATGCCTGTTTGGCGAGATGCTTAGCCGCTTCTTCGCGCTCTACACCGACATCTACTTGTTCAACCGCCTGATTATCATTCTGCAACCAACCGGAGAACGACTGGAATGGGAAGAGAAGCACAGCCGCCGCATTCCCGGCTGACCCCGCGACTGGAGGCCGACCTGCCGCGGATCAATTTTTACCGCTTCTGCCAGCTTCTGGAAAAACGGCATCCCGGCCAACCACTGATGGGGGGAACCAGCCATCCGGCTGACGATCCGGTGCGTTTTTACCCGCATCCGGGAATGGGATTTCCCGCCAGCGAACTGAAAGCCGTGGAATACGATGAGGCCGATGACAGCAGGCCGCCGGTCATTCGCACCACCTTTATGGGGTTGTACGGTGTCGATTCGCCGCTCCCGACGGCATATCTCGATGATATCGCCCAGCACAGGGAAGGGCATGAAGCGCTGCAGGGCTTACTGGATATCTTCAGCCACCGGATCATGACGCAGTTTTACCGCATCTGGCGGAAATACTCCTGGCCCGCCACCTTTGAGCCCGGCGGCACCGATCGTCTCTCGCAGTCGCTACTGGGCCTGGCGGGTCTACGCATCCCCGGCACGACGCAGCATATCGCCTCGCCGGCGTCGCGCTTTCTGGCGCTAACCGGCGTGCTGCGTCAGCCGGGCAAAACCCAGCAGGGGATCCAGGCGCTGGTCACCCTGCTGGCCCCGGAGACCACCGTCAGGGTGAGCCCGTACAGCCTGCGTCCGGTGGCGATCAGCCAGCCGCTGGGGTTTTACGGCGATGACGACTTCTTCCTGGACGGCAATACGCCGCTGGGTGACGAAGCGATGGATGCCAGCAGCCAGCTCCTCGTCGCCCTTACCACCGACAATCCCGCGGAGGCGCAGGGCTGGAAGCCTGACGGCCCGCTGTTTCGGGACTTTCTCATCCTGCTGCGGGTATACCTCGGCTGGCGATTCCGGGCCAACATCACCCTGACCGCGCCGACCCGACTGCTGGCTGTCCCGCCGCTGGGGGACGAGCCGTTTTGGCTCGGTATTAACGGCGTGCTGGGCGTGGGTGAGGGCGAGAGTGAGGACGATATTCCTCAGACCTTTACCACCGAGCTGGGTACCTATACGGGCCTGCAGCCTGCCACCTTTCTACAAGGAAACCGACGTGTTACGTATAAGTTTGACTAAAACCGCCTGTCTGCTGCCCCTGCTTGCGCTTTGCCTGAGCGGATGCGGACTCACCCAGCGCGTCTCGGAGGGAACAAAGTCTGCCTTCAACGCCGTTTTTTATAAGAAAATTAATACGCTGCATCTGGACTTTACCGCGCGCGAAGCGCTCAACACCGATGCCAGAGAGAATCACTCGCTCTCTGAACCGGTGGTGGTGCGCATCTATCAGCTTAAAGATCGCCAGACCTTTGACCGGCTGGTTTACCAGCAGCTGCTGGAGGAGGGGGATATTCTGCTCGCCGCCGATCTCCTCGCCAGTCGCGATGTGGTGATCGGTCCCGGAGGGGACGCCAGTCTGAATATGCCGCTGGAAGCGGAGGCGACGTTCGTGGCGGTTGTCGGCCTGTTCCGCCATCCGGACACACAAAGAAATACCTGGAAGCAGGTGCTGGCGCGTGAGGAATTGGATCCGGACAAGCCGCGCATTTTCACCGCCGAACACAACCAGCTACGGCTCAGGCCTGAAGCGGCGAAGTAACGTAAAAAAACAAATAGTTGCGGCGGGGCCATCGCGCCAGCCCGCCCTCAATCTTCGTAACCAGCGAACGGGCGATAACCATCTTGATCCAGCCCCAGCGGCTTCACCACAGCACAGGGAGATAACGTGACAGCGAGGGAACGTTTTTTTAAGAAACTGCAGCAACAGCAAAATCCGCGGCGGACAGCGGCCCTCGACGGGTCGGCCGCCGCGGATATCGCCAGGTTTTGTCAGCAGATGGCGGCGCTGGCTCAGCAGATAAGTCAGTGGTTTGATGGAACCGGTATTGAGGTGGTGATTTCGACCCGCCATCTCCACGACCTGAGTACCCTTGGCTACAGCCTCAACAGCGGCATCTGCCGCTACGATATCCCGGCCATTCGTCTGCAAAACGGCGAGCGCAGCGTCAATATCGTGCCGCAGCAGCTGTTGGATGGCGTGGAAAAGGGGATCGTGACCCTGAGTCTTGAGGCGCCCGACGGCGCGGGATCCCGGGAGGTGTTTTATCTGAGCCTGGCCCCGGAGGAGGGCTGGATGATCCGCAAGGCGCACCAGTCCCCGGAAGCGCGGCTTATGCTTACCGAAGATCGCTTTTTTATGGCGGTAGACAGCCTGGCCTGAAGATCCCTGACAGGCGATGACGTCCCCGCGGCGGCGGTGCAAAGCGCGCATCGCCGCCCTGAGGTATCAGGCGCCAAACGCTCCGTCGATGGTGTGCATGGCGCCAGTGACAAACGATGCCTCCGGACCGGCCAGCCACGCCACCATTCCCGCCACCTCTTCCGGACGGCCATGGCGCTTAATGGCCATAAAGCTGTGCATCAGCTCTTTCATCGGGCCGTTCTCCGGGTTGGCGTCGGTATCAATTGGGCCGGGCTGGACGACGTTGACCGTGATGCCGCGCGGGCCAAAATCCCGCGCCAGGCCGCGCGCCAGCCCCTGCAGGGCCGATTTGCTGACCGCATAGGCCGCCATTCCCGGCACTGGCATGCGATCGCCATTGACCGAGCCGATGACAATAATGCGCCCGCCTTCCGGCATGCGGCGCGCCGCTTCGACGGAGGCATGGTAGGGGGCGTGAATATTGATGCGGAACAGGCGATCGATGGCATCGCTATCCTGCTCGAGAGCGTCACCGAAAAGCGCGATCCCGGCATTGACCACTAACACGTCCAGCGGGCCGCTGTCGCGGACCAGGCTTATCACCGCATCGCGATCGGCGCTGTCCGCCTGCACCGCCGTGCTGCCGGTCTCTGCCGCCAGCCGCTCGGCCGCTTCCGGCGAACCGGAATAGCTAAACACCACCGACGCGCCATCGGCGACAAAACGCCTGACGATCGCCGCGCCAATTCCCCGACTCCCGCCTAAAACCAGCACTGATTTGTTGTGAAACGCTGTCATATCCCACACCTCATGATATTGTAGTGATGATTACAATATGCTGCGGCTAAACAGGCTGTCAAGGATTAATATAGTGACCACTACAAAACAAGGGCGTACTCCGGGACGTCCCCGCCAGTTTGATGCGGAACAGGCCATTGAAACGGCGCAACGCCTCTTCCACGCGCGAGGCTACGACGCGGTGAGCGTGGCCGATCTGACCCAGGCTTTCGGCATCAACCCCCCGAGCTTTTATGCCGCTTTTGGCAGTAAGCTCGGGCTGTATACCCGCGTCCTGCAGCGCTACAGCCAGACCGGGGCCATTCCCATTGATGCCCTGCTGCGAGACGACCAGCCGGTGGCGGCGTCGCTCATCGCCGTACTGCAGGAGGCGGCTCGCCGCTATGTGGCCGATCCGGCCGCCGCCGGCTGCCTGGTGCTGGAGGGGGTACATTGTCAGGATGCTGATGCCCGGGTGGCGGCAGGCGAATGGCATGCTGCGGCAAGAGCCAAAATCCAGCAGTATATCGCCCGCCATCGCCCGCAGGACGCGCTGCGGGTGACTGACTATATGGATACGCTGATGCTTGGCCTGTCGGCGAAAGCGCGGGAAGGGGATAGTCTGCCGCGTCTTCTGGAGACCGTGCGGCTGGCAGGCCTGGCGCTGGAGCGCATCCTGCCAGCCTGAGTCGTCAGATGGTTTGTCCGCCCGACACCTCGATCCGCTGGGCGGTTACCCAGCGGTTATCGTCGCGTAGCAGGCTGGCGATCATCGGCCCAATATCCTCGGGAACGCCCACCCGTCCCAGCGCCGTCATGGCGGCAAACTGCGCGTTTACCTCTGCGTCGTCCCGCACCAGCCCACCGCCAAAATCGGTGGCGATAGCACCGGGGGCGATGGTATTGACGGTGATGCCGCGCCCGCCCAGCTCGCGGGCCATGTACACGCTCAGCATCTCCACAGCCGCTTTGGCGGCGGCGTAGGCGGAGAAGCCAGGATAGGAGACGCGGGTCAGCCCGGAGGAAAAGTTAACAATCCGCCCGCCGTCTGCCAGCAGCGGCAGCAGGGTTTGTACGAGGAAAAATACCCCCTTAACGTGGACGTTAAACAGCCCGTCGAACTGAGCTTCGCGCGTTTCGGCCAGCGGGGCGAATTCGCCGTGCCCTGCGTTATTGATCAGGTGGTCGAAAGTGGCCCGCCCCCAGACGCTGGCCAGCGCGCTGCCGAGGCTGTCGGCGAAGGCCGGGAAGCTGGCGGTTTGCGCCATATCCAGCGGCAGCTGTCTCTTATACACATCTCCGAGCCCACGAGACACTCG
>ERZ1027243.1212-NODE-1212-length-12756-cov-3.487048_pt1 | contig 12756 bp, 6 predicted proteins | sample MGYA00519243_ERZ1027243 | MGnify/ENA primary metagenome ERZ1027243 (study PRJEB26926, sample SAMN06164727) | human gut metagenome | biome: ENVO:00009003; feature: ENVO:2100002; material: ENVO:00002003 | host: Homo sapiens | place: USA | collected 2012 ...
GTGTTGGATAGTGACTGACGCAATGCGGTCTGCTTGCATCTTCACGGCTACCGCACGCTGAGAGGCATAAAGGGTAATGTTCTTTTCGGCATCTATAAAGTCTTCCTTCTTCCGGTCTTCATAGTAGTCACCCGGTTGGGCATTGCCAGAGCGTTCATGACCGAATTCACGTATCATACGCCCCAATCCCTGATTAGGCCCCATTTCGATGATACCGCCGAGATGTACACGAATCTCCGACGAGTTATTGCCGCCCAATACAGGACGGTCATTCACTAGTGCTACCTTACAACCTAATCGGGCAGCAGATGCGGCAGCACACATTCCGGCTATTCCCCCTCCTACTACCACAAAGTCGTATTGATGAGCGGGCACCGTCTGTTGTTGTCGCAGGCGGGTACGAAGTGCGGCTGTCTCTGCCGCATCCCAGGTAGCGGGCTGCGTATTCGCATCGGTCGTAAGGTAAATGGCATCGCAACGACCATCGAAACCGGTGAGGTCTTTCAGGGCAAGGGTGGTAGTCCCTGCTTTCAATACTGTCTTTCCGGCAAATTGCCATTGCCAAGAATTACCTGTATGTCCTAATGTAGCTTTCAGCAATTTGCCGCCTAAAGCCAGGCGGAATTTTCCGGGACCTTCGGCATCGGTCCAAGGTGAAGTCCAGTTGTAAGTACGGGCATATACGTAGTAAGTGCCCGCCTGGGGAATGTTGATTTCTGCCGTAGCATCCGCCACAGGGATGCCCATGCCATGTGCCATGAGATAGGGCGAACCCATTTGATCCATGAACTGCTGGTCGAGCACCCAGCCGCCTCGCTGGCTGAAGCTTTCTGCTTCGATGAGCAGTTCTTCGGCTACAGCCACAAGGCTACAGGCTACGGCTATGCATGTCAATAAGAATTTTTTCATCACAGTACAGCGTTTTTATGATTATTGTCTACTATCTTCACAGAGGGAACAGATTATCTCGCCATTTTGTAAATTTCATTGCCTGCCATCAAAAAAGCACCAACTCCATAAACTTCCGTCATGTTACGAGTCACTTTCTTCGGGTCGGCACCGATTTGCTGCACATAACCCAGTTTCCCATTCGGTTCCACAGCCGAGACTAATGCATTCCAGCCTTTTATCAACACTGGAAGATAGGTTTCCTTATCCAATAAACCTTCGTTTATTCCATAAGCAATGGAATAGACAATGAAAGTAGTGCAACTCGTTTCCGGTGATGGATAAGAGGCAGGATCCAAAAGACTGGCATGCCAGAAACCGTCCGGATGCTGTAATCCGGCAACACGGGTAGCCAGTTTTACAAATAATTCCTCATAGAATTTGCGGTTCTTATCTTTCTTGGGCAGTTCCTTTAATATTTCAACCAGACCACCAAGCACCCAACCGTTGCCACGTCCCCAAAAGACTTTCTTACCATTGGCTTCGCGCTTATCAAAATAACGCCAGTCACGGTAGAACAAGTTTTCTTCTTTATCGAACAGGTAATCATAAGTCGCTTTATACTCACGATTCATAAATTTGATATATTTTTTCTCTCCGGTCAGCATATACAGTTTGGCATATACAGGGGGAGCCATAAAGAGAGCGTCACACCAAGTCCAACGTTCCAAGGTCTTTAAGTCTCCCTCTACCAGCTTGAAACTGCCTTCGGACGGATGATTGACAATCCATTCCGTACGGGCGAGCGTAGGGATAATCATTGCTTCGTCTTTGTACTTGCGGTATAAATCCAAAAAGGACTGTGATACAGCGATGTCATCAGCATGATAAAACCGTTTGTCCGGCTGCCAGCAATTCCGTCGGCCTATACGGGTAAGCCACTTATAATATGTATCATCATTGTCTTCTTTTTCAGCCAATTCCGCCCAATCTACCATGCCGACATAAAGAGCGCCTTGCGGCCAGTTCAAGTCGTCATGTTCAGGAGCGGGGTGTGGATTGGCAATCTGCCAATCCGCCACCTTTCGCATGATAGACTTTATTTCTGCTTTTTGAAAAGGAATCTCTGTTGCCATTATAAAAACGGAACATAACAGAGACGCTCCCAATAAAAGTGTTTTTTTCATTATATATTTATTTGTTTATCATTCGGTCATTACAGTTCAACTGTAGCCTTTAAAGGCAATTGACTGGAAGCAGGCCCGACTAAGATCTCAAAGTCTCCTTTTTCCACTACAAAGCGGTGTTGATTCATATCGTAAAAAGAGAACGCATCCTCATCCAGCACAACAGAAACCCGCTTCTTCTCCCCTTTCTTTAAGAATACCTTTTCATATCCTTTCAGTTCTTTCAACGGACGGGGAACAGAAGACTGTACATCATGCACATACACCTGTGCCACTTCCGAAGCATCCATCTTACCTGTATTCTCTATATCAAAGCTAACGGTAACCTGATGCTTACCCGTTTTCTCTGCAGCCATATTACTATAAGCGAAAGTAGTATAGGACAAACCGTAGCCAAACGGATAGAAAGGTTCTTTTCCCGAACGGTCGTATCCACGATAACCGACAAAGACACCTTCGGAATAGTCTACACGCTTAATCTCCGCCTTTAAGTTCTCGTAATAACTGCCGTGCACCGGATTATCGTCCCATTTCCGCTCGATAGAAATCGGTAGCTTTCCACTTGGAGAAATCTTACCGGTCAGGATTTCAGCTATCGCCTGGCCGCCTTCCTGTCCCGGATACCAGGCCATAAGAATCGCTTTTGCGGCATCATACCAGTTGGTGAAATCCACACCGCCACCGGCGTTCAGTACAACCACAACATTGGGATGCATGGACGCAATCTTCTTGATAAACAATTCCTGATAGCGGAGCAAGGCAAACGGACGGTCAAAGCCTTCGCCTTCGGTATTACTATTGAAGCCTGTGCAGAACACTACATTATCCACCTTTGCCAATCCTTGACGAAGTTTCGCCTCATTAAGGCTATAAGCATTAAAACGAATGATGGCCGAAGAAATATTATCAAAGAATTCAATCCGGAAACGGTACTCCTTACCACCCTCAACCGGCAGTTCAACTTCACGGCTAGAGTATGAATGATTTCCCCAATCTCCCGTAATATGCTTGTCATTCACAAACAGACGATAACCGTCATCACCACCGATATGAAGTTTCAACTGACCGTCAGTTTGTGGCATGTAGCAGGCTGTCCAACGGACAGAGAATCCATCTGTCGGAAAGCCGTCCAAAGGTGCTCCATATCCCCAGTCATAATCAACAGAGGATTCCGTGCGTATTACTTCAGGCTGGCCCGAAAGAGTCTTGTTCTTAAAGTATTCAGCTTTGAAGCCTTTCATCTGACGATTAGCATCAGTATAAAACTCATGGACAATATCTTCATAAATCACATCATCCGTCAATAGTAACAGATTCTTTTTCTTCAATTCCTTCAAGCCTTGAGCCACTGAGACGGTAGAAAAAGGAGTGACAAACCCACTACCGCCACCGGTAGGAATCAAATTTGCATTAGGCCCCATCACGGCTGTCTTTCCTTTCAGCGGGAGCAAGTTTCCTTCATTCTTCAACAGGACTACACCCTCGCGCGCCAGTTCTAAAGCTGTCTGGCGGGAGAAAGGATTATCCTCTGCGATGTTGCTGTCTTTCTGTTCCTTATCCAGCATACCATAAGCAATCAGAGTTTGCAGGATGTGTTGTACTTTCAGGTTGATGGTTTCTTCTGTCACTGTGCCAGTCTTGATAGCAGGCAACAGATTCTCCAAATTCATAAAACGTCCTTTCGGCATTTCGAGGTCAAGTCCGGCGTTAGCAGCGCCTACGGCGGAATATACAGAAGTCCAGTCCGACATCAGAATACCTTTGAAGCCCCAAAGATTGCGCAAGACATCAATATTCAGCCATTTATGTTCGGTGGCATGGACACCGTTCAACAGATTGTAGCTGTTCATTACGGCGCCGACATTGGCTTCCTGTACTGCTTTCCGGAAAGCCGGGAAATAGATTTCCTGCAAAGTACGTTCGTCTATGTCAGAGCTGGCATGGTGGCGGCTCCATTCCTGGTTGTTGGCAGCAAAGTGTTTGATTGTAGCAATGACTCCTTCCGATTGTACTCCCAGGATATATTGTTTCGCCGTTTCACCTGTCAAGTAAGGGTCTTCACCGAAGTATTCAAAGTTACGGCCGCACAACGGAGCACGATAGATATTCACGCCCGGACCCAACAGGATATTAACTCCTCTTGCCTTGGCGTCCTGTCCCAAGCCTTGCCCTAACTTATAAAGTAATTCCCGGTTCCAAGTAGAAGCGGAAAGTATTCCGGAAGGATATAAAGTGCTCTTGGGAGCATGATTACGAATTCCCTGCGGCCCGTCAGCCAACTTGATTTCAGGTATTCCCAAACGGGGGATGGCACGCAGAGAAAAACTGGTATATCCGGAGATATACTCTATTTTCTCTTGCAAAGTCATTTTTGTTACAATGTCCTTCGCACGTTGTTCGGCTTGGGGAGTGATTGTTTGTGCACAGGTTAATATGCTCCATAGCATACATAAACCTATGCCTCCTATTTTCTTTTTCATGGTGATTCTGTGTTAATATAATATGTGTAAAAAACCAACTTAGCTATCAGCTCTTCACACACTTTTGTTCTTTACATTTTTAGTCTATCAGTTCTATTTTAACGGTCTGTCCTTGTACCAGAATATGATATTCGCCGGCTTCAAGGAAGCGTTTACCATCCTCATTGACAAAACCGAAATCACGTTCCAGATCGATGTCGAAACGGAAAGTCTTCGTTTCGCCGGCTTTGATAAGTTGTTTCTCAAAGTGTCTCAGTTCTTTCACCGGACGGGTGATAGAGCAATAAGGATCGGAGATAAACCAATGAACAGTCTCTGCTCCGTCGCGAGAACCGGTGTTGGTGACAGTCACTTCTGCCGACAGTTTATCGCCGCGCTTCACCTTAGTAGCAGAAGGGGTAACAGTGCCATACTTAAATTCGGTATAACTTAATCCATGCCCGAACGGATATAACGGATCGCTTGTTATATCTTTATAAAATCCCTGATGTCCGCGTCCGCTCTTGCGGCGATTATAATAAATAGGAATTTGTCCTGTGGAGTAAGGGAACGTCATGGCTAGTTTACCGGAAGGGTTGATACGTCCGGATAAAATTCCTGCCATTGAACGCGCACCATTTATACCCGGTTGCCATATCTCCAATATAGCATCACAAAGAGGTTCCATGCGATTTAACTCCAAGGGACGTCCATTAGAAAGCACCAATATAACAGGTTTACCAGCCTCCTTTAATTCTTTCACCAATTCTTCCTGAATCTGTGGCAAAGCAATCGTAGAACGGGAAGCATTCTCACCACTCCAGGTAAGCATCTCGCCCAAACAAACAATGACTACATCAGACCAACGAGCAACGTCCAATGCGCCAGCAAAACCTGAACGGTCATTGCCCTGCGGTTTGCATCCCATTGCATAACGTAATTCGGCGTCTCCTCCAAACTCGGCAGTCAACCCATCATAGAGCATTTCCACATCCGTATCTTTTCCATGTCCGCACCAGGAACCCAATAAGTCCCAACCATTTTTTGCCATTGGACCTACTACGGCAATCTTTTTTTTGTTTGTAAGTGGTAATATCTGATTGTCATTTTTCAACAACACCATTGATTCTGCTGCCAGTTGAGCGGCCACAACCATACTTTGCGGACGGAAAAAACGATCCTTCTCATTAGTAACCGGAGTATAAGGACGTTCGAACAAACCCAGACGGAATTTTACACGCAATACCCGACGAACTGATTCGTCAACTTGTGCCATTGTTACCTTACCTTCCTCTACAAGCTCTTTCAGATGACGATCGTAGGCATGAGACATCATATCCATTTCAAGCCCCGCATTAAAAGCATACTGAGCAGCATCTTTCTTTGTAGCGGCTAATCCCTGATTCTTTAACTGTTCCACAGCCCCCCAGTCAGACACAATGAACCCGTCATGTTTCCAGCGTTTCTTTAATATCTCAGTCATGATATAAGGATTAGCTGACCCGGGTACTCCACTGATGTCATTGAAAGAACTCATCAAAGTGGCCGCACCAGCTTTCACTCCCATCTCATAGGGCAGTAGATAAGTATCCCAAAGAGTTTGAGCTGAAATTTCGGTATAAACATAATCTCGCCCAGCCTCCGAAGCACCATAACCTACATAGTGTTTCAGACAAGCAGCCATACGGTTCTCTGCTGACATATCATCTCCCTGATACCCACGCACCGAAGCAGCGGCAAACACTCCATTTGTATAAGGATCTTCACCATATCCTTCGGCTACACGTCCCCATCGAGGATCACGTGCCACGTCGATCATGGGAGAAAAAGTCCAATCAACCCCAGACATGCGGGCTTCTTGTGCAGATACCGCACATGCCTGTTCTACCAATCCCGGATTCCATGAACATGCCTGCCCCAACGAAATAGGATATATGGTGCGAAAACCATGAATAGCATCGTAGCCAAAAATGATGGGAATGCCCAAACGAGATTCTTCCATCGCTTTTTTCTGCATACTATTACGCAACTCTGGATTTATATCAAAGTAAATCAAAGAACCAATCTCTGACGGTACTTTTTTCACTTCTTCGCCAACATTATTCACATTGTTGTTTCGTCCCAATGTATATTGGTTTAGCTGCAAAACCTTTTCCTCCAATGTCATACGCGATATTAAATCATCAATACGTTTTTCAATTGGAGCTTTGGCATCCTTATACAAAGGAATACTCTTTTTATCTTTTGACGAAAGAGAATGTGTGACTCCCAATAGGCACAATCCCAAAATCAAAACTTTTTTTCTCATCAATGTTTTCGTCAGTTAATTATTATTTCTAGTTTTCAGATGTATATCAGGCAATACGTAAGCAGATACTTATTCCAGCCATTCCATGCACTTATCATTTAGCTAAGTACCAGATACTTACAATCAGTTCATTGGAGATATATGCCCAACGAACCGGAGAACTATGACCTGCCAATACATTCATTTCCAACAATTAATGTATCTCGTAGCAATTGACTATGACTTACCGAGCGGTAACTTCAAATAATTTCAACCATCCGGCAGATGTTACATTGTTCTTCACAGCAAGGTGAATTCCAATCTCATTCTGCTTTGCCGTGTCAACAATACCAACAGCCCACATGTATTTACCTGCCTCCACGCCTTCAACCCGGGTTGTAAACGTATATGATTTAGCCGTACCTTTCACCCAATCACAAGCTTCCGGTTCTCCATCAACAAATACATACTTCGGTTTATCATTCTTGATGTCCAATAAAGCAAAAGCCACTTTATATTTATTCTTCCACTGGGGAATATTCGTCGGACAATATCCCCAACCAAAATTATTCCAACGGTGCGCTATTTCAATCTGTTTACCATTAGAGATAGTTGTAGGCAAAGAAATTCTGTCCGGAAATAAACGGTAGCTTCCTTCTGTACAGAATTGTTTAACTAATTGGAAAGCTTCATTAAACCATGAATAAGTTTCTCCATTGCGAAAGTCTGAATTATAGCGTAAATCCATCATATTGACGCAGGCTGTTTTAGCCTCATCAAACTCACCCTGACGTACTTCTGCATAATTGGCATATCCATCTCCCTGAATCGAGTTTCCATGAGAATTTTTCACCCAGCCACCTTCCATTACTACAGGAACGAGATACTTCCACTTGGCTATAAAATTGCGTTCCCAAGTAGAATAATAAGTTTTCATACCAAACGCATCGTGACGTAATGAATATCCTTTAGCTACTGCTTTTCCTATTAATCTTTCAGTATCTTTATCATAGTTATTGCCATCCCATTCTTTACTTGTACCTATCCAACGATGATAATTTACAAACACAGGAACTTTATCAAATACTTGAGAATATAAATCTGTCACCCAATCGAAAACAGCCTCACGAGTCGGCAGCTCCGGTTTTCCCAACTCACGCACCTGATAGTACCATACACTATGATACTCTCCCCATTTTCCAAATCCTGAACCACTTACAAACTGTACTTTGTCGGGATCATTAAAATCCTTAGCCAAAGCCCTGATAAATTTCTCATAATATTTCTGGAAAATAGGATCATCCGGATAGGGAGACCATACTTTTACTGAACCTGTTTGTGTTTCATATCCTTTCGCGCCAGCCTCTTTTACAAAATTCGGAGTAAAATTATAGTGCTTATCACGGCTATCCACCACAAAAGTAAAGGCCAATTTCATATTTCTTTGCTTAGCTCCCTCTATCAACATCTTCAGTCGCTTAGCCGAAGGGGTATCACAATCGGAGTTCCATGCATATTTTCCTTCTTCAGGATTAAAATCAGCCCAGGCACCACGAAGGTATAAGGTATTTGCATAATCAGAGACCTTTACAGTGCCTTCCGATGACGGAAAATTATCATAATCCTGCCAGAATGTGGAAGATAAACCATCACCAATACCCGCATATAATACCCATCCGGAAAGAGGATTATGCAAAATGATATTTCGATTCTGCTTTACCGTGACAATGCTGTTTCCAGGAATAGAAGTATCTTCTACCAAACCATCATCACCATTACCACCTCCTTCTTCATCATTATCACTGCCGCAAGCGACTAATGATATAGCCATAGAAAAAATAAGCCCACAACTTATTTTTCTCAAACTGCACATATTTTGAAAATTAATCTTCATACCTATAGCTCTTATTTTTTTATGCTTACTTTCGACAATTTTAACCAGCCCGAATCCAATATATCCCCTTTGGCGGCAATGTCCAGCCCTATGAGATCTTTATTACTCCGGTCAACCAGGCCCACAGCCCAAACATAAGTACCCGTTTCAACTTTGGACATATCCGGCTCAAATACATATTCAGCGGGACTTCCTTTTATCCACTTGGATAAATCTGTATTCGTATCCACAAATGTATATCGCACCTCATTCGTTTCAGAATCGAGCAAAGCGAAAGCTACTTTATATTTTTGATTCCATTGCGGAATATTAGTAGGACAGTACCCCCATCCCATATTGTTCCAGCAATGTTTAATAGTCGGAGTTGTTTTTTTAGAGACTTCTAACGGTAAAGAGATCTCACTGGGGTAGAGCCTATACCCGCCTTCCCGAAGGAATCGGCGTACTAAATCAAAAGCATCTTTAAACCAAGACTCTGTATCGCCAAAACGGAAATCCATCATATTGACATGTGCCTCTTTGCTGTCATCAAACTCACCGCGTCTTACGTCCTCGTGTGAATCCTTGCGATATCCTCTAGGATCCTGCCAATAACTATGTGATTTGACAATCCAGCCACCTTCCATAATAATGGGGCAGATATTACGATATTTTTTTGCGAACCTACGCTCCCAACTGCCATAATAGGTTGTCATGCCAAATGCATCATGACGCAATGAATATCCTTTCTTGATTGCTTCTTCCAACATTTCTTCACTGTCAGCAGCAAAATGTTCATCATCTACCCAATCTTTTCCCGCACCAATCCATCTATGGTAGTTAATTACTACTGGAACTTTATCAAAAGCTTGAGAATATATATCTGTCACCCAATCAAAAACTGCTTTCTTTGGAGTATCATCACCTGTTGAATAAATCATTGTATGATATTCTCCCCATTTCCCAAGTCCGAATCCATCTATAAATTCAACTTTCGAAGGATCGTTGAAATCTTTAGCCAAGGCCTTCACAAATTTAGTATAGTACTTCTGAAAAACTGAATCGTCAGAATAAGGTGACCATTTACCTTTATTCATAAATCCTTTTGCACCGGCATCTTTTACAAATTGAGGAGTAAATTCTGTTCTCTTATCACGACTGTCAACTACAACACGAAATGCCAAACGCATATTCCGCTGATAAGCTCCTTCAATATATGCTCTTAAATTAGAATCTATTTTCCAACCATATACATCTTCCTGTGGATTAAAATCTGTCCAACTAGCGCGAATATAAAGCGTATGAGCATAATCTGTCACACTAACATTGTGTCCCAGTTCAGGAATATACATATGGTCATACTGTGCCCAAAAATCCGCAGCATCCACTCCCATACTTGCATAGAGCACCCATCCTGTAAGCGGGTTATGAAGAATACGCAAAGAATCAGGCTGAATCGTAACTATGTTATTCTCCGGTAGTTCCTTATCAAATGAAACGGCTGAAATCTCGTCTCCGAAAACAGGAGATAAAAGGAACATAAACAGACAAAGAGACACAATTACTCTATAATAACTAATCTTTCTTATAACCATACTACTAATTGTTTTTTTTAAAGAGTGCTATATCATTGTTCTCTTTATTCATATAAAAATCACGAGATTGATATAGCACTCTTAATTTTATCCTGCTTGATTATCTCTTATCAAAGAAGACTGTCAGTTCTTTAATATCTAATTCTATGTAATTAACTCCTACAGGTACACTAAAGAAGGCATAGCGGTTGTGAGATTGCCCTCCGACTACAGTCTGTTTCTGATTGTAGTCACTCTCTGCAATATCAAGGCAACCGTCATAAGATCCTCTGATGGCATCTGCTGTTGAGCCAAAGGTATAGCAACCTGCACTTTGCGGTCCGACTTTAAAGTTCAATCCACCCGGATGTGCATTTCCATCTTTGTCTTTAATGGAGTTCTTTCTGGGTAACTCCGCTCCTTTGTATATAAACAAATAAGGATTTGCCAAACTAGGTGTCATAGAATGAGCCATAGTGAATCCTGTATCACCAGTGCCATCTTTAGCCCATCCATCGTATGGTCCCCAAATAAAGACTCTTTCGATAGTGGTAGTCACCGTATTATTGTTCCATGTCCACGAAACAACCATTGGTTTAGGATCTGTTTCGGGGGAGTAAATCGTAACTTTTTTAGTATTTATGTTAATCACAATACGATAGACACCCGCAATCTTAATATTCCAATGATAACCAAGCGCAGCTACTTCCGGACTCATTGTCGAGATATTCATTGCTGTACCATCTGTAAAATCGCCTGATTCTTCCGGAGCAATAGCCATATCTTTCTGTCCATTAAACAAGATCGGGAAATAAATAGTACCTGGTTGCAGTTCTGCATGGAACGCATATTGATTTTCATCTTCTATCGTGCGAGTCATCTCTACATCTGCGCTAACACAAGTTCCGGCAATATAGATTTTATCAGCTTCTATAAAATTACTAGCCAAACCTATAGTAACGGTACGTGTTTCAAAATCTACCACTACACGATACTGCCCATCTTCAGGAATCACCCAATATCCAGCATTATCTATCCCCTTAATTTTAGCTTCCATTGCTCCATCAGTTATCTGTTGTTCTGCAGCAACTGGTGAGATGGCATTAATCTTATTTTCATCTTTCCAAACAATCGGGAAGTGAAGATTACCTGCCTTCAAGTCACAAATGGAAACATAACGCTTCGGCTGACTTTCCATTGGCAAGATTTCAAGATCTTCACCATCAACAGCTGTGCCTGACATATAAAGATGGTCTGCTACAAAAGTCTTTTCAGAATACATCTTTACTTTTATAGTAACTGTAGAAACTTCCGGTTTTACAAACTTAGGTCCTTCTACAGAACCGATAATACGGGCTTGTAACTTTACTAAATCACCAGGCTGCTGCTTCCACTTTGACACCAATAAACTCTGCAATTCTTTATGAGTATAACTTTTAGAAAAATCATCATCAATATACTCCCTTATAATTGTGTTTGTTCCAAAACTGTTATTTTCCAGATCCATTTTATAAAGATAGGAAATATAATAGTCAGAGCCTATTGGGTCAGCTTCCGTCCAGTTTAACGTCAATGCAATCTCATCCGGGGTATCTTCCTTGAGTTCTATTTCATAATCAGAAGGAGTAAGAACTAAACTTGTACGATTGTCGAGCGAATTAGTAGCATCGTCATCATCATTGCATGCTACTATGAAACACGAAGCAAGTGTCAGGAAGAAGAACCGTAAAAGGTTCTTCTTAAATATATATCCGTTTTTCATATCTATATTCAATATATTAATATTATAACTATTTATTGGTTTCCGACGGTCCAGTCAGGAGTTTGTACCAAATTCCAATTCTTATCAATATCGTCCTGTGGAATAGGCCACCAATAGCTTATAAATTTACGTGTCTGATATACTGTACGAGTATAATATTTATTTCTATAGTCCGCATCGGATACTTTAATATAAGCATTCATGCCATAAAAATCACCATCCAATACTTTCTCGGCTAATTTCCAGCGACGCAGATCATTAAAACGAAGTCCAGATTCACAATTCAATTCCACACGCCTTTCTTGACGAATTAACTCGCGCATTTCTACAGGATCTGATGGGGCTGTTATCTTGCCTTCTTCAGCTGAAACACTATATTCGGGAATACCCGCACGCTCACGAATCAAATTGACATATTTCAGAATCTCTTTTTGATTGGCAGTATAAGTGCCCTTCTCAATGCTATATTCATTCAACGCCTCAGCATAACTTAAATAGATCTCTGCCAAACGACATAGTGCACCATGACGATTTTTATAATCTCCACTGCCTTCTTTGGGATTTGCAGATGGGTCTACTCTCTTACGTACCAGATAGCCGCTCCACGGAGCGTCATGAGAAGGACCACCGTCTTTACCATCCATATAGAAATCTGTATTTCTCTTACCACCAATATGCCCTGTCTCTTATACACATCTCCGAGCCCACGAGACACTCGCTAATCTC
>ERZ1027243.1213-NODE-1213-length-12723-cov-4.904168_pt1 | contig 12723 bp, 10 predicted proteins | sample MGYA00519243_ERZ1027243 | MGnify/ENA primary metagenome ERZ1027243 (study PRJEB26926, sample SAMN06164727) | human gut metagenome | biome: ENVO:00009003; feature: ENVO:2100002; material: ENVO:00002003 | host: Homo sapiens | place: USA | collected 2012 ...
AAGAGACAGGTCGGTGATTAACCAGTGGCAGCTGGCGCTGGATAATCACCGACAGCGGCGGGGTCGCCATCTTGTACGGTGTCGAGCTATATAACCAGCGGGTCCCCAGGGTGGGGATGCCGCTGATAAAGTGCAGATAGCCCATCATGGCATCAGACAACACCACATCGCGCGCCATGCCGCTGACGGCAGGATCGGTCAGCAGACTGACCCAGGTGGTAAACTGCGGCTGAAAACCGGCGATGGCGATCTCCGCCAGCTGCTGCTGGAACGCCTGCACCGCCTCGCGGTTTTCCCACATCGGTTTCATATCCCTGGCGGCGTATAGCGAGACCAGCGGATTCATAAAGACGGGTTTGTAGCCAGCCGGCAATAGCGCTTCGATCTGGGCGCGACTGTTCGCCGCGGCTTCCATCGACAGCGGCTGCTCACCGGCCAGCTTCGCGACCGCCGGCGATTGCCCGTCGCTTTGCGACAGCGCGACGGAAAGCTCTCCAGGCGTAGCGGAGCTATCACCTGGTACGACTTCAGGCTCTGCGGCCTGGACATTGAACAGCGGAGCAAATGCCAGTGCCAGGCTCAGACTGAGCGCTGACAATGGACGACCATACCGTTTCTTAAGCAACATCCCTTGCCCCCTGTTGTCACACATTGCCGCCCACAAATTCGTGGGCTTTAACACAGTATATAAAGACGAAAAGGCTTTTGCCTTACCTAATGTAAAGAAGCTTAAAGATTATACCATCCTGGCATAGCAAGCTGGATAGCAAAAAGGGCAACTTAACGTTGCCCTTTTCAGCGCTTACCCGCCAGTAGTGAGCTGCATCGTCAGGAGGCGTCGGCCGTTCCCGGCAGCGCTTCCGGCAGCGGCGCGGCAAACCCGCGCAGCCCCACGACGTGCACATGTTCGTGATTATTGAACACCTTACGCACCAGTTTATAGGTAGTGCCTTTTTCCGGACTGATGTTCTCCGGCGCTGCGATAATCAGCTGCATCTCCAGACGTTCGCACAGCTCGAACAGGGTGGCGATGGAGCGGGCGTCAAGACGCGCCGCTTCATCGAGGAACAGCAGACGGCAAGGCGAGATATCCTTGCCGCGCAGGCGACGGGATTCATCTTCCCAACTCTGCACCACCATCACCAGAATCGACATCCCGGTACCGATAGCTTCCCCGGTAGACAGCGCGCCGGACTCCGCGCGCAGCCAGCCGTCGGAGCCGCGGTTAACTTCCACTTCCATCTCCAGATAGTTGCGGTAGTCGAGCAGCTCTTCACCGATGGTTTGCGGCGTGCGCTGCCCCATGTCGATCTGTGGGTTGAGACGCTGATAGAGCTTGGCCAGCGCCTCAGAGAAGGTCAGACGATTGCTGTTAAACAGATCCTGGTGCTGCTCATGCTGCTCGGAGAGCACGTCGAGCAGCATCGAGTGGGTCTCACGCACATTGACGTTCAGACGCACGCTGTTGACCTGGCCGAAGGAGACGCTCTGCAGACCCTGGTTGAGCATCCGGATACGGTTCTGCTCGCGCTGAATGGTTTTGCGAATAATGTTGGCCACGCTGCGGGAACTGATCGCCAGCTTCTGTTCACGGTTGGTCAGCTCTTCGGTCAGGCGGCTGAGCTCGATCTCCATCTGCTCGATCGCTTCCACCGGATCATCGGTGCGAATAATATCCTGACGAATACGCTCGCGCAGATGCTGGTATACGGCAACGAAGAACTGAATTTTGCGCTCCGGACGCTTCGGATCTTCCGAGATACGCAGCACGTCACGCAGGTGTTCGTTATCGGCGACCGCCAGACGCAGCGCCCCCAGCGCCTTATCCGACATTGAGCGCAGCTCATCGGCGGAGAGATAGGCCAGCTCGCGGCGATGCAGACGACGTTCGACGCCGTTATCTTTCACCAGACGCATCACCGCGCACCAGCCCGCCTTGGCGGTCACCACCTGCTCGCGCATTTCGCAGTAATCGCGCTCCAGCTTGCGCAGTTTACGGGTCAGGTTGTCCATTTCCGCTTCGCAGAAGGTCAACGCTTTCTCCAGCTGATTGCGTCGGGAGCGGTTATTGCTCAGCTGCATGTGCAGCTCATCGCGACGCGCGCGAGCACGCTCTTCCGCGCCGGCGTCGGCGCGCACGCCAATGTCCTGCAACTCTTTATACAGATCGTTGAGCAGCTCTTTCTTGGTGTCATACGAGCTCTTCAGCGAGGCCAGCACCTGATTGTACTGACTAAGCTGCGCCGCATGGGCACGCATCGCGTCGCGCGCGCGGCTGCGTTCGGACTCCGCCTGCTCCAGACGCTGGCGCAGCTTCTCGTTGAGATCGCTGTTGCCGCTGAGCATTTCCGCCGAATCGGAGTAGCTGAAGTGGGCCCTGCGCTGCACAACTTCCGCCAGGGCAAAAGCCTGCTGACGCGCATCGCGCTGGGTTTGCTGCGCATAGGCGTAATCTTCTTTCAGCTGCTCAAACTGCTCCGGATCGCTCTGCAGCACCGAAACAATAGGCTCCAGCTTCGCCAGCTGGTTACCGTGCTGCTGAATAAAGCGCGCGGCTTCCTGCGCTTCGTCCAGACGTTCCTGGATCTCGTCCACGCGGTCGGCCAGCGTATCATCCGCCAGCAGGTTCAGGCGCGGCAGCAGGCGGTTGAGCGCCGACACGCCCTCTTTCGCCTGCTCGTACTGCACACGGTTCTGTTGGTTATCGCTTTCATGGGCGCTCAGCGCACGCTCCAGCTCGCCGCGGCGGCTGTTGAGTTTGCGGATCTCTTCTTCCGGATCGTCCTCGAAAGCCACCGCCAGATGGCTGCCGATAAAGCGGCTGAAGGCCTGGTGCAGGCGCTGGGTTTTCTGCACATCGAACGACAGGGTCGCAAAACGCTCTGACAGCGATTCACGCTCGGCATGCAGGGTTTCAATGCGGTTTTCACGTGCCGCGCGGCCAAACAGCGGCAGCGACGGGAAGCGCGAATAACGCCACTGGCGATCGGCAATCTTCACCACCACCGCTTTTTCCAGCTCGTCGACGCTGAATACGCTGTCATCGAAGGACTGCGGATCGCCTTCGATCAGATAGAGATCTTCCGGGCAATCTTCCAGCCCCTCAAGCTGCTCGGCTACCCGCGACAGATCCGGCACCACGATCGCATGGCGCGACGGACCGTACAGCGCGGAGAAGTACGGCGCATCGTCGAGGCTAACGTCGTCATAGATTTCCGACAACAGCACGCCGCCAAAGCGCTCCGCCAGCGCGTTCAGACGCGGGTCTTCAGAGCCGCCCGGCTGGCTGAGACGCTCAATTTCTTCGTCAATGGCGCGCTTGCGGGCGCCGACCTCGTCACGTTCAACGATAGCCTCTCGTTCACGCTCCAGCAGCTGCTGCAGGTATTCGGTGACCTCCTGGCCGGACGCAAACTGCTCGCCGCTTTGCTCGCACAGCTGGTTAAGGCTGTTCTGCGCCGCCAGCCAGACCGGCGCCCGACGCATCAGCGTCTGGGTACGCGACTGCAGTTGCTCCAGCTCCTGACGCAGCGCCATGCGCTGCTCCTGAGCATTGGAGACGCTGTCGGCCAGCGACGCGATGCGCGCTTCCAGCTCCTGATGCAGCGTTTCCAGATCGTCGATATCGTAACGTTTACCCTGGCGTTTGCAGAACTCGGCCAGCTGACGCTCAGCGTCCTGCTGCTCGCGCAGGCGCTGTTCAAGCTCGTTGAGGCGGCTGCGCAGCCCCTGCGCCTGCTCGGCCTGGTGGCGCTGGTTCACGCCGTCGCGCAGCAATTCGCGCGCCACGTCCCAGGCTTCATTGCGCGCCAGCGGGCCGTTAATCGCCGCCACCAACTGGTAAGCCTGTTCAAACTGGCTGTGCGCGGTTTGCGCCACGCTCATTTTCTGTTCCAGCGACAGCATTTTCTCCGTCGCTTCCTGCTCTTTCGCCTGGAAGGTTTCCAGCCACTCGTCGGCGCTCTCCGGGGTCAGATCCGGCAGATGGCACAGCGCCTTCGCGCGCTCCAGCGCCTGCAGCGCCTGGTTATACTGAATGGCGCGGGTCTGCTGCACATCGAGCGCCTGCTGATAGTCGGCGAGCTGGCTTTTCAGCTCATCCACTTCCAGCTCGGCGGCCTCAGCGCGGGCTTCGTTCTCTTCCTGACGATCGACGGCTTCCGCCACCACTTCATTCTGCTCTTCCAGACGGATCTGCAGCTCGTCGAGATCCGCTTCGTAGCGCTCGATTTTTTCCTGCTGACGCAGCGCAGTCTGCACCAGGTTCAGGTGATCGCTGGCGGCCTGGTAATCGGCTTCCAGATCGCCCTCCGCGCCGTTATGCTCCTGCAGTTCGCGCGCCATGTCGACGTGCTTATACTGCTCAGCCGCCAGCTGCGAACGCGAGGTGAAGAGATCGCGGCGATACTCCAGCGCCTTATCCAGGTGAATGCGCCTCTCGTTGGCGTGACGCATATAGTCCGCCGCCACGTAGTTGGTGGCTTCGCTGATCAGGTGTTTAAACAGATCGCGGTCGGACTGGGTAACGCGAATGGCTTCCAGCGTCATGCGGTTTTCCCGCAGCGCCGCTTCCATATCCTGGAACGCTTTACGCACGCCGCTGTTTTCCGGCAGCAGGTAGTCGCGCAGCGAGCGGGTAATGGTGCTGGAGATCCCGCCGTACAGCGAGGCCTCAATCAGGCGGTAGTACTTGCTACGATCGGAGGCGGAACGCAGGCGACGCGCCACCACGCCCAGATCGAACATTAGCGAGTGATATTCGGTGATCGAGTTGAACTGTTTAAACTGGACCCCTTCCATCGCCTCGAGTTTATCTTTCAGCTCGTTGAGGCTCACGACGCGCGCCTGGCGATCGTTCAGCGTTTCGGTCAACAGCTGGGTCGGCAGGATAGAGGTCGGCAGTCCCTGAATGGCGAAAGGTTTAATATCGACTTTACGATCGCGCCCGGCGACCTGCTGCAGGCGCACGCCGACCACCACGCGCTGGTGGCGGGAGTTGATCACATCGAGTACCGAGTAACACACCCCGGCGCGCAGCTTACCGTGCAGGCCTTTATCGCGTGAGCCGCTGGTGGCCCCCGCTTCGGTGGTGTTACGGAAGTGCAGCAGGGTTAAATCCGGGATCAGCGCCGTGACGAAGGCCGCCATGGTCGTGGACTTACCCGCGCCGTTCCCCCCGGAGAGGGTGGTCACCAGTTCATCAAGATCAAAGGTCCGGGCAAAGAAGCCGTTCCAGTTAACCAGCGTTAGCGAGCGAAACTTACCGCGTTCAATCATTACTCTTCCTCCCCGCTATCCGGCTGGTGTTCTTCATTCTCATCATTGAGCTGCAGGTGATTTTCCAGGGCCATCGCTTCCCCGTCGCGGATCAGACGGCGCTGCGCTTCGCGCGGGTCGTCGCCGGCGCGCACATCGGCGCCAAAGCGGAATACCGATTCGGTAATGCGAAACTTGCTGCTATCGTGGCCCATAAACCACACCATCCCCAGACGGCGTAAGCGGTTAAGCGAGGCCCGCATTTTTTCCTGCAGCTTCTGGCGGTCCAGATCCGAACCGGTGGAACGGTTGTTCACCAGCTTCAGCAGCCTGGATTCATCGGCCAGGGTCAGCAGCTCGTCATAGAGCTCCTGCTGGGTAAAAATCCCTTCGTTCGCCAGGCGCTCCGGGCTGAGATAGAGATAGCAAAGAATTTTGCCCACCATCATATCCAGCTCGGACAGTACCGAGCGCGAAATCAGCGTGGTGGACCGCGGGCGCAGGTAGAAGAATCCCTCCGGCGCGCGGATCAGCTCGACGTTATAGCGAGCGTAAAACTCTTCCAGGTAATCCTGAAAATCCATCAAAAATGCGTGATTATCCAGCTCGTCGAGACCGATATGACGGCCCGCGCGCAGGGCGCTGTCCAGCGCCGGAAATAACGGATTGGCCAACGCCTGCGCCAGCTTAACCGGCATCACTTGTTCAATATTTGTCAATGACATGCGCCTGTACCTTGGCTCCGTAATCATTAATCGGCTGCCATTTTGCCGGCAGTCCGGTGAAATCTGCCTGGGCGACGCCCAGCTGTACCGCCTGATCCACGACGATCCGCGCCACGTCGAAGTGACGCCCGCGCGGATACTGCGCCAGGAACTCCCGCGCCACCAGGCCGAGATCCAGCGGTATTCCTTTCTCTTTATAGACCGCCAGCTGCGCTTCGATCAGCGCCGCCAGCTGCTCGCGAATTTCGTTAAACTCTTCAAATTCGAGGTCCGCCGGCAGCTCGCCGGTGACCTCTTCATCGCGCAGGGCCATCTCTTCATCGCGCATATCCAGCAGGCGGTCGGCGTTGGCGTAAGTTAGCGCCCACGGTTCATCAAAATAGGTCTGCACCGACTGGCGCAGACGCTGGGCGAAGACGCGGTTCTTATCCATATCGATAGCGGTACGGATAAACTTGTGCACATGGCGGTCGTAGCCGATCCACAGGTCAATCGCCTGCTGACCCCAGCTGACGATGCGGTCGAGCTTGCTTTGCAGATCGAACACCAGCCGATCGACAAAATGGAGATCGTCGCGCGCCATGGTCGAGTCCTGAATGCGCAGCAGGTTCGCCTGCAGCTTATCCCCTGCCGCATCCAGCGTATCCTGCAGTTCGCGCAGGGTGCCGGAGGTTTCCGACAGCAGCAGTTCACAGCTGGAAATCGCCGCGCGCCAGTCTTTATTCAACAACTGCGCGATATCGTCTTTCACCAGCTGCTGCTGCTCATCCATAATGCGCTGCGTCAGGTCGATGCTGTCGAAAATTTCCGCTACGGAATACTTCAGCGGCGCAAAAACGTTGCGATGCCAGTGGAATTCATCACCGCCCTCTTCCGCGGCGTCCGCCGCGCGCTTCAGCTCGCCGGCGACGATCGACAGCTGCATCGAGAGACGCAGCGTCGAGAATTCGCGCTGACGGATATAATAATCGGTGATCCCAATCCCCAACGGCGTCAGGCGATAGATCGCATTGCCTTCGGTAATTTCGCTGGTAAAGCGGTTCAGCAGACGCTGGCGCACCAAATCGTTGATCGCGTTATTGGCGCGCTGGCTGATGGTTTCGCTGGTCTGCTCAAACGCATCACTGACGTGGCGGAACGCATCCACCAGTTCACCCTCGCTCATTTCCCCTTCCAGTCGTTCACCATTCAGAGTGGCGATCGCCAGCAGGAAAGAGAGTCTGTCGACCGGTAGCGAGATTGAAAAATCATTTTTTCTGGCCCAGGCAACCAGTTCGGGGACTGTCTGGGAAAATTCACTCATACTTTATCCTTGCATCTGCGGCTATGAGCCTGGCTCTTAAGCGCGGTGACATGAATATAACGGCCCAGGCTGAGATACGGCTCCTGACGACAGTAGCGCGTCTCCAGCGCCAGCAGCGCCGCATAGCTGTCATGCTGTTGGCGTTTTTCACGCAGATAATCATGAAACACCCGCACGCCGGTTTTGCTGACGATCTGCCAGCCAATCTCTTCCAGCCAGTGATAAACCTGCTGTGGTTCACGCGGATAATCCGGCGACAGCGTGCGTTTTTTCTTTTTTGGCATGCCCAGTTGAACGTAATCAAAATTACCGGCAACCATATTGTGCATCAACAGGCCGTTAGCATTGTAGAACATCAATGACAGTCCACCGCCAGAACGCAGCGTCGACCACAGGGTATGCAGTATTTCCTGGGGCTCCGCCACCCACTCCAGCACCGCATGAAACAGTACCAGATCGACCGGGCTTTCCAAATGCTGCGCAATATCCTGAGCCGCGCATTGTACAAAATGCATGTTGTCGATCACACCTTTATCGGCGGCCGCCTGGCGGGCGCGAGCCACCATCTCAGCGGAGAGATCGCAGAGCGTCACGTGATGGCCCAGTTGCGCGACTTTGATGGCCGTTTGCCCTTCGCCGCCGCCGGCATCCAGCACCCTCAGCGGTCCCGGCCCCAGCTGCGCCAACAGCGGTTCCAGATCCTGCCAGAGGATCGCCTGACGCAACTGGCCTTTTGTGGTGCCGTAAATATTGCGCGAAAACTTTTCAGCAATGTCATCGAAATTGCGATCCTGCACGAGTGACTCCACAAGCCAACACAAAACCGCTATTTTGTCATACCCGCGCCGAGAATGAAGCGATCTGTTATAAGATCCGAACATAACTTTGGTTATATGGTTAAAAAAGGAACCATCTGGCATGCTTTTCACGCTAAAAAAGATCGTCGGCGGCCTGCTGTTGCCGCTACCCGCCTTACTGTTGCTGATCGGTATCGGGATCGCGCTGTTATGGTTCAGCCGCTTTCAGCGTACCGGGAAGCTATGCGTGAGCCTCGGCTGGCTGCTGCTGACGCTGCTGAGCCTGCAGCCCGTGGCCGACAGCCTGCTGAAACCGATTGAAGATACCTACCCCACCTGGCGCGGCGAGCAGCCGGTGAACTACGTGGTGGTGCTGGGCGGCGGCTATACCTGGAATCCGGAGTGGGCGCCAAGCTCTAATCTTATCAATAACAGCCTGCCGCGCCTGACGGAGGGCATCCGCCTGTGGCAGGCGAATCCCGGTTCGAAAATGATCTTTACCGGCGCGGCGGCGAAAACGAACCCCGTCAGCACGGCGGAAGCCGGGGCGAGAGTGGCGGAGAGCCTTGGCGTACCTCGCAGCGATATCATTGTGCTCGATCGGCCGAAAGATACAGAAGAGGAAGCGCTGGCGGTGAAGCGCGCCATCGGCGACGCGCCCTTCCTGCTGGTCACCTCGGCGTCACACCTTCCGCGGGCGATGATATTCTTTCGCCATGCCGGCCTGGATCCGCTTCCCGCGCCGGCCAATCAGCTGGCGGTGACCTCGCCGCTCAATCCGTGGGAGCGGGCCATTCCTTCTCCAGTATGGCTGATGCACAGCGACCGGGTCGGCTATGAAACCCTTGGTCGCGTCTGGCAATGGCTGAAAGGCAGCTCAGGCGAGCCAGGGCAGGAGTGATTTTGCAGCGAGGTCAAAACGGGCGCGATCAAAGCGCCCGGTGTTGACCAGACTATCCACCTCATCCCACAGCAGATAAAGCCAGCGCCGCCAGACAAAGGCCTCGGAAACTGGCGCCTGCTGCAGGTAGCGCCACAGCAGCTGTTCCGCCTGGCCGCCTTCAGCAAGGCGGAACAGTTCATACTCGCGTGGCGCCCACAGCATCATCCCCGGCCCCACCATCGCCAGCAGCTGATCGCTGCGCGGATCTTTTAGCATGCTGCGCAGAGTGAAGTTGCCATGCACCAGCACAGCATTATCATTGAAATCGCGGAATAGCTCCGGAAGGCACTCGCGGGAGCGGAACAAAAGGCGCTTATCCTGCATGGTGAGACCGGTGTCCTGATACAGGTTCAGGGTGCTCCACAATATCTCTACCCGCTGGCGGTACCAGTTCGGCCACAGGTTTTCCTGGGTATTGTCGACCATTCCCACGCAGCCGCCACTGTCCTGCCGATGCCACGCCAGCAGCCCCTCGACGATTTGCTCCTGCAGTTGCTCCCAGCGCGCCGGGGTGCGCGTCGGCGCCTCCACCGGTACGCCGCGCAGGCGCTCAAGCAGCAGCACATCTGGTCCGGGATGTTCTTCGTGCGTCATGACGCCATAAACCACCGGCATACGCACCGTACCATTACGCGCCAGGGTCGAGATCTTCCATGCCAGCTGCCGCGCCACGCCGGGCGTGGTGAAACTTCGCGCCAGCAGCGGCATCGGGTTTCCCTGCGCATCGTACAGGAACCACAGCGCCGTAGCGGCTTGTTCACTGACACACTCCACCCGGCTTAGCTTTTCGCCAAGAAGATGACTGAGTTCGGTTCGCAACTGTTCCATTGTCGATTACCCCTATGAACACTACTGGTTTCATAATGAGCGCCCGCACCTGGGTTGTCATCGGATAAGATCAAAAAGGGGTAAAAAAAGCAAAAAACCGACGGGGATATCCCCTCCAGCAAGGAGGGGACAGAGGACTAACGCAGCTCAGCGCGGACGCGCTCCAGATCTTCCGGGGTATCCACGCCGGTGCCGGGCACTTCCGCCGCTACGGCGACATGGATTTTCTCGCCATACCACAGCACTCGCAGCTGCTCGAGCATTTCAATCTGCTCCAGCGGGCTCGGCGCCCAGCTGACATAGCGGCGGATAAAGCCGGCGCGATAGCCATAGATGCCGATGTGCCGCAGCAGGGAGTCACCGATGGTCTCGCGGGTTTGGGCAAAGCGATCGCGATCCCAGGGAATAGTCGCGCGGGAGAAATAGAGCGCGTAACCCTCGGCATCCATCACCACTTTGACCGCATTCGGATTAAACGCCTCTTCCGCATCATGGATCGGTACCGCCAGCGTCGCCATTCCGCTGCTGCTGGCAGCCAGATTGTCCGCCACCTGGCGGACAATCGCCGGGGGGATCATCGGCTCATCGCCCTGAATATTGACGATAATGGTGTCATCGCTGAACGCACACTTTTCCACCACTTCCGCCAGCCGTTCGGTGCCGGACTGATGGTCGGCGCGGGTCATACAGACCTCGCCGCCGGCGGCTTCAACCGCCCGGGCGACATCTTCGTGATCGGTGGCGACAATAATGCGATCCGCGCCGGATTCGCGAGCGCGCTCCAGCACATGGACAATCATCGGCTTACCATTAATGTCCTGCAGTGGTTTTCCCGGCAGGCGCGTGGAGGCGAAACGCGCAGGAATAATGACCACGAAACTCATGAGTGACTCTCTTCTAGCGCCAGCGGACGCGCCTCTGTCTCCAGCAGCACCGGGATACCGTCGCGCAGCGGAAACGCCAGGCTATCAAGTTTGCAAATAAGTTCTTGCTTATCCTGACTGTAATACAGCTTGCCGTTACAGACCGGGCAGGCGATGATTTCAAGTAAACGGTGATCCATGTTTCCTCCTGATGGACCGGATAGATTTCTCAGCAGCATATCACAGGAAGGCAGGCGCCGGGATCAATCGGCGTCGATTTCCCACCCCTGCTCCTGGCCGACAAACAGCCCATCCGGCAGGCGTCGGCACAGGATCCGCTCTGCCGATTGCCAGCGTGCGAAGTCGTTAATCGCCCGGCGCAGCCCCTGCTCCAGACCACGGGTGATCTTCACCCCCTCCTCCAGCCACAGAGCGAAGATCTCCAGTTCCCGGCTTTTGCGATGTATTTTACTGTCCATCCGCCCGACCAGTTTTCCCTGGTGCAGCAGAGGCAGTACGAAGTAGCCATACTGACGCTTCGGCGCCGGGGTATAACACTCCAGGCGATAGCTGAAGTTGAACAGCTGCTCAGCGCGTTTCCGATCCCAGACCACCGGGTCGAAGGGCGAGAGCACGGCGCTATGGCTGGCGGTCAGCTTACCGCCGGGCGCGGTCTCCAGCTGCGCCAGCGCCTCGTGATGCAGCCACATCTCGCCCAGTGCTTCCACGTTAACCGGCACCACCAGCCCCTCTTCCTGCCAGGCCGCCAGCAGACCCGGTAGCGCCGGCTGGCGCAAGCGATAGTAATCGGCCAGCCACTGGGCGCGGAAGATGCCGAGGCTACGGGCGCTATTGCGCAACATAATGGCCTCTGCGTCTTCGCGGGAGAGCGCGTCGCGCTCGTCGTCCCAGTCCGGCATCACCCGCCGGGTTAGATCATACACGCGGTGAAAATTGCGCCGCTCCACCACCATCACTTCGCCGGCGGTAAACAGCCCTTCCAGGTGGCGCTTATGCGGTTTCCACTCCCACCAGCCGCTGGCGCCTTTGCGCGGGTGGGTAAAATCCGCCGAGCGAACCGGGCCGTTTTGCCCGATATGCGCCACCAGCTCGGCAATACTCCCGGCATGCTCCTCCATCCATGCGCGATGGTATTTCCAGCCCATATTGTCGGGATTCAACATGCGATGGCGCACCAGGGCGAAATCGCTGCGCGGCAGAAAGCAGGCTTCATGCGCCCAGTATTCCATTAGCTCGCCGTTGCGCAGCGACTCATCCAGCCAGTGCTGCGGATAGCTGCCAAGACGGCTGAACAGCACCAGGTAGGGGCTGCGGGCCACCACGTTGATGGTATCGATTTGCAGCAGCGACATCTGCTGGATGGTGGAAAGAATGTCTTTCGGGCGAGCGCGACGTCGGGGCTTCTTTAACAACCCCTGCGCCGCGAGATGGAGGTGGCGCGCCTCGTTAAGCGATAGTTGCAATACCGACATGCAGGTTCTCCGTCAGGAATTCCAGCACAGCGGCGAGCAAAGCCGGCGCGTCAGTTAACGTTGCGCCAACGTCGCTAAGTCCGCAAGCAACCGCTGTGCGCGTTCATCGGCCATTATGGCGTCGACCGGTAAATACCACCAGTTTGCAGCGGCGAAATCGCGACATTTCACGGCATCTTTCTCGGTCATCAGCAGCGTCTGATCGGCGGTCACCAGGGCGGCGACATCATCCTGGCTCAGCGCCTGATGGTCCGCCAGCGCCACGGTTTTGACCGGCTGGACGCCGCAGCTTTCGAGGGTGGCGAAGAAGCGCGGCGGATGGCCGATGCCGGCCATCGCCACCACGTTCGTAAAGGTGGAGACATCGCGACGTTCGCCGGTAAGCAGGTTAACCGCCATCCCTGGGCGCAGCCGCATCGGGATCTCACCCGGACGCGCCACGCCGCCGTTAACGATAACCGCATCAACGCTTTGCACTGTCTCTTATACACATCTCCGAGCCCACGAGACACTCG
>ERZ1027243.1222-NODE-1222-length-12692-cov-5.332753_pt1 | contig 12692 bp, 12 predicted proteins | sample MGYA00519243_ERZ1027243 | MGnify/ENA primary metagenome ERZ1027243 (study PRJEB26926, sample SAMN06164727) | human gut metagenome | biome: ENVO:00009003; feature: ENVO:2100002; material: ENVO:00002003 | host: Homo sapiens | place: USA | collected 2012 ...
TCTACACCTATTAAGTCGTCGGCAGCGTCAGATGTGTATAAGAGACAGCCTTTGTTCCAGTCGATAAAGAAGGCTTTTGGCAACGGCAGGTTTTCTTTCACCCAGGCAATGTCGTCCGAGAAAACATAGTAGGAGGGCTGGCTTATCCGTTTGTTCATTTCGGCTATGGCGTTGAGGTAATAAGGCAGTTGGCATACACAGCCGGTTGTTTTCCAATATTTGGGTTCCAGGTAATCTCCCCGGCGTACATGTATGGAAACCGCATTCTCATCATGGTCTATCTGTTCGGACATTTCCTTTGTTTTCTTGTTGGACAGGCGCGGATTGAATGTAAAAGCCTTGCGTATATCGTCTGCCATGTCGGCAAAAAAACGTTCCGACTGATAGAAACCCTTGAAATATAATAGAGGCCAGAAATACTTTTTGTCATATGGAACAAGACTTGACGGGACTTGCTTGCGTTCATAGATTTTCTTGAAAAATAGAAATTCAATAACCTTTTTTAAGGGTTGGTTGATACGGAATTCTATTGGGGGAAGATTGAAAACCCGATGCATCTCATAGCCGTTATGGGCTTTGTAGTGCACCATATCGGATAAATCAATCCGGGTATTGCTGTAATGTTTTTTCATCCGCATATAGAAGGCGTAGATAAACATTTGATTGCCCAGTCCGCCGGTCATTTTAATAAATCTCATATCTCTGTTTTTGAGGAAAATGTTTTTTAAACGTTCGTTTAAAAAACATCTTTTCAAACGATTTTAAATTGTTCCTATTTGTATATATTTATAACTATATTATATGTACGTATCCTCAGATTGATACATTTTTATCCGTAAATGCGAAAAAAACGAGTCACAATATTTTTTAGATAGGAAATAACTTTTATCTTTGTGTTTTTTAAACGAACGTTTAAAAAACATTTCTTTTGACCATAAAACGGTATTAGATGAGTGATAGTCTGTTGTATAAGCTTCGTAGCGGCAAGCCCCCGAAGGTATTCTTCTTTTTAAAGGGATATTTGAAGCGGTGTATACCCGATTGCTTTTTCAGAATCCGGAGAAAGAGCTGTTTGGCACAAGTGGAGGCGCGGCCTGATAAGGATTACATTTATGAAAGGGTGAATTATTATAATAAGATGCAGTATCCGGTAGACCTGCCCGATACAATATTGCATGAGCATAAGCATAGCTATTATGTTTATCTGGACAAGATAAAGAATTTCCGTCCGTCTACGTTTCACAAGGCATATTATTTTGATTTGCAGGATGTGGCCCGTTGGTTTGACCGCCAACTGCGCATCAGCTATATTCCCGGTGACGTATATTTTACTCCCGAATACCCTTCGATTGTAAAGAGCCGGCTGCTGAAGGAGGACAATGCGTATTCGGTTGTGCTTAAACTGGACAAACTGCGTCATTTTATATTTCTGAACGATCCTGTGCCTTTTTCACAAAAACGCAATCAGGCTATATTTCGCGGTAAGATTCGCCTTAGCCGCATTCGTGAGAAGTTCCTTCAAAAATATTTTGGCTCATCCATTTGCGATTGCGGCGTGGTGGGCAGGAACGAAGGTTATCCTGAGGAGTGGATGACTCCCAAGAAAACAATCCGTGAGCATCTTGATTATAAATTTATCATGGCGCTCGAGGGTAACGATGTCGCCTCCAATCTGAAATGGGTAATGTCGTCCAACTCCATTGCCGTAATGACGCGTCCTACCTGTGAAACCTGGTTTATGGAAGGAAAGCTGATTCCCGATTATCACTATATTGAGATTAAGGATGACCTTTCCGATTTGGAGGAGAAACTGAACTATTACATCGCTCATCCGGCAGAGGCGGAACAGATTGTCGAGCATGCCCACGAATATGTTTCCCAATTTTTCGATGCCGGCCGCGAACGGCTGATTTCATTGCTTGTAATGGATAAATATTTTCAGGTAACCAAACAAACGTCAAATTGTTAACACCATTGTATGATACATATTGCTTGTAATATTGATGCTAATTTTATACAGCACTGTGCTGTTACGCTGGTTTCTCTGTTTGAGAATAATAAGCGTGCCGATATTTGTGTGCATATTGTAGCTCCGTACCTTTCGGAAGCGGATCAGGCTATTCTACGCAACCTGGCTGCTCCTTATGGCAATGAAGTCTGCTTCTACTATCCACCGAAAGATCTGTTGCAATGCTTTTCCATAAAAAAGTTCGGCAAGCGGATTTCCATGGCAACTTATTATCGTTGCATGTTTTCATCTATTCTGCCCGAGAGTTTGGAGAAAGTACTTTACCTGGACTGCGATATTGTAATATTGGGAGATATTTCAGAATTCTGGAACACGGATTTGTCCGGGTGCGGTGCGGCTTGTGTCGAAGATATCGGCAAGGATGAGGATGAGCGTTACGAACGCTTGCACTATGATAAGTCCTGCTCGTATTTCAATGCGGGGGTGCTGCTGATTAATCTTGATTACTGGCGGAAACATAAGGTCGATGTGCAGTGTGTGCGGTATTTCGAGACTTATCCGGAGCGCATCCAGTTTAATGACCAGGATTTGCTGAATGTCGTCCTATGCAAGGACAAGGTCTTTGTTCCTTTGAAGTGGAACATGCAGGATGGTTTTTATCGCTACGGCATTGACAAACGGGTGGCCGACTGGCAGGCTTTCCGTGAAGAACTGCTGCATCCTGTCATTCTGCATTATACCAACAAGAAACCCTGGAATTATGACAGTATGCATCCGTTGAGGAATAAATACTATAAATACCTGGATATGACGCCCTGGAAAGGGAAACGGCCGCTTTCTTCTGTAAAAGAGCGTTTAAAAAGGTACATTAAGTGCGTGCCTTATTTGTTGGGGCTTAGAAAACCCAAATATGTGAACCTCGGCAAGTAGCAGCCTGCGGTCCGGGACGCAGGCTATGAAGCTGTTTGATAACTGATTAAGTGAGATGGTAAAAGTTTCTATTGTAATACCTGTTTATAATCGGAAGAATTTCCTGACTGTATGCATAAAAAGTTTGCTTGCACAGTCTTTTGAAGATTTCGAGATATGTCTGGTCGATGACGGAAGTACGGATGGCACCGGGCTTCTGTGTGATGAACTGGCGGAAAAGGATACTCGCATCAGAGTATTGCATGTGCAAAATGGAGGAGCAGCCTATGCGCGTCAAAAAGGGGTGGAGCTGGCAACAGGAGAATGGGTAGTCTTTGTCGACTCTGATGATACCATGCCTGCCGACGCTTTGCAGCGTTTGTTTCAAGCAACGTCGGAAGATACGGATATTGTAGTCGGTTTTTGCAGGAAAAAGCGCTTGTGGGGGGTAAACAGGCTTTCGCCGGCTTGTTACCGTAAGCTTTTAATCAAGGGCAGGTACAACATTTCGGCTACGTGCGGAAAGCTGTTCAGGCGCACGTTGTTTGATGAGTACACGCTACGTACACCCCGGGAGATTGTGATGGGAGAAGACATGCTTATGAACCTGCGGTTGGCATTTGCGTCATCCAAGCCGGTACGTCTGGTTGGCGGAAACAGTGTCTATAACTATATACAACATGGCGGGAATATAACGCATATATTCAAACTTACGGCTGATTACGAGCACATCTTCCATAAGGAGAGGCTGTCGTCCATTCCCGAAGAAGAACATGCCCGCTATATGCCTGTAATGATTTACCGCAGGCTGAGGATGCTGCGCCGCATTCTGCGGTGTGCGCAAAAAGACAATACGGTTGAAGAGCTGCGGACTTCTGCCTTTGTGAAAGAGCTGCTTGCAGATATCCATGATACCCGTTATACATTCTGGCGTTATCCGCACTGGAGGCTTTGGCAATTTCTCGCAAGTGCGGGTAAGTAAGGCGGAATCATAAGCTCTCTTTTTCCCACAGCTTTAATGCCGCTGCCACCGTATCGTCCATGTCTGCATACGTATATTGCGCCAGTCTGCCGCCGAAAAGCACTCGCTCCTGTTGCTGTGCAAGTTCTTGATATTTCCTGAAAATCAGGCTGTTCTTTTCGTCGTTTACCGGATAATAAGGTTCTTTCCCCTGTTCAAAATCATCGGGATATTCATAGGTGATGACGGTAGAGCGCTGTTTGCCGAACTCAAAGTGCTTGTGTTCGATGACACGGGTATAAGGAGTTTCGCGGTCGGTATAGTTCACGACTGCATTGCCTTGAAAGTCTTCTATATCCGTGAGGTGCCTGTGTTCGAATCGCAGGCTGCGATATTCCAGGTGTCCGCATGCATAATCGAAGTATTCGTCTATGCAGCCGGTGTAGAGCACCTTCTCCGCCAAAGCGTCCAGCTCTTTGCGGTGCGTCATGTAATCGGTTCCAGTGCGCACCTCGATGTTCTCCAGCAAGGCACCGATTAAACGGTTATATCCTCCCATGGGAATGCCCTGGTACGGGTCGTTGAAGTAGTTGTTGTCGAAGATAAACCGGAACGGGATGCGCCGGATGATAAATGCCGGAAGCTCTGTTGCCGGGCGTCCCCACTGTTTCTCCGTGTATCCTTTTATCAGTTGCCGGTAGATGTCCTTTCCGCAAAGTTTCAGTGCCTGTTCTTCCAGGTTTTGCGGGTGGGTTATATGCTCGTATTCCCTGCACTGCTCCTGTATCTTTGCCCGGGCCTCTGCCGGAGTACGCACTCCCCACAATTGGTAGAAAGTGTTCATGTTGAAAGGCAGGTTATACAGCTTTCCTTTATAATTGGCAATCGGAGAGTTGGTGTATCTGTTGAACTCAACAAGCCGGTTCACATAATTCCATACTTCCCTGTTGTCTGTATGAAAAATATGCGCACCGTATTTATGTACGTTGATGCCGTCTACCTCTTCGCAGTAGATATTGCCGCCGGTGTGTGGACGTTTCTCTATCACCAGACATCTCTTTCCGGCTTTATGAGCCTCATGGGCAAACACGGCTCCGAACAGGCCGCTGCCTACAATCAGGTAATCGTATGGTTTCATTTTCCTTTAGCGTTGTTTTTATCCAGCTACAAAGCTACACAATTATTATCGGGATTGCAGAAAAAGTACCGGTTATTGTGCCGCGTTTTGATAAAAACAGTCGTTTCACATGCAATCGGCTGGTTTTTATCCGCCCGGCGCGCAAAAAAGAACCTGTTCGTTTTATTCTCCCCCTGCTTTGTGCTATCTTTGCGCCCGATACGAACGTAATGAATTAACTGTTTGACCGAATGAAAGAATTCTTCCGACTTCTGCGGCGTTTTGTTCCGCCTTACAAGAAATATCTGATATGGGCATTGTTCCTGAACCTGCTATCGGCAATTCTGAACATATTCTCTTTCGCCCTGATTATCCCTATCCTTCAGATACTTTTCAAGATGGATACCAAGACCTACGAGTTCATTCCCTGGGATGCGGCAGGAATCAACATGAAAGACATAGCGGTCAACAACTTCTATTATTACGTCACCGAGATGATAGCCTCGCAGGGCGGCTCATTGACATTGCTGATTTTAGGCGTCTTCCTGGCGGTGATGACCCTGCTGAAAGCATTCTCCTATTTCGCCTCTTCCGCCGTGATGATTCCTCTCCGCACGGGCGTGGTGCGCGACATCCGTGCGCAAGTATATAATAAGGTGCTGCACCTGCCGCTGAGTTTCTTTTCCGAGGAACGGAAAGGCGATATCATAGCCCGCATGAGCGGCGACGTTACCGAGGTGGAGACATCCGTTACCAGCTCGCTGGATATGCTGATAAAGAACCCGATACTGATTATAGCCTATTTCGGCACATTGATAGCCATCAGTTGGCAGCTGACGCTGTTCACGCTGCTGGTGCTTCCGGGCATGGGCTGGGTAATGGGCACGGTAGGCAAGAAACTGAAACGGCAGTCGCTGGATGCGCAGGCAAAGTGGAGCGATACCATGTCGCAGTTGGAAGAAACCCTGGGCGGGTTGCGTATCATTAAAGCCTTCATTGCCGAAAACAAGATGATGGAGCGTTTCAATAAGTGCAGCAACGAATACCGCGATGCTATCAACCGGGTAGCTACCCGTCAGGCATTGGCGCATCCCATGAGCGAGTTTCTGGGTACATGCGTCATCGTTATCGTGCTGTGGTTCGGCGGCACGTTGATTCTGAGCAACAGCGCTACTATAGACGCCCCCTCGTTCATTTACTACTTGGTGATACTGTACAGTGTTATCAACCCGTTGAAGGAATTCTCCAAAGCCGGATACAACATTCCCAAAGGACTTGCCTCCATGGAGCGTATCGACAAGATACTCTTTGCGGAGAATCCCATTAAAGAACCTGCCCGGCCGAAGCAGCTCGTCTCGCTGGATGACAAGGTGGAATTCAAGGACATCAGCTTCAGCTACGACGGTTCCCGCCAGGTATTGAAGCATATCAACCTGACCGTGCCCAAAGGCAAGACTATCGCACTGGTAGGGCAATCCGGTTCCGGAAAATCCACGTTGGTGGATTTGCTGCCCCGCTACCACGATGTACAATCGGGCAAGATACTGATAGACGGTCTTGATATCAAGGATGCGCGCATTGCCGATTTGCGCGGCCTGATAGGAAACGTCAATCAGGAAGCCATTCTCTTTAATGACACATTCTTCAATAACATTGCTTTCGGTGTAGAGAATGCCACCATGGAGCAGGTTGTGGAAGCTGCCAAGATAGCCAATGCCCACGATTTCATTATGGACACCGAGAAAGGTTACGATACCAATATCGGCGACCGTGGCGGCAAGCTTTCCGGCGGGCAGCGTCAGCGCATCAGCATTGCCCGCGCCATTCTCAAGAATCCTCCCATACTGATTCTGGATGAGGCCACCTCCGCACTCGATACGGAGTCGGAACGTCTGGTGCAGGAAGCTTTGGAGCGGTTGATGAAAACCCGCACCACGATTGCCATTGCGCACCGTCTTTCCACAATCAGGAATGCGGATGAAATCTGCGTGCTCTACGAGGGCGAAATCGTAGAACGCGGCAGGCACGAGGAGCTTCTTGCCAAAGACGGCTACTATAAAAAGCTGAATGATATGCAATCTTTGGGATAATACCCCCTCTGTGTTGTTTTTCGTTTTTTCTCGTCACTCATCACCTATAGCGCTCTATCCCTGTCCCGGAAAGGGATAGAGGAACTGTTGACAACGGTGACGAGCGTGATGACAAATTGTTGGTCGTCACCCTCTGTTGTCATTTTTACCCTTCTTCTCTGTTGTAAAATGCTTATATACAGCTACAAAACGCGCATGACGCAGAACATGTTAACAGCGGTTAAAATCCTCTGTTTTCAGGGGCGGAGCATCCCAATCTCTGCGTTTTAATGTGACTGTTGCCCGTCGGTTTTGTTGTTTTGGTACATGTATAATACAGGAAAGCCTGATGCAAAACCTCGTTTTCCAACTGCGGGCTCCCCGGTTGCCGGCTGCGGGCCGTACGGTTGCCGTATGCGGGCTGTCGGGCCCGCAATTGCGGGACGAAGTTTCAGTAGAAGGATAAGGATGTTTCTGTAGTGGCATAACGACATTATCCCCCGTGTATGCGAGGGTTTTGTCATGGGGATATGGGTGTTCCACCCAGCTATTTTCTTCCGAAGTCCGCGGGTATTTCTCCCCACTGCCTGGTTTCCCATTTCAGGATAGGGGTGGAGTAGGTGTTTTCACGCAGCCATTTCTCGGCGCGCTCTATCAGCAGGAAAAGTTGTTCGGTTTTGGAGTCGCGGGGTAGCTTGGTCTTGCATTTCTTCTGTTTCACCCAACCGATGGCATTGACGCTGTCGCTGTAGATAGGCATGTCAAAGCCCTTTTGCTTCAGCAGGGCAAGGCCGTGCACGATGGCAAGAAACTCTCCGATGTTGTTGGTGCCGTACACGGGACCGTAGTGGAAAACCTGCTGGCGGCTGGCAACGTGTACCCCCCGGTACTCCATTGCTCCGGGATTTCCGCTGCATGCGGCATCTACGGCAAGGCTGTTTTCAAGGACGGCAGCCGGGTAGGGAGCGTCTGCATTTTGAGACGGCTTGGATGGCGTGCTGCCTGCGGATGTATTGCGCTTGATGTAATCGTAGGGTGAAGCGGCAAAGGCCTGCTCTGCTTCCTCGCGGGTGTCGAACGATTTGAACTTTGCCCCCTCATAGCCTTTGGTCTGTAGCTGGCATTCGGTCCAGGATGTATAAATGCCCGGAGTGACGCCTGCCCATACAACGTAGAATTTCTCTTTTTTCATAACTGCGGCAAAGGTACGAATATATTTCACAAATGCGAACAATCGGCTCCGTTCGCTTGTTCTTTTAAATTGAGGAGAAGTGGGAAGTAAAAAAAGAGTATCGGTCCAATTCCTTGACTTTGTAATTTTATATAACTCATTTATTCTTAAGAAGAACAGACAATAAAATAAAAAGATATGAAGAGAACATTTGCGGAAGCGTTGGAACACCGGCGCAGTTATTATTCCATAGGTAGCGACTCTCCTGTTTTGGATGAGGAAGTGGTGCATATTATCCGTACGGCGGTGAAGAACGTGCCGTCGGCCTTTAATTCGCAGTCAACAAGAATCGTCCTGCTGCTGGGCGACGAGCATAAGAAACTATGGGATATTGTAAAAAATACGTTGAAGCAGCGCATTTCGCCTGAGGCTTTTGCAAAGACGGAAGCCAAGATTGACGGCTGCTTTGCTGCCGGGCATGGCACTGTGCTTTATTTTGAGGACACAACGGTTGTAAAGAAATTACAGGATGCGTTCCCCTCTTACAGCGAAAACTTCCCGACTTGGTCGCAGCATACATCGGCCATGCATCAACTGGCTGTCTGGACCATGCTGGAAGACGCAGGTTTGGGGGCTTCCTTGCAGCATTACAACCCGCTGATTGACGACGAGGTGCGACGTGCCTGGAACTTGCCGGAGAGCTGGATGCTGATAGCCGAAATGCCTTTTGGCATGCCCACTGCCGAACCCGGCGAAAAGGAGTTCGGGGAGTTGAGCGAGCGGATTAAAATTTTCCGCTGATTGTGAGGTAGTCTCACTGTAGAATTGCTTATCTTTGTACACAAACGGTAAGCAACTATGATACGTATCTTTCTGACCGGTTACATGGGAGCCGGTAAAACAACTTTAGGTAAGGCTTTTGCCCGCGAACTGAATGTACCTTTCATTGATTTGGACTGGTACATCGAAGAACGTTTTCACAAATCCATCCGTGAACTGTTCGTCGAGCGGGGAGAGGCCTCTTTTCGTGAATTGGAGCGGAATATGCTGCACGAGGTGTCCGAGTTTGAGGATGTCATTATCTCGACCGGCGGCGGCACGCCCTGTTTCTTCGACAATATGGACTACATGAACGGACACGGGCAAACCGTGTTCCTGGATGTACATCCCGATATACTGTTCAACCGTTTGCGGGTGGCAACCCATCAGCGCCCCATCCTGCAGGGAAAAACGGACGAGGAGCTGCGCGCCTTTATTGCGGACGCATTGGAGAAACGCGCTCCTTTCTACGTGCAAGCCCGCTACCGTTTCGATGCAGGACATCTGGAAAGCAGACGGCAGATTGCCGGGTCCGTGCAGCAGTTGCGTAGCCTGCTGGGCGTTTAATCTCTTGTAAATGTGTGTTTTTCGCCCTAAAAGGCAAGATGTTCCAGATTTATATGTATTTTTGTACCCCTTTTTTATAAATAAACTACTAAAACAGCAGAGTAACAAGAAATGAGAAAATGGCGTATTGAAGATTCGGAAGAGCTGTACAACATTACAGGTTGGGGCACTTCGTACTTTGGTATCAATGACAAAGGTCATGTTGTAGTAACACCGCGTAAAGACGGCGTCGGCGTCGATTTGAAAGACCTGGTCGACGAATTGCAACTGCGTGACGTGACGGCGCCCATGCTGGTGCGCTTTCCCGACATTCTTGACAACCGGATTGAGAAGATTTCCTGTTGTTTCAGACAAGCGGCGGAAGAGTACGGCTACAAGGCGGAGAATTTTATTATCTATCCTATTAAGGTGAATCAGATGCGTCCGGTGGTCGAGGAGATTATCAGCCACGGCAAGAAATTCAATCTCGGACTGGAAGCAGGCTCCAAACCCGAACTGCATGCGGTGATTGCCATCAATATGGACTCCGACTCGCTGATTATCTGCAACGGATACAAGGATGAGAGCTACATAGAGCTTGCTTTGCTGGCGCAGAAGATGGGAAAACGCATCTTTCTCGTAGTAGAGAAAATGAATGAGCTGAAGCTGATAGCCAAAATGGCGAAGCAGTTGAATGTAAAGCCCAATATCGGCATACGTATCAAGCTGGCTTCGTCGGGAAGCGGCAAGTGGGAAGATTCGGGCGGCGATGCAAGCAAGTTCGGACTGTCGTCCAGCGAATTGCTCGAAGCGCTCGACTTCATGGCAAGCAAAGGCATGCAGGACTGCCTGAAGCTGATACATTTCCACATCGGAAGCCAGGTAACGAAAATCCGTCGTATCAAAACCGCTCTGCGTGAAGCGTCGCAGTTCTATGTGCAGTTGCACAACATGGGATTCAACGTGGAATTCGTGGACATCGGCGGCGGCCTGGGAGTGGATTATGACGGAACGCGCTCGTCCAACAGCGAGGGCAGCGTAAACTATTCCATCCAGGAGTATGTGAACGACTCCATTTCTACTCTGGTGGATGCCAGCGACAAGAACGGCATTCCCCATCCCAATATCATTACGGAGAGCGGACGCGCTTTGACGGCGCATCATTCCGTACTTATATTCGAGGTGCTGGAAACCACCAATCTGCCCGAATGGGACGACGATGAAGAGGTGACCGAAAACGACCACGAACTCTTGCGGGAGCTTTACGGCATTTGGGATACACTGAACCAGAACAGGATGCTGGAAGCCTGGCACGATGCGCAGCAGATACGCGAAGAGGCGCTCGATTTGTTCAGCCACGGCATCGTGGACCTGCAGACCCGCGCCAAAATTGAGCGGCTGTATTGGTCTATCATGCGCGAAGTGAACCAGATAGCCGGCGGACTGAAGCATGCGCCCGATGAATTCCGCGGTCTCCCCAAACTGCTGGCGGATAAGTATTTCTGTAACTTCTCGCTCTTCCAGTCCCTGCCGGACTCCTGGGCGATAGACCAGATATTCCCCATCATGCCTATCCAGCGTCTGGACGAACGGCCGGACCGGACGGCTACCCTGCAAGACATTACCTGCGATTCGGACGGTAAGATTGCCAACTTTATCTCTACCAAGAACGTGTCCCATTACTTGCCGGTACACTCCTTGAAGAGTAAGGAACCCTATTATGTGGGGGTGTTCCTGGTGGGCGCCTATCAGGAAATTCTCGGCGATATGCACAATCTGTTCGGCGATACGAATGCGGTGCATGTATCCGTGAGCGATAAGGGGTATACGATAGAGCAGGTTATCGACGGTGAGACGGTGGCGGAAGTGCTGGATTACGTGCAGTACAGTCCGAAGAAGCTGGTGCGTACTTTGGAGACCTGGGTGAGCCAGTCGGTAAAGGAAGGACGCATCTCCCTGGAAGAAGGCAAGGAATTTTTGTCTAATTACCGTTCCGGTTTGTACGGATACACATATTTGGAATAATGAGAGAGAAACTGACTGTAATCAAGGTGGGTGGCAAAATCGTGGAAGAGGAAGCCACCCTCTGCAAGTTGTTGGATGACTTTGCCGCCATCGAAGGATATAAAGTCCTGGTGCACGGCGGCGGACGTTCGGCAACGAAAATCGCAGCCCTGTTGGGTATTGAAAGCAAAATGGTGAATGGACGCCGCATCACCGATGCCGAGACTTTGAAGGTGGTGACAATGGTGTATGGCGGATTGGTGAACAAGAACATAGTGGCCGGTTTGCAGGCACGAGGCGTGAATGCGCTCGGCCTGACGGGTGCGGACATGGACGTGATCCGTTCCGCAAAGCGTCCGGTAAAGGAGGTGGACTATGGTTTCGTGGGCGATGTGAAGCAGGTGAACGGAGCGTTCCTGAGCGAACTCATCCATAAAGGCGTTGTTCCGGTAATGGCCCCGCTGACACACGACGGCGAGGGACACATGCTGAATACGAATGCCGATACGATTGCCGGAGAAACGGCCAAAGCCTTGTCCGGACAGTTTGACGTGACGCTGGTATATTGCTTCGAGAAAAAAGGCGTGCTGCGCAACGAGAATGACGACGACAGCGTGATTTCCCGGATTACTCCGGAAGAATTTAAGCAGTATGTTGCCGAAGGGGTTATCCAGGGCGGCATGATTCCCAAGCTGGAGAATTCTTTCGAGGCTTTGGATGCCGGAGTCACGGAAGTTGTAATCACCTTAGCTTCAGCTATAAACAGTGATGGCGGAACCCGTATCAAAAAATAAATCAAAAAAAAGTGGTGGCAGACTGTAACTTTCCGTTTGCTGAACCGTCAATTAATTAGAGATGCAGGAAATCAGTTTTCGTAATGACATTCTCCCTCTGAAAGACAAGCTCTTTCGGTTGGCCCTGAGGATTACATCCGACCGGGCGGAAGCGGAAGATGTTGTGCAGGAAACGCTGATTAGGGTATGGAACAAGCGCGACGAGTGGACGCAGTTCGGTTCTGTCGAAGCCTATTGCCTGACAGTGGCAAGGAATCTGGCGATAGACCGTAGCGAAAGGAAAGACTGTCTCTTATACACATCTCCGAGCCCACGAGACACTCGCTAATCTCG
>ERZ1027243.1231-NODE-1231-length-12643-cov-5.150461_pt1 | contig 12643 bp, 9 predicted proteins | sample MGYA00519243_ERZ1027243 | MGnify/ENA primary metagenome ERZ1027243 (study PRJEB26926, sample SAMN06164727) | human gut metagenome | biome: ENVO:00009003; feature: ENVO:2100002; material: ENVO:00002003 | host: Homo sapiens | place: USA | collected 2012 ...
TTTTGGAAAAGTAGCGGATATATCCGGCGTAGCGGTCAAGGACAGCTTGTATCGCTATGGGGTCGCCCTCATGTGCCTTTATAATCGTGTCATAGGTGAGAAGTCGGTTACTCATAGGACAGCACCTCCATTTCCTCTTTCAGCCGCTTCAAGGCAAGCTGACTATGCCGCCCGATTGTGCTGCGTGTCCAGCCGCTTTGTTCTCCGATTTCTTTCTGTGTCAAGTGCTGGAGGTAATATAAAAAGATTTCCTCTTGTGTCTGTTCCGGCATCCCGGCAAGAGCCGCCGCCAGCTGAACGCCGGCGAGCCAGGGCAGCGCCTGCCACAGCCCGCGCCCTTCCCCGGAGAGTAAGCGATTCGGCGCATAAGTGACAAACGGCAGCGCCAGCGTAACCAGCAGCAGACCTGTCAGCAGCAGACCGACGCGGTGAGTACAGCGAATGGTCACCGGTGGCTTACTTCAGCAGGCCTTTCTGCTGCAGATAATCTGCCGCCACGCGCTTCGCATCCTGGCCCTCCACCGCAATGCGGGCGTTCAGCTGCTGCAGCGTTTTTTCATCGAGGCTGGCGAAGACCGGCTGCAGCCAGTCGGCGATCTGCGGGTAGGCCTTCAGCACCGCCTCGCGCACCACCGGCGTCGGGGCATATATCGGCTGCACGCCCTGCGGGTCGCTCAGCGTCTGTAACCCCAGGGCCGCCACCGGGCCATCGGTGCCGTAGGCCATCGCCGCGTTAACGCCGGAGGTCTGTTGCGCCGCCGCTTTGATGGTCACCGCCGTATCGCCCCCGGCCAGCGACAGCAGCTGGTTCTGGTTGAGGTTGAAGCCATACGCTTTTTCAAACGCCGGCAGCGCGTCCGGGCGCTCAATAAATTCCGCCGAAGCCGCCAGCTTAAATTCGCCGCCCTGCTTCAGGTAGCGACTGAGGTCGGCCAGCGAGGTCAGCTTATTTTTCTCCGCCAGGTCCTGGCGCACGGCGATAGTCCAGGTGTTGTTGGCCGGCGCCGGGGTGAGCCATACCAGCTGATGTTTCTCCTGATCGAGGCGCTTCACCTTCTCATAGCCCTGTTGGGCATTCTTCCACGCCGGGTCGTTTTCATCTTTGAAGAAGAAGGCGCCATTGCCGGTATATTCCGGGTAGATATCCAGCTCGCCGGCGACAATCGCCCCGCGCACCACCGGCGTGGTGCCGAGCTGGATTTTATTAATCGTTTTTACGCCGTGGCTTTCCAGCACCTGCTGGATCATATTGCCCAGCAGCGCGCCTTCGGTATCAATTTTCGAGCCGACCTTCACCGGCTCCGCCGCCTGCAGCGGTAAACTTATCAGGGCGGCCAGCGCCAGCGCGCCGGACCATGTCGTTGCCATCTTCATCCCGCATCCCTCAGTTCTTTTGCGCTTCGCTTACAGAAGCTTAAGAGAAAAGCGTAGCCCATTTGCCAGCGATGCGAAAAAGAAAAGGCCGATTAATCGGCCTTTAAAGCGTGACGTTGGACTTAAGAGCGATGCCTTACAGCAGCTCAAACTCGCTCTGCTTCACGCGGGCGGAGTCCACGCCGATAAAGACATTGAATTTGCCCGGCTCAGCAACGTATTTCATTTGCTGATTCCAGAACTTCAGCGCGCCGACGTCGATTGGGAAGCTAACGGTTTGCGTTTCGCCCGGTTTGAGGGTGACCTTTTTAAAGCCGCGCAGCATTTTCACCGGCCGGCTCATGGAGGCGGTGACGTCCTGCAGGTAGAGCTGGATCACCGTCGCCCCTTCGCGATTGCCGGTGTTGGTCACCTGCACGCTGGCGGTCACGCTGCCATCGCGCGGCAGCGTGGCCGACGACATGTTGACATCGGAGACGCTAAAGGTGGTGTAGCTCAGACCGTAACCAAACGGATACAGCGGGCCATTGGCTTCATCGAAGTAACGCGAGGTGTACTTGTTCGGCTTCTCCGGATTATACGGCCGGCCGGTATTCAGGTGGCTGTAGTAGGTTGGGATCTGCCCCACCGAGCGCGGGAAAGACATCGGCAGCTTGCCCGACGGGTTGTAGTCGCCAAACAGCACGTCGGCGATGGCGTGGCCGCCTTCGGTGCCAGCAAACCAGGTCTCCAGCAGCGCATCGGCTTGCTGATCCTCTTTCACCAGCGCCAGCGGACGCCCGTTCATCAGCACCAGCACCAGCGGTTTGCCGGTGGCTTTAAGAGCGGCAATCAGATTGCGCTGGCTCTGCGGCAGGGTGATATCGGTCCGGCTGGAGGCCTCATGCGCCATGCCCTGCGCCTCGCCCACCACGGCGACCACCACATCGGATTGCTTCGCCGCCGCGACCGCTTCGTCGATCATTTCCTGCGGCGAGCGTGGGTCAACCTGCACCGCGTTCTCATACAAATTGAGGAAATCGACAATGCCTTTGTCATCGGTAACGTTCGCCCCTTTGGCGTAAATCACTTTGCCGTTATCGCCCAGCGCTTCTTTGATGCCGGTCAGGACGGTCACCGACTGGTCGGCCACCCCGGCCGCGGACCAGCTGCCCATCATGTCGCGCTTGCTGTCCGCCAGCGCGCCAACCACCGCGATAGTGCCGGATTTTTTCAGCGGCAGCGTATCAAGACGGTTCTTCAGCAGCACCAGGCTCTCGCGAGCCACTTCGCGCGCCTCTTTACGATGCAGACGACTTTCCGCATTGGTGTCCTGCGGGTCAGAATCTTTCGGTCCCAGGTGGCTGTAGGGATCGTTGAACAGTCCCATATCATATTTCACGTTGAGCACGTGTCGGGTGGCATCATCCAGCTCGGCCATGGTCACCTTGCCGGACTTCACCAGCCCCGGCAGGTACTTGCTGTAATACTCGTCGCTCATGCTCATGTTGATGCCGGACTTCAGCGCTACGCGCACCGCGTCTTCCGGGTCGGAGGCCACGCCGTGCTTAATCAACTCTTTGATGGCGCCGTGGTCGGAAACGGTGATGCCTTTAAAGCCCCACTGGTCGCGCAGGACGTCTTTCAGCAGCCAGGAATCAGAGGTCGCCGGGGTGCCGTTCAGCGAGTTCAGGGCTACCATCACCGCGCCGCTGCCGGCATCAAGCCCGGCTTTATACGGCGGCATATAGTCGTTGAACAGGCGCTGCGGGCTCATGTCGACCGTATTGTACTCTTTCCCGCCCTCCACCGCGCCGTAGGCGGCGAAATGCTTGACGCTGGTCATCACCGAATAGCGGTCCGCCGGGCTCTTGCCCTGCATCGACTCCACCATCGCCTGGCCCATCATCGTGGTCAGATAGGTGTCTTCCCCGAACCCTTCGGAAGCGCGTCCCCAGCGCGGGTCGCGGGAGACGTCGACCATCGGCGCCCAGGTCATGTTCAAGCCGTCATCGGCGGCTTCATAAGCTGACACGCGGCCCACGGTCTTCACCGTATCAAGGTTAAACGACGAGGCCAGGCCGAGGCTTATCGGAAACACGGTGCGCTGACCGTGCAGCACATCGTAGGCAAAGAACAGCGGGATCTTCAGGCGGCTAAGCTGCATCACCTGATCCTGCATTACACGGATATCCGGGCGGGTAACGGTGTTAAAAATCGCCCCCACCTGACCGTTCTTGATCATTTCACGGATCGCCTCTTTCGGGTTATCCGGGCCAACGCTTATCAGACGCAGCTGGCCGATTTTCTCGTCCACCGTCATTTTTTTCAGCAGGTCGGTGACAAAGGCATCCCGCGCCTGCGGGGTCAGGGGGTGGTTACCAAACAGTTCATCCGCCAGCGCGGGTTGCAGCGCCAGACTCACGGCGACGCCTACAGTGCAGAGCCATTTCATTGTTATCTCGCTTTATCTCAGACGGGGACTCGGTAAAACATAATAAAAACCGCAGTTTGCCATATATATAAACAACGCGCCCGCAGAATGCTAAGGTTCTTCTCTGATTTTTGCGAAACATTCATGCATCAAATTGTCATACAAAGCGCTATGCTTATCCTCGATATTTCGCGCACCACCACAAGGAGTGGAACATGTCATCTGCACCCACTGACACCCATAAAACGTTTCTGGCTGACCTGGCGCGCCTGGTTGGCCCTTCGCATCTGCTGACCGACCCGGCAAAAACCCAGCGCTACCGCAAAGGCTTCCGCTCCGGTCAGGGCGAGGCCCTGGCGGTTGTCTTTCCCGGCACCCTGCTGGAACTCTGGCGCGTGCTCAACGCCTGCGTAGACGCCGATAAAATTATTCTGATGCAGGCGGCCAACACCGGCCTGACCGAAGGTTCGACCCCCAACGGCAATGATTACGATCGCGAGATCGTGATTATCAGCACCCTGCGCCTGGACAAACTGCATCTGCTGGACAAAGGCGAGCAGGTGCTGGCCTGGCCCGGCACCACCCTCTATTCGCTGGAAAAAGCGCTCAAACCGCTGGGACGCGAACCGCACTCGGTGATCGGTTCGTCATGCATCGGCGCGTCGGTCATCGGCGGGATCTGCAACAACTCCGGCGGCTCGCTGGTGCAGCGCGGGCCGGCCTACACTGAGATGTCGCTGTTCGCGCAGATTGATGCCGACGGCAAGCTGAAGCTGGTCAATCATCTGGGTATCGATCTCGGCAGCACGCCGGAGCAGATCCTCAGCCGCCTCGACGACGAACGGATTAGCGATAGCGATGTCCTGCACGACGGCCGCCACGCCCACGATCACGACTATGTCACCCGCGTGCGCGATGTCGATGCCGACACCCCGGCGCGCTATAACGCCGACCCGGACCGCCTGTTCGAATCCTCCGGCTGCGCCGGCAAGCTGGCGGTTTTCGCCGTGCGTCTCGATACTTTCCCGGCGGAAAAGCGCCAGCAGGTGTTTTACATTGGCACCAACCAGCCGCAGGTATTGACCGAGATCCGCCGCCATATCCTCGCCGAGTTCCAGCATCTGCCGGTGGCGGGGGAATATATGCACCGCGATATTTACGATATCGCCGAGAAGTATGGCAAAGACACCTTCCTGATGATCGACAAGCTCGGCACCGACAAAATGCCGTTCTTCTTCACCATGAAGGGGCGCACCGACGCGATGCTGGAGAAAGTCTCGCTGTTTAAGCCGCACTTTACCGACCGCTTTATGCAGAAACTCGGCCACGTCTTTCCGGCGCATTTACCGGAGCGGATGAAAACCTGGCGTGATAAATATGAACATCATCTGCTGCTGAAGATGGCTGGCGACGGCATCGAAGAAGCGCAGCGTTGGTTGACGGAGTACTTTCAGCAGGCCGAGGGGGATTTCTTCGCCTGTACGCCGGAGGAAGGCAGCAAGGCGTTCCTCCATCGCTTTGCCGCCGCCGGCGCGGCAATCCGCTATCAGGCGGTGCATGCCGACGAAGTCGAAGATATTCTGGCGCTGGATATCGCCCTGCGGCGTAACGATACCGAGTGGTTCGAACATCTGCCGCCCGAAATCGACAGCCAGCTGGTGCATAAGCTCTACTATGGCCACTTTATGTGCCATGTGTTCCATCAGGATTACATCGTCAGGAAAGGGGTCGACGCCCACGCGCTGAAGGAAAAAATGCTGGAGTTACTGAAAGCGCGCGGCGCCCAGTATCCGGCGGAGCATAACGTGGGTCATCTGTATGAGGCCCCAGAGAGCCTGCAGCAGTTCTATCGCCAGAACGATCCCACCAACAGCATGAACCCGGGGATTGGTAAAACCAGCAAGCAGAAATACTGGGGTGAAGCGGCCCCAACGCCAGCCTCTCCGGCGGATCCGCAATAATCGACGGCAGGACTATTCAGCCTGGCGCTTCTGTATTACGCTGCACGCCGGAGAATGTTTCTCCGGCAGATTCAGGAGCGCCGCCATGCCCGCAGAGGCCCCGTTACTCGACAGTGATTTAGAAATTCGCGAAGCGCTGCCCGACGATGCGCACGCCATCGCCGCGCTGTATGTCTGGCACGTACTTAATGGCCGCGCCTCCTTCGAAGAGATCCCCCCCACCGTTGACGAAATGCGTAAACGGATCCAGACCGTGCGCGACAACGGGCTGCCGTGGCTGGTAGCGCTGTGGCGCGGGGCTATCGTCGGCTACTGCTATGCCACTTTCTATCGCCCGCGTCCGGCCTATCGCTACACCCTCGAGGAATCGATATACGTGGAATCCGGAATGGGCGGACGCGGCATCGGCAGCGCGCTGCTGTCCAGGCTAATCGCTGAGTGCGAGAAAGGCCCGTGGCGGCAGATGCTGGCGATCATCGGCGATGGCCATAACAATGCCGGCTCGCTGGCGATCCATAAAAAGTTCGGCTTTACCGTGGCGGGTCAGCTGCGCAGCGTCGGCTACAAGATGGGCGACTGGCGGGATACGTTGATTATGCAGCGCGCGCTGGGTGACGGCGACTGGACGCTACCGGAGTGATATCCGGCGCCAAATCCCCGGCTCGCGGCGTAAACGCCTTAGCCGGGCTACCGTTCAGCGCGGTTACGGAGAGGCGTCAGCCGCCATCCTGCACAAACACCGGCACTCGGCCTGATTGCCCGGCGGCGCTGCGCTTGCCGGGCCTACGAAAGGGGCGAACCCGGCGCCAAATCACGTAGCCCGGATAAGGCGCAATGCGCCGCCATCCGTGAGACATGCAGATTAATCGTTCTGCGCGGTCTGCGCGCCGCCTTTCAGCATCGCCTCCGCCATCTGCGCTTCGCGCTGCTTTTTATAGCTCAGCGCCGAGGCGGGTACCGGCATTACCTTCCCGGTTTCAATCCAGGTCCGCAAGCGGCTGGCGTCAGCGAAGTGGGTATATTTGCCGAAGGCATCCATCACCACCAGCGCCACCGGACGTTGGTTAATCACCGTGCGCATAATCAGGCAGTGGCCGGCAGCGTTGGTGAAGCCGGTTTTGGTCAGCTGAATGTTCCAGTTATCGCGATACACCAGATGGTTGGTGTTGCGGAACGGCAGGCTGTAGGCCGGATGGGCGAAGGTGGCGGTCTCTTCTTTGGTGGTGCTCAGCTGGCCGATCAGCGGATACTGCTCGCTGGCGATCAGCAGTTTGGTCAGATCGCGGGCGGTGGAGACGTTATGCACCGACAGGCCGGTGGGCTCCACGTAGCGGGTATGGGTCATACCCAGCGCCTGGGCTTTGGCGTTCATCGCGCGAATAAAAGCGTCGTAGCCGCCCGGATAGTGATGCGCCAGGCTGGCGGCCGCGCGGTTCTCGGAAGACATCAGCGCCAGCAGCAGCATATCGCGGCGACTAATCTGGCTGTTGAGGCGCACGCGGGAGTAGATCCCCTTCATTTCCGGCGTATGGCTGATATCCACCGTCAGCATCTCATCCAGCGGCAGATGGGCATCGAGCACCACCATGGCCGTCATCACTTTGGTGATCGACGCCATCGGGCGCACCAGATCCGGCTGGCTGGCATAAATGATTTTTTTCGTGGCCAGATCGACGATCATGGCGCTGCCGGAGGCAATTTCCGGCTGCGAGGCGGTCACCGCCGTCGGGGTTTTTGCTAACGCCTGGGGCGCAAAAGGCACAGCCAGCAGCAAGGTCAGGCTGAGCAAAGAGACTCGAAATTTCGGCATCATGGGCATTCTGAAAAGTATTTTTGCACGTTATGGAACGTACGCCGCGAGGTTAAGTGGGCAACTTCGCTGGCAAACGCCATCATACCGCGCCGTAAGGCCCTGTGCCTAATAAGAATCGTGAAGAAATGCTGCATTGCCGACATAAAATACATATTTGCCGGCAATGCATATTTACCCGTGCCGTCCTATCAGAAGAGTCGGTAGCCATACCCCCACAGCACCACGGTGATGGCCAGCAGCACTTCCAGCACCAGTACCCCAATAGCTAGCGTCGAGCTGGCAAAGCTTAACCCCTCTTCCCGATTAATGCTCAGGAAGGTCGGAATGCCGAGATACAGCAGATACCCGGTATAGAACAGCGCAATAGTACCGACCAGCGCGCACAGCCAGACCAGCGGATAGAGCGCCACAATCCCGCTCAGAAACAGCGGGGTGGCGACGTAGCCGGCAAACACCATGCAGCGTTTCAGGGAAGGCTGCTGCGGATACTGCCTCGCCATCCACCAGATGACCCGCCCCATGATCGCCACCCCGGCGAGCATCACGGCGTAAAACAGCACCGCCAGCGCCAGTCCGGTCAGCATCGACAGTTTAATCACGGTGCCATCGCCGAAGTTCCAGCCCAGCTGCGTGGTGCCGATAAAGGCGCAGATTACCGGAACCGCCGCCATCAGCAGCACATGATGCGTATAGTGATGAGAAATGGTTTCATTCTCGCTCTTAATCACGCTCATTTCCCGGTTGGGATGAGCGAAGAGCCCCCAGACATGGTTCATAGCGTCCCCCTTGTCACGGCTTCGTACTGCACTGATCCAAGTATAATTCACCCTGTAGATTATTTTATGTACAGCACAGAAAATTCTGCGTCGCCGCGTTTTGGTCAGCAGGGTGTATGATTAAGAGGTGATGAGGTAAGGAGAAAAGCTTTTTATGGATATCAATCACCTGATTTCCCAGTATGGCTACGCGGCGCTGATCGTCGGCAGCATGGCGGAAGGTGAGACCATTACCCTGCTGGGCGGCGTCGCGGCGCATCAGGGGCTACTGAAATTTCCCCTGGTGGTGATCGCCGTCGCCCTCGGCGGGATGATTGGCGATCAGCTGCTCTATCTGGTCGGTCGCCGCTTCGGGGGACGCATCCTGCGCCGTTTCGCCAGTCAGAAAGCGCGGATCCGTAAAGCGCAGCGTATGATCCAGCACCGGCCGTGGCTGTTTGTCATCGGCACCCGCTTTATGTATGGCTTCCGGGTAATCGGCCCCCTGCTGATCGGCGCCAGCCGCCTGCCGCCGCGCATTTTCCTGCCGCTGAATATTGTCGGAGCGCTGGTGTGGGCCCTGCTGTTTACCACCATTGGCTATCTCGGCGGCGAGGTGGCTGGCCCGTGGCTGCACCATCTGGACGCCCATCTGAAGCACTGGATCTGGCTGATCCTCGCGGTGGTGGTGGTGGTGGCCGCCCACTGGTGGCTCAGGCGGCGCGAGAGTAAGAAGAAAGACTAAGCGGCGCGCCCGCGGGCGCACCGTGGTTGGCGGTTACTTCACCGTCTGGTGGTAGCCGCCGCCGAGGGCCGAGGTCAGTTGAATGCTAGCGTCAATCCACTGGCCGTGCAGGCGCAATGCGGTGATCCGCTCCTGCAGCGCCGGGAGCTTCGCCATACTGACTCTGGAGCCAGGTAAGATCCCCGCCGCCATTCGGGCCTGCGCCAGATCTACTACCCGCTGAGCGTCTTTTTCAACCTGCTGCTGCTGCTGGCTTTTGGCCATTAATGTTTCGACCTGGCTGGCGGTTTTCGCCACCTGGTTAACGGCATCCACCACCGCTTTGTTGTACTGGGCGATCGACAGGCTATTCTGCGCGCTGGCGATATCCAGGTTGGCGTTAAGGCGGCCGCTGTCAAAGATCGGCAGCGTCAACCCGGCAGTAACGCCCATCTGCTGCGCCGAATGGCGGAAAAGATCGCTTAAGTGCAGGGCATCCTGCTGCAGGAACGCCATCAGATTGATGTCCGGATAAAACGCCGCTTTCGCCGCGTCCACTTCGCTCAGGGACGCCTCAATATACCAGTGGGCGACCTGCAGATCCGGGCGGCGCGCCAGCAGCTCATAGCCGAGGGTATCTGGCAGCTGCGCGCTGACCGTTGGCAGGCTGGCGGGTTTGAGGTTTAGCGACTGGCTCTGGCTGTTGGTCAGGGCCATCAGCCGCGCTTCAATCTCTTTCATCGTGCCCGTCACGTCCGCCAGCTGCTGGTCGGTTTTGCTGACGTTAATATCGTTCTCCGCCCCTTCGGCGGAGTTAGTGATCCCGCGCTGATACAGGGCCTTGTCGACCGTCACGATATTATTTTGCTCGTTTTTCACCTGCTGCAGCACCGCTTTGATCGCCGCTTCCGTCTGCCACTGCCAGTACAGACGCGCCACGCTGCCGGAGAGCAGTTCACGGGTCTGGGCCTGTTCAGCAACCTGGGCTTTCAGCTCGCCGATACGCGCTTTCACCAGCGCACGGTTTTTTCCCCACAGATCGAGATCCCAACCGGCGGTCAGGCCAAATGTACCGTTGGTGTACCACGGGCCGGTATTGCCGTCGGTGTCGGTAGCAAACGGTCCCATCAGGCCTTCGGCCGACATGCGCTGGCGTTCAATATCGGCGGAGAAATCCATCTCCGGGCCAAGATTCGCCTGCGACATTCGCGCCTGCGCTTCGGCAAGCCTGATGCGCTGTTCGGCAATCTGCATATCCGGCGCGTTGGCCAACGCTCGCTGAATCAGATTATTAAGCTGTGGGTCATGGTAATCTTTCCACCAGTCAGTCTGCGGCCAGCCATTTTTCACGGCGGCAGGGAGATCCATGGAAACATGGGAGGCCGGAATTTGCTGCTGCGGCGGATTAGCAACCTCATGAGATGGCGCGCAGCCAGCCAGCGCGATGGCCAGGGGCAATGCCGCCAGCACGCTTTTATTTAATATCAATTTCATTGGACAGGTCAGATAACTTAATCAGGTTGGTTATCATAAGTTAATTGAATTAAACGCGTTTAGTAAAGCGTGTGACTAAATTATTAGTTTGCTAAAAATAAACAACCTTATCAATTCAAGGGGTGAATATGAGCCAGCATCTTTTAACGAGCCGCACTTCTTTACCACCCTGCCCGCTCTGGATGAAGAGAAAGAACGTCCGATGATCTTTTTACTGCGCGCGCGTAAACCGGGCTAACCCCCCCGCCCGGCGATGGCCGGGCGGGCATCCTTTAGGCTTTCAGGCTGGCGCCGCGGCTGGCAATCACCTCTTTATACCAGCCAAAGCTCTTCTTCTTACTGCGCGCCAGGGTGCCGGTACCGTCATCATGGCGGTCGACATAGATAAAGCCGTAGCGCTTCGACAGCTCCGCCTTTGAGGCGCTCACCAGGTCAATCGGTCCCCAGCTGGTAAAGCCCATCAGCTCAACGCCATCGTCAATGGCTTCCCGCGCCTGCACCAGGTGGTCGTTCAGGTAACTGATGCGGTAGTCATCGTTAATGCTGCCGTCGGCTTCCACCTTATCTTTGGCGCCCAGACCGTTTTCCACGATAAACAGCGGCTTCTGGTAGCGATCCCACAGCACGTTCAGCAGCGTGCGCAGGCCCAGCGGGTCTATCTGCCAGCCCCACTCCGAGCTCGCCAGGTGCGGGTTCGGCACCATGCTGAGAATATTGCCGCGCGCCTGCTGGTTCAGCGCCTCGTCGGCGGTGACGCAGCCGGTCATGTAGTAGCTGAAGGAGATAAAGTCGACGGTGGTTTTTAGCGCTTCACGATCGGCGTCGGTGATGGTGAGCGTGATGCCGTTGTCACGGAAATAGCGCTGCATATAGCCCGGGTACGCGCCGCGCGCCTGTACGTCGCCGAAGAACTGCCAGCTGCGGTTCTCCTGCAGCGTCTCGAACACATCCTCCGGTTTGCAGCTCAGGGGATACATCAGCCCGCCGAGCAGCATATTGCCGATTTTGCCCTCAGGCACCAGCTCATGACAGGCTTTGACCGCCAGCGCGCTGGCCACCAGCTGGTGGTGAATCGCCTGATACACCTCGCCTTTGCTGCTGCCGGCCGGCAGGCCGACGCCGGTCATCGGGGCATGTAGCGACATATTGATTTCGTTAAAGGTCAGCCACAGTTTGACCTTATTTTTATAGCGGCTGAACACCGTCCGGGCGTAGCGCTCAAAGAAGCCAATCACCTCCCGGCTGCCCCAGCCGCCGTAGTTTTTTACCAGCGCCCATGGCATTTCATAATGCGACAGCGTCACCAGCGGGGTGATGTTGTGCTTCGCCATCTCGTCGAACAGCTTGTCGTAGAACGCGAGGCCGGCTTCGTTCGGCTCGGCGTCGTCGCCGTTGGGGTAGATGCGGGTCCAGGCGATAGAGACTCGCAGGCAGTTAAAACCCATCTCGGCAAACAGGGCGATATCTTCCGGATAGCGATGGTAAAAATCGATCGCCACATCTTTTATGCCGCTGTCGCCGGGTACACGCTCGACCACTTCGCCGAACACGCCGTGCGGCTGCACATCGGAGGTGGATAAGCCTTTGCCATCTTCCAGATAAGCACCTTCCACCTGATTGGCCGCGGTCGCGCCGCCCCACAAAAAATCCGCCGGGAATGTTTTCATCTCTTTCTCCTGTGATTAATGGCTGACTGTCAACAGCGGCTGACCGGCTTCGACGGCGCTGGACGCCACCGTATCAATCTCCCGGTAGTCGTCGCTGTTGCTGATAATGATCGGGGTCGCCAGGTCGTAGCCGGCGTCCAGAATCGCCTGGCGATCAAACTCAATCAGCAGATCGCCGGCCTGTACCCTGTCGCCCTCTTTCACATGCGCGGTAAAGGGCACGCCGTCGAGTTTGACCGTGTCGATGCCGACGTGGATCAGCAGCTCAATGCCGCTGTCGCTTTGCAGGCCGATGGCGTGTTTAGTCTGAAACAGGGAGGCCACTTCGCCCGGGAACGGGGCAATCACTTGGCCCACCGCCGGGATAATGGCGACCCCTTTACCCAGCAGGCCGCTGGCGCTGTCTCTTATACACATCTGACGCTGCCGACGACTTAATAGG
>ERZ1027243.1236-NODE-1236-length-12583-cov-4.991060_pt1 | contig 12583 bp, 10 predicted proteins | sample MGYA00519243_ERZ1027243 | MGnify/ENA primary metagenome ERZ1027243 (study PRJEB26926, sample SAMN06164727) | human gut metagenome | biome: ENVO:00009003; feature: ENVO:2100002; material: ENVO:00002003 | host: Homo sapiens | place: USA | collected 2012 ...
CTCGTGGGCTCGGAGATGTGTATAAGAGACAGGTCTTTGCTATGCTTGCGCAGGTCATTGCGATCTGTATTTTTCTCGGGATGTTCCTTCTGATCATCCTCGACCAGTTTGAGCGCCATGTCATTACGCTCGCCAGCGGAGCGCTGGTACTTATTCTCGTCTTCGGCGTTTGTATGCACTCGCCCGCGGCGATCTGGGAGGCGCTCAATCTCCGCTCGTTCTTCACGGCGGGCTTCTGGTACGGAGCCGGCGAGGAGAGCACGGCGGGCATCAACTGGTCCACCATTCTCTTCATCGCGGGCATGATGATCATGGTCGAGGGGCTTGGCAAGGCGGGCTTCTTCCGCTGGCTGTGCCTGTCGCTCGCAAAGCTCGTTCACTACCATGTGGTGCCGCTGCTCATCTGCTTCATGTGCCTTTCGGCGGTGCTTTCGATGTTCATCGACAGCATCACGGTCGTGCTCTTTCTCGCCACCGTCACGCTCGAACTGGCGCAGACGATGAAATTCGACCCCGTGCCGATGATCCTGTCTGAAATTTTCTGCGCGAACCTCGGCGGCGCGGCCACGATGTGCGGCGACCCGCCGAACATCATCATCGGCACCTCGCTCGGCTACACATTCTTTGACTTCATTGAAAATACCGGCGCGGTCGTGGCGATCTGCTTTGTGTTCATGCTCATTTACTTCACGCTCTGCTTCCGCAAGGAACTTGAGCGCGCCGAGCATGCCAACGGCGGCCCCGTCACCTGTCCCGAGCCTTCGACGGCCATCACGAACAAGAAGGCATTTCTTGCGAGCGCAGGCGTTTTCCTGCTGGCGGTCGTGCTGCTCATCACGCACGCGCAGACGGAGCTTTCCGTCGCGTGCATCGGCGTGATCGTCGCGATTCTGACGATGATCGTTTTGGGCTTGACCAGCGGCAAAAAATCTGTTATAGAAATCATTAAGGGCGTGGACTATAAGACGCTGCTCTTTTTCATCGGCTTGTTCGTTTCCGTGGCGGGCCTTGAAAAGACAGGCGTGCTCAACATGATCGCGAACTTCATCACCTCGGTCAGTGAGGGCAATATCGCGGTTATTGTGATCGTCATTCTGTGGCTCTCGGCCATCACGAGCGCCTTTGTCGACAATATCCCCTTTGCCGCGACCATGATCCCTGTCATCCGCGCCATCGCCGCGACAGAGGGCATGGATATCGGCGTGCTTGCCTGGGCGCTTTCGCTCGGCACGGACCTCGGCGGCAATGCGACGCCCATCGGCGCGAGCGCCAACGTCGTCGGCACTTCGGCTTCGGCCAAGGGCGGCTATCCTATTGGCTGGGGCCGCTACTGCAAGTACTGCGTGCCCGCGACGATCATTGTCATGGCGGTGTCCACGGCCTACTTATTCCTGCGCTATCTGTAAACGGAAAAAGGAAAGGAGTGCGATCCCATGAAAAACCAGATCATCATCACCCTTGGCCGCGAGCACGGCAGCGGCGGCCATTACATTGCCGACATGATCGCGCAAGAGCTCGGTATCAAGCTCTATGACAAGGACTCCATCGAAAAGGAGATCGTTTCCGAAGGCTACAGCGGGGAAATGATCCGCAAGATGGACGAAAAGCCCGTCAACTTCTTTGCCTCGCGCCGCATCGGCAAGTATTCCAATTCTCTTGAGGTCAACGTGGCGGAAAAGACGTTTGCCATGCTGCGCGACAAGGCGGCAAATGGCGAGAGCTTCCTCATCATCGGCCGCTGCAGCGACCAGGTGCTCAAGGGCAACCCCAATATGCTGAGCATTTTCATCTGCGGCAACCAGCAGGCCAAAGTCGGCCGTGTGATGGAAAAGAAGGGGTTATCTGCCGAAGAAGCCATCGAGGAGATCAGAGAGGTCGACCGTTCCAGAAAGTCCTACCACAACTACTACTGCGAGACGAAGTGGGGCGACGCCCGCGGCTACGACATGACCGTCAAGAGCGATGTGCTCGGCTTCGAGGGCACGGCGAAGATGCTGATCGCCTATATCCGCAGCTTCATGGAGCAGGACTAAATAAAAATTTGCGGCCCGTGCCGCAAAAAACATTTGAAATGCTCGAAACAATTTGATAAAATCAATTCACAGCGTGTGGCGTTTCTGCGTAAATCCGGTTGCAGAAACGCCGCACGCTTTTTTACGGCAAAAGGAGGGAGAGGACAACTTCATAGTCAAATCGTGCGGCAGAGATGCGTAAGTCCGGATTGATCCGGCAGAACGCATCTCTTATTTTTTATGTTCAGGAGGAAGACCGCCATGGAAAACACAAACCAGTTTTTGGGGACGGAGCGCGTGGGAAAGCTCATGCGGCGCTATGCCGTCCCGTGCATCATCTCGCTGCTCGTCGGCGCGCTCTATAACATCGTCGACCAGATCTTCATCGCCAACGCAAGCTACCTCGGTTCCTACGGCAACGCGGCAAACACCGTCGTCTTTCCGCTCACGGTCGTGGCGCTCGCCATCGCCGTGATGATCGGCGACGGCTGCTGCGCCTTCGTCAGCATTTCGCTCGGCAAGGGCGAAGTGGGAGAGGCAAGAAAGAGTGTCGGCAGCGCGGTCGTATTGTCGGTCGCGAGCAGCCTTGTGCTCACGGCGCTGTACCTCATCTTCGCCGACGCTATCATCTCGATGTTCGGCGGCACGGTGAACGAGGAGACCTTTCATTACGCGCAGGAGTATTTCTTCTATATCTCGCTTGGCATCCCATTTTATATGTTCGGTCAGGCGATGAACCCTGTCATCCGTGCCGACGGCAACCCGCGGTTCGCCATGATCTCCACGCTCGCGGGCGCGGTGCTCAACATCATTTTAGACCCCATCTTCATCTTTGAATGTAAGTGGGGCATGATGGGCGCGGCGGTCGCCACCGTGTTGGGCCAGATCGTCACAGCGGCGCTCGCGGTGTGGTACCTCTGCCGCATGAAGACCGTCAAGCCGGAAAAGGGAGACTTCCGCCTGCACGCAAGCCTCTGTACCCGGATGCTGACGCTCGGCATCACGAGCTTTCTCTCGCAGATCAGCCTCGTCGCGGCGATGGCGGCCATCAACAACATGCTGCGCAAGTACGGCGCGCTGGATGAGATATTCTCGCAGAAGCAGTACGCGCAGATCCCGATGGCCGTCGTCGGCATTGTGATGAAGTTCTTCCAGATCGTCATTTCCATCGTCGTCGGCATGGCGGCGGGCTGCATTCCCGTCGTAGGTTACAACATGGGCGCGGGGAAAAAGACGCGCGTGCGTGAGCTCTTTACAAAGCTCCTGCTCTGCGAGGCGATCGTCGGCGCCGTCGCGCTCGTTCTGGCCGAGGGCTTCCCGCGTCAGCTCATCGCCGTCTTCGGCGCGGCGAACGAGAGCAGCTACTACACGGACTTTGCGATCAAGGCATTCCGCACGTATCTTTGCATGATGGTGCTCGCCTGCGTGAACAAGGCCTGCTTCATCTTTTTGCAGGCCGTGGGCAAGGCGTTCTCATCCACGATGCTCTCCATGGTGCGCGAGGTCGTGTTCGGCGTGGGCTTTGCACTGCTGCTGCCGCGCTTTTTCGGCCTTGACGGCGTGCTGTACTCCATGCCGGTGTCGGATGTGTTGACATTCGTCATTGCGGCGGTTATGATTGTAAAAACGTATCGGGAACTCAATACGGAAGGAGCAACTGTATTATGAATCATATTATCACCATCAGCCGTGAATTCGGCAGCGGCGGCCGCACGGTCGGCAAAAAGGTTGCAGAGCAGCTCGGCATCCCCTGCTATGACTCAGAGCTCATCCAGAAGATCGCCGAGGAGAGCGGCTTTGCAGAAAATTATGTCAAGGAGGCGGGCGAGTACACACCCGGCGGCTTCCTGTCCTCAGCGCTCTCGAACCGCGCGTTCGGTCCGACGAACGAGGACATCCTATGGGAAATTCAGTGCCGCGTCATCAGCGAGCTTGCCGAAAAGGGCCCCTGTGTCATCGTCGGCCGCTGCGCGGACTACATTTTGCAGGACAAGGCCAAGTGCCTCAAGGTCTTTATCCACGCGGATATGGCGTTCCGCGCCAAGCGCATCGTCGAGGTCTACGGCGAGCGCGAGCAGTCGCCCGAGCAGCGCCTGCGCGACAAGGACAAGCGCCGCGCGGCCTATCACCGCTTCTACACGAACATGAAGTGGGGCTATGCGAAGAATTACCACATCACGCTCGACAGCGGCGAGCTCGGCATCGACAAGTGCGCCGACATCATCGCTGACCTCTACAAGAGCAAGGCGTAAATGGTCAAAAAGAGAGGGAGAGAAGCCGCGGCTTCTCTCCTTTTTTCTTATTCCTCTTTTGCAAGACCCGGGATGTTCACGCCGATGCCGTTGACCTCCACGCCGTCGTCGGCGGGGATGAGGAGGTATTTGCGGCCATTGATGACGCGCGCTTCGATCATATAGCTGTTCTCCGGTGCAATGGAAATTTTGACCTCGGGGGTCGTGATCTCAAACTTCTTGCTCTCGATGATGTTGTTCGGGTTCAGCGCGGCGTTCTCGCCGTACTGCTCATCGCACTCGCGCTGGAACGCTGCGATCTGCTCGTCGTTCACGCCGCTGTTGGCGAGGATGCCGCCGACGTCGCCCGCCGTCATTTCAAGCGGCTCGGGGTCTTTGCTCTCCTTGTGATCTTCGATGCGCGCTCTGATCTGCTCGTGCACGGACTGGACGACATCGTAGCTGCAATCCTTGTCGAGCGCGTCGGCAAGCGCCGAGCCAAAGGCGTTTTTCTGCTCCTCAGCAGACATCGGCGGGTCGACGTGGAACAGCGCGTCGATGACCTCCTGATGGATCTCCGCGGCGTTTTTCGAGTAGAACAGCACATTGTAAATGTTCGCCGTGCGGTTGTCGAACGCGGGGTAGAGGAAGCCGAGCTCGGGCGAGGTCGCGATGTAGCCGGTGGAGCTTGAGTGAAACTCGCTCTGGTCAAGGTCGTAGCGCAGTTCGAGCGTCGGGGCCTTGACGGGGCAGATGGAGCAGACAAAGTACTTGAAGACCTCACTCGACGCGTCGGCCTGAATCTCGTCATCCTTGCTGCGGTGCGGCACGTCGTAGGCGTCGGCGACGAGGAGGATGAGATAGTTTGTCTCGCCCATGTCGATGCAGTCGATGATTTGGCGGCAGAGTGTTTCGCGCGAGGCGGGGTCCTTGAGCTCTGTCTGGCGAAGAGTCTGCAAGAGGCGGTGCTCATCGCTGTCGGCGACCTGCTGCGTGGAGAACACCACGTCGATGAGGTTCTTGCCAAGCGTGCCGGAGAGGGACTTTTTGAGAAGGCCCAGGTACATCTCCTGCTCCTCCTGCCGCATGAGGCCCATCGAGGTATCGACCCACGCAATGATCTCTTTATTGGAGTTCACATAGCAGCCGTACACGCGGCTGAAATTATTCTTATCGAGCCGGAAGCGCCGGCGCAGTTCATTGAGTTCTTTCTGATTCATGGCTCGTCCTTTCCTTTGTTCATGTCACAAGGCCGATTTTACCACGCCCGCGCTGCCGCGGCAAGGGGAGAAACGGCGCATTGTGCGACGAAAATGCGCAAAATGCAGGAAAAGATGCAAAATGGGCGTGAGCGACAAAATGTGCACGATGTGTGGACGATATAGACGATATCCCTGTAAATCATAGAGAAATTCAATGAATCGTCCATATTTCACGGCTTCTTAACGCCGCATTTGACGCTGCTTTTTGTGAAAACGGCTATGGAAACGGAATCAAAGCAAACATTTCACGTTAAAAATGAAAGATATATTGCATTTCGCCTGAGCTGTGCAGGAATTCTTCCGTTTCCTTGGTGATTCTGACTGTTGAAAAAAGAAAAAAAGAAGTTAGAATAGAGCCTCGCGAAATGAAACGGAAGAATTTGGATAGAGATCAGAGAGTTTGGGAGGAGATCAATATGTCGTATCACTTTTTAATGGATCTTGCGCTGATTCTGCTGAGCACGAAGATTCTGGGCCTCATTGCGCAGAAGTTTCAGATGCCGCAGGTCGTGGGCGCGCTGATCGCGGGCCTTTTGCTCAGCCCCGCGGGCCTTGGCCTTCTTTCGGAAACGGAGTTCACCAAGCAGCTCAGCGAGCTTGGCGTCATCGTGCTGATGTTCTCCGCTGGTATGGGCACGGACGTCAACGAGCTCAAGCACAGCGGCAAGGCGGGCTTCATGGTCGCGGTCCTCGGCGTGATCGTGCCGTTCCTCATGGGCACGGCGCTTGCCTGGGGCGCGGATGAGCTGGGACTCATCGAGAGCACCGGCTTTATTGAAAATATCTTCATCGGCACCATCCTGACGGCCACGTCCGTGAGCATCACGGTCGAAACGCTCAAGGAGATGAAAAAGCTCGAGACCAAGGTGGGCAACACGATTTTGGCCGCCGCGCTCATCGACGATGTGCTCGGCCTGATCGCCCTGACGCTCGTTTGCAGCCTTGCCGGCGGTGACGAGAGCATCGGCATGGTGCTCCTCAAGATCGTGGGCTTTTTCGTCTTTGCCTTCGTGGTCGGCTTTGGCGCGAACCGCATCTTCTGCTGGATGCTCAAGCGTCAGCACGGTTGGGCCAGCCACAGAAACTCCGTGTTCGCCTTTGTCCTGTGCCTTGTGATGGCCTACTGCGCCGAGAAGTTCTTCGGCGTGGCTGATATCACGGGCGCTTACGCCGCGGGCCTTGCCGTCGCGTGCACGCCCAAGGGCACCTACATCCAGACGAAGTACAACCCCCTCGGGTATCTTCTGCTCACGCCGGTGTTCTTCGCGAGCATCGGTATCAATGTGCAGATCACGGGTCTGACGGGCGGCATGGTCGTCTTCTCGATTTTGCTGCTGCTTGTTTCGATCATCTCGAAGCTCCTCGGCTGCGGCCTTGGCGCCAAGGCGTGCCAGTTCACCACGCGCGAGAGCATCCAGGTCGGCGTGGGCATGGCCTGCCGCGGCGAAGTCGCGCTGATCGTCGCCAACCGCGGCCTTTCGATGGGTGTGCTGTCGCCCGCGATGATGACGCCGGTCGTCATCACGGTCGTATGCGGCACGATCCTGACGCCGATTTTGCTCAAGCTGTCCTTCCGCGGCCATCAGGAGACGGAGCTGGTGCAGAACAACATCGCCGACCGCATGGCCAAGCACCGTCAGCTCGATATCATCACGCAGCAGCTTTTGCAGCAGGATGAACAGATGATGAAAAAGAACTGAGCGCAGCGCAATGAAATAAAAAGAGCTTTCTCCTGAAAATCGAAGAAAGCTCTTTTTTGATTTTAGGACGCTACCTTTTCCTGCGCGGCGCACTCGCGCAGGATGCGACAGAGCGCGTTCACATCCTCTTCCCGCGTCGCCCAGCTTGTGGCAAAGCGGATGATGCTGTGCGTCTCGTCATATTGCTCCCAGACGGAGAAGTCCACGCGCTCGGCGAGCTCTTTGCGCTGCTGCTCACTGACGATGCAGAAGCTCTGGTTCGTCGGGGAGGGGAAACAGGGCAAATAGCCGTTTTCCGCCATCGCGCGCCGGATAGCGTCGGCGTAGCGAACGGCGTCTTTACCGATGCGCTCGTAGAGCCCATCGGTAAAGAGCGTGTCGAACTGGATGCCGAGCAGCCGTCCCTTGGCGAGCAGTGCGCCGTGCTGCTTGATGATGGTGAAAAAGTGTGGAATGAGCCCCGGCTGGGGAATGACGACCGCCTCGCCGAGCAGCGCGCCGCATTTCGTGCCGCCGATGTAGAAAATGTCGCACAGCGCGGCAAGGTCGCGCAGTGTCACGTCGTTTTCAGGACAGGCGAGCGCGTAGGCAAGGCGCGCGCCGTCGATATAGAGCGGCAGGCGTTTTTCGCGGCAGAGCGCGCTGATGGCCGCGAGCTCCTTTTTGGAATAGAGCGTGCCGTACTCCGTCGGCTGGGAGAGGTAGACCATCCCGGGCATGACCGTGTGGTCGCGGTTCGCGTCGTCCTCGTACTGATCAAGCAGTGCGCGGATTTGGGATGCGGTGATCTTGCCGTTCTCCTGCGGCAGCGTGAGCACCTTGTGCCCGCCGAACTCGATGGCGCCGGCCTCGTGCACGCTGATGTGCCCCGTGTCCGCGGCGATCACACCCTCGTAAGAGCGCAGCAGCGCGTCGATGACGGTCGCGTTCGTCTGTGTGCCGCCGACAAGGAAGTGAATCTCCGCGTTCGGCGCGCCGCAAGCGGCGCGGATCTTCTCACGCGCGGATTCACAGTATTCATCCGTGCCGTAACCGGCGGTCTGCGCAAAATTCGTTTCGCACAGGCGCTGCAGGATGGCGGGATGCGCGCCCTCAAGATAGTCGCAGGAAAAAGAAAGACGATGCTCCATGAAAAAAGACCTCGTTTCAAAAACAGGATTGACGGTTTCTGACTGCTATTGTAGAATAAGAGAAAATATGACGCAAACGGTTATTTGAAATGAAAAACATGATATAAAATCATGGATAGGAGGGCGTATGGAAGCGGTCAAATGCGAGGCGTTCCTTGCCGCGGCAGAGCTCGGCAGCCTGACGGCCACGGCGGAGCTTTTGGGCTACACGCAGTCGGGCGTGACGCGCATGATCGGCACGCTGGAAGAAGAGCTCGGCTTTCCGCTGTTTCTTCGCAGCAAAAAGGGCGTGCAGCTCACGGAAAACGGAAAGCTCATGCTGCCGCTGCTGCGCGAGGTCGTGCGCGCGCACCACAACGCCGAGCAGCTCAGCGCGGAGATCGGCGGCGTGTCAAAGGGCTCGCTGACGATCGGCTGCTATTACAGCATTTCGGCCCTGTGGATGCCAGAGATCCTGACGGCGTTCCGCGCCCGCTATCCGGGCGTGACCGTGCGGATGCAGGAGGGCGGCAACCTCGAGATGGCGCGCTGGCTGAACGAGCGCTCGGTCGACTGCTGCTTCGGCGCGCAGATGCACGGCGACAAGTACGACTGGCTGCCTGTCTTTCGTGACGAGCTCGTCGCGTGGCTGCCGCGTGGACACGAGCTGGCGGAGGCGGATGTCTTTCCGCTTATGCGCTTGCAGAACGAGCCGTTCATCCACACCTCGCCCAATCACGACACCGATCAGGACCGCCTGCTCGAGCAGCACGACCTGCACCCGCAGACCTGCTTTACGACGCGCGACGGCTTCACGACCTACAACATGGTCGAGGCGGGGCTCGGTGTCAGCTTCAACCAGCGGCTCATCTCGCGCAAGTGGAGCGGTACGGTGGCGGAGGTCCCGTTCGACCCGCCGCAGTTCGTCACGCTCGGCATCTCCGTCCCGTCGCTCAGGGAGGCCTCGCCCGCAGCGAAAAAGTTCATTGCCTGCGCCATCGAGACCGTCACGGGCGGGGAGAAGAGCCTTTGATAAGGTAAACGCTTCGCAGAAGTTCTGCGAAGCGTTTTTTTGCCCAAAAGCCGTTTATTTGAGCTCGGCGGTGAATTCGATTTTCCCGTCGTCCACTCTGGCGCGAATGGAACCGTGGTGCCCCTCGGCGATCGAGCGCGCGATCGAAAGGCCGATGCCAAAGCCGCTGCCCGACGAGCGGGATTGATCGGCACGGTAAAAGCGGTCGAAGAGCTTCTGCGCGTTTTCCGGAGCAACATCCTCGCAGGCGTTTGACGAGCGGAGGACGACACCGCGCTTCGCCTTTTCGAGCGAGAATTCAATGGGGGAATCCGGCAGTGCATATTTGACCGCGTTGTCGAGCAGGATCGAGACGAGCTGGCGCACGGCGTATTCGTCGCCGCGATAGGTGAGGCCGTCCGTGATCGAAAGGCGCAGCTCGTGCCCCTTCGACGCGGCGAAGTCGACGAACGTTTCCGCCGTTTCGCGCACGGCGTCGCTCACGGGGAACTCCTCCATCCTGAGCGGCGAATCCTCCTCGTCCATGCGCGAGAGCGTGACGAGCGAGTTGACGAGCGAGGTGAGCTTTTCCGTCTGCGCCATCGCCTTGTCGATCCATTTCTGCTTGCCGGTCTCCATTTCGAGCACCTTGAGGCTCGTGGCAATGACGGTGATGGGCGTTTTCAGTTCGTGGCTCGCGTCGGTGATGAACTGCTTCTGCTGCTGCGCGCTGCGAACCACTGGGTCGATGGCCCGGCGCGAGAGCAGCACGACAAGCAAGAAGACGAGCAGGATGCACGCCGCGTCGGCGAGCAGCGACCACATGAGCACCACGCGCATCGCACGCAGCTCGTGGTAGCAGTCGAGGAAGATGGCGATATTCTCGCCGTCATCCGTCTGCGCGACGAAAAAGCGATAACTGTTGAAGTAGCCGTAGCCCGCGCCGTGTGCGAGCGCGGCGGAGAGATATTCCTGCGTATCATCCTCCGTGACGGAGGCGATATTGTCGAGGTCTGCCTGTGTCAGCGTGCCGCTTGATGTGTAGTGCAGGACAAAAAAGCGCGTGGAGAACGGCGTTTCCGCCGTGAACGGCCCCTCACGCCGCGCGATTTTGTCGTCGGGCGGGGCCTGCGGCGTCCGTGAATCGTCCGCATCGTCGGGCAGCGCGGGGGCGATGTCGCCGCTGCCGCCGTCATTTTCCGGCGGTGTCGGCGCGTCGGCGCTGTCCGGCAGCTGAAAGCGCGAGTGGGGGATGGTGCCCGCGTTCTCGTAGATGAGCGTCAGCGTTTGCTTCAGGTCGGAATCGGTCGAGACGTAGTTGGCGACGTTCAGGATGATCGTCAGCAGCATCATCACCGCCGTGACGGAGAGCATCGCGATACGGATAAAGCGGTTTCGCAGGCGCTTGATCATACGCTCTCCTCCAACACGTAGCCGAGGCCGCGGTTTGCCTGCAGGGTGACGTGCGAGCCGATGGACTTGAGCTTTTTGCGAAGATTCGAGATGTTCACCCATACGACGTTGATCTCCGCCTCATTATCCCAGCCCCACACGCGCTCCATGATGCGCTCGGCGGAAAAGACCTGCCGCGGCGAGCGCATGAAAAGCTCCATGATCTGGAACTCACGCCCGCTCAGGCGGATGGGGTCCTTCCCGCAACTCAAATTGCCGCTGCCGGGGTCGAGCGTCAGATCGCCGTAGGCGAGCACCGTCGGCTGGTAGGCCTCGCTGCGGCGCAGGATGGCGCGCACGCGGCTCAAGAGCTCGTCGGGGTCGAAGGGCTTGGGAAGATAGTCGTCCGCGCCGGCGTTGAAGCCCGTGATGCGGTCACTCTTCTGGCCCTTGGCCGTGAGCATCATGATGGGCGTTTTCACGCCCTCCTGCCGCAGCTTTTCGAGCACTTGAATACCGTCCATCTTGGGCATCATCACGTCTAAAATGACGGCGTCGTATGCGCCCGACGAGGCATATTCATAGGCGTCGAAGCCGTTGTGCACGGCGTCGACGGAGAAGTGATTTTTTTCAAAAAAGACCGTCAGCGCCTCGGCGAGATCGACCTCGTCCTCTGCGATCAGCAGCCGCATAAAAGGTCCCCCCTCTGATTTCTGGTGATACGTGTAGTATAAAGAGCGCGCGGGCAAAAATCAAGATGCCTCAGAGCGCGTCCTTCGTCGCCTCGCGCCCGCAGGTGATGTTGAGGTTGCCGTTGCGGCAGCGCAGTTCGTCCAAAAACGCCTTGGGCGCGTGGTCATCAGGGAGCGTGACGCGGTAGGTGAGCTCGTAGAGCGTGCCCATGTTGCTCGTTTTCACGCGCTCGAGCACGCAGGACTTGGTGTACTTTTCAAAGAGATCGTCGAACAATCCGTCGTAGTCAAGACTTTCGGGGATCGTGATCCTGAGCACGCGCTCGTGCTCGTCCGCGCCGCCGAAATTCACCGCCGTGAGCAGCAGCATCACCGCCGAGACGATGGCAAACACCATGACGGCGAGCCATACATAGCCCATGCCGGTCGCAAGGCCGATGGCCATCGCGAGGAACAGCGCTCCAATCTCCTTCGCTGTGCCCGGCGCGGAGCGGAAGCGCACGAGCCCAAACGCACCCGCCACGGCGACGCCCGCGCCGAGGTTGCCGTTCACCAGCATGATGACAAGCTGCACCACGGCGGGCAAAATCGCGAGCGTGACAGCGAAGCTCTGCGTCGTACGCGAACGGTACATGGAAACGAGCGCCGTGCCGACGCCGAGCAGCAGCGACACCGCCGTACAGATGAGAAACGAGACGAGCGTCAATTCGCTTCCTAAGATCGAGTTAAGCACAGAAGGTATCCTCCTTTAAATTGGTCGTGTGGACGCCTGCGGACAACTCGTCACGGTAGCAGGCACCGTATTTGGAAAACGACGCGGGGAACGCCCCGACGTCGGAGAGTAGATGGCAGAGCCACAGCGGGCACGCGCCGGGAATCTTGACCTCCATCAGCACATCGCCGCAGGGCAGCGCGATGGGCGCGCCGTGGTCGCCGAGGCGGAGGTCGACATCCGTGTCGCGCCACCGTAAGTTCGTGTCGAACGTGATGCGGAGCTGCGGATCGTCGATGCCCGCAAAGGCGAGCCGGTCGTAGCCGATGAAGACCTTGGGCGCGGTGTGATAAAACGACTGAAAATAGCCGATCTCGCGTCCAATCTGGCCGAAGTTTTCACTCGGCAGCTCGCCGGAGAGAAACGGCTCCACGTTCTGGATGCCCGTTGTGATGCGGCGC
>ERZ1027243.1253-NODE-1253-length-12474-cov-5.179886_pt1 | contig 12474 bp, 10 predicted proteins | sample MGYA00519243_ERZ1027243 | MGnify/ENA primary metagenome ERZ1027243 (study PRJEB26926, sample SAMN06164727) | human gut metagenome | biome: ENVO:00009003; feature: ENVO:2100002; material: ENVO:00002003 | host: Homo sapiens | place: USA | collected 2012 ...
TCCCATTTCAGTGTAGGGGCCGATGTAGGCATCGGCCCCTACACTGAAATGGGAAGATGCATTCGTGTTTGCCGCAGCTTTTCGCAAAAAACGCTGCATTCTGCGGGCGGACAGAGTCGTCCGCCCCTACAGAGACGGTTTTGCGGTGCGTGAAAAGGAGTGAGCCATGAAAAAATCACACAAAATCCTGCTGGCACTTGCTCTTTTGGCCACCGCCGCTGCCGTGATCGTGATATCAAATCTGCCCATAGCCAAAACGCAGGAGACGGTGGGGGAGCTGCTTCGGAAGAAGCTTGACCTCCCGCAGGACGCCGTCATCACCTGCGCCGGAGATTATACGGCGGATGCGTATACACTGCTCTGGTTTATCATACAGAATCAGGACATGACGCTTTATCGGGCCGTTGACTGCCGTGTGCTGAATAACGGCAGCTATTGGATGAAAAAGACATACACGCCCAGCGCATACGCGCGGGACATCGTGCACGTTGTATGGCGGTATGCACGCGATATTGTTCTCATCAACAATTCCGACTGTAGCTCGATCGTGTATCATACCTCTTACGGCGACGAGAAGACAGAGCTTTCGGCTGAAGACATTCCGTATGTTTTTCCATATGCACCGCCGTATGGCACAACAGGCTGCGATTTTCTGGACGCTGCCGGAAACAGCATCCGATAATTGATAAAAATTTTTCAAACATAGAAGGAGTAATCACAATGGGTATTTATGAAGAACTGCAGGCCAGAGGCCTTGTCAAGCAGGTCACGAACGAGCCGGAGATCCGCGAAATGGTCAACGCGGGCAAGGCCAAATTCTACATTGGCTTCGACTGCACGGCAGATTCTCTGACTGCCGGTCATTTCATGGCGCTGACGCTCATGAAGCGTCTGCAGATGGCGGGCAACCAGCCCGTCGCGCTCATCGGCGGCGGCACGACCATGATCGGCGATCCGTCCGGCCGCACCGATATGCGCAAAATGCTGACCAAGGAGGATATCGACCACAACGCCGAGTGCTTCAAGCGCCAGATGGAGCGATTCATTGATTTCGGCGAAGGTAAAGCCATCATGGTCAACAATGCCGACTGGTTGCTGAACCTCAATTATATCGAACTCCTGCGGGAGGTCGGCGCCTGCTTCTCTGTCAATAACATGCTCCGTGCAGAGTGCTACAAGCAGCGCATGGAAAAGGGCCTGTCCTTCCTGGAGTTCAACTACATGATCATGCAGTCCTATGATTTCTACTACCTGTTCCAGCACTACGGCTGCAATATGCAGTTCGGCGGCGACGACCAGTGGTCGAATATGCTCGGCGGCACGGAGCTGATCCGCCGCAAGCTTGGAAAGGACGCGCATGCCATGACCATCACGCTCCTGACCGATTCGCAGGGCAAGAAGATGGGCAAGACTGCGGGCAACGCTGTCTGGCTCGATCCGAACAAGACCAGCCCCTTTGACTTCTATCAGTACTGGCGCAACGTCGACGATGCCGACGTCATGAAGTGCATCCGTATGCTGACCTTCCTGCCGCTTGAGCAGATCGATGAGATGGACAAGTGGGAGGGCAGCCAGCTCAATAAGGCCAAGGAGATTCTTGCCTACGAGCTGACGCAGATGGTCCACGGCGAGGAAGAGGCGAAGAAGGCGGAGGCCAGCGCAAAGGCCCTCTTCGGCGGCAGCGGCAGCAGCGAGAATATGCCGTCGACCGAGCTGGCGGACGATGACTTCACTGACGGTAAGATCGACACCCTGACGCTGCTCGTCAAGTGCGGCCTTGCCGCATCCAAGGGCGAGGGCCGCCGTCTCGTGCAGCAGGGCGGCATCAGCGTCAACGACGAGAAGGTCACGGATTTCGCGACTGCGTTTGAAAAGGCAGTCTTTGCAGGCGACGGCGCGATCATCCGCAAGGGCAAGAAGGTCTTCCACAAGGCGCTTGTGAAATAAAACTTATGTCAACCGCCCGAAACACTCCGGGCGGTATGCACAAAGCAAATTCAAAAACGCCGCAGGATTTTGTCGCTTTCACAGTTGACTTTGTGCATTTAAAGCGGTATAGTAGCAAACATAAAAAGCCGGACAGTACGGCAGAAGGGAGTTCATTATGATGCAGATCCGTTCCAACGATTTCATTATGAATATGAGCTTCCGCTTTACCATGGCCCGCGAGCTGTTTGCGGGCCTCTATTACCGTACCCAAAATGAGAAGCTGTCCGTATAAGACCGGTGTTTTCTTCGTAAGTAAGAAGGAGGCTCTGTTCCGCGGACAGAGCCTCCTTTTTGTTTTAAACAATCAACTGTTATCAGAGAAAAGGAGCAATTTATCATGAAAAAGATTCTTGCAATGCTTCTGGCGCTCGTGATGGTCCTGAGCCTGGCCGCCTGCGCCTCCACACAGCCCGCAGCTGAGCCTGCGGCCTCCTCCGACGCACCCGCCGAGAGCGGAAAGACCTACACCGTCGGCGTCTGCCAGCTCGTGCAGCATGAGGCGCTCGATGCCGCAACGCAGGGCTTCGTCGACGCACTGAAAGAAGCGCTCGGCGACGCCGTGACCATCGATGTGCAGAACGCCTCCGGCGATTCCGTCAACTGCGGCACTATCGTCAACGGCTTTGTCGCCAAGGGCGTCGACCTCATCATGGCGAACGCCACTCCGGCCCTGACCGCTGCCGTTTCCGCCACGGCTGATATTCCCATCCTCGGCACGTCCATCACGGCCTACGGCGTTGCGCTCGACATCGACGATTTTAGCGGCACGGTCGGCGGCAACGTCTCCGGCACGTCCGATCTGGCCGACCTGCAAAAACAGGCCCAGATGATCCTGGACTGGTTCCCCGAGACAAAGACGGTCGGCCTGCTGTTCTGCTCCGCCGAGCCGAACTCCCGCTACCAGATCGATGAGGTGCGCAAGGCGCTCGAGGCCCAGGGCGTGACCTGCGAGGAATTCGCCTTCACCGACAGTAACGACGTTTCCTCCGTCGCCCAGAAGGCTGCTGATTTCTCCGACGTCGTCTACATCCCGACCGACAACACCGCCGCTTCCAACACCGAGGCGATCGCAAACGTTCTGATCCCCGCCGGTGTTCCCGCGATCTGCGGCGAAGAGGGCCTCTGCCGCGGCTGCGGCGTGGCGACGCTGTCCATCAGCTACTATGATCTCGGCGTGACCACCGGCAAGATGGCCGCGAAGATCCTGAAGGGCGAGGCCAATATCTCCGAAATGCCCGTCGAATACACCGACGCGACCCCGAAGTACAACGCCTCCATCTGCGACCAGCTCGGCATTACCCCGCTGGACGGCTACGAGGCCATTGACGGCTGATTTCAGCCGGCCGGTCATGGACATATGCCCATGACCGGCCCTGTATGAAACACTGTTTGCCCCTGCAATCGGCCGATAACCGGTTTTCTTTGCCGGTCGATTGCAGGCGCAGACCAAGAAGGAGAATGACTATGAATTTCCTTTCCGCGCTACTAAACTCGCTGCCCGGTGCAGCGGCGCAGGGCCTCATCTGGGGCCTGATGGCCATCGGCGTCTACATTACCTTCCGCATTCTCGATGTGGCCGACCTGACCGTCGACGGCTCCATCGCCACCGGCGGTGCGGCAGCTGTCATGCTGATCCGCGCGGGCATGAACCCGTGGCTGGCGCTGCTGTGTGCGTTTGTCTGTGGGATGCTCGCGGGCTTTGTCACGGGGATGTTCCACACCAAATGCGGTATTCCCGCGATCCTGTCCGGCATTCTGACGCAGCTTGCGCTTTACTCCATCAATCTTCGCATCATGGACAGCAAGGCCAATCAGGCCGTCGGCGTGGATAAATACCCGCTGATGGTGTCGCAGCGCTTTGTGCGTGACCTGAGTCTGAAAAATCCGCTGCCAGTGCTGCTTCTTTTCACATTCGGCGTGATCGCGCTTCTGTACTGGTTCTTCGGCACGGAGCGCGGCTGCGCCATCCGCGCCACCGGCGCGAATCAGAACATGGCCCGTGCACAGGGCATCAATACGAACGCGAACGTTGTATTTGGCCTCATGCTTTCGAACGGTCTTGTCGCCCTCTCCGGCGCGCTGCTCGCACAGTTTCAGGGCGCGGCGGATGTCAACATGGGCCGCGGCGCGATCGTCATTGGCCTTGCTGCCGTTATCATCGGCGAGGTCATCTTCGGCAAGCTGTTCACGAATTTCGGCCTCAAGCTTCTGGCCGTGTCCATCGGCGCTGTGATTTATTACTTTGTGCTCCAGATCGTGCTGCAGCTCGGCCTGAACACGAACGACCTCAAGCTCATCACGGCGCTGATCGTCGCGCTCTTCCTCGCCATTCCGTATTGGAAGGGCAAAATGTTCCATGGAAAAGCCAAAAAGGAGGAATCGCGCCATGCTTGAGCTTATCAATGTCTGCAAAACCTTCAACCCCGGCACGGTCAACGCCAAAACGGCGCTGAATGACCTGAATTTGACCCTGAACGACGGCGATTTCGTCACTGTCATCGGCGGCAACGGGGCAGGGAAGTCGACTATGCTGAACGCCATTGCGGGCTCGTTCCAGATCGACAGCGGCAAGATCGTCATTGACGGCACGGACGTCACCGGCCTGCCGGAGCATAAGCGTGCCGCGCTTCTCGGCCGCGTGTTTCAGGATCCCATGATGGGCACCGCGCCCACCATGCAGATCGAAGAAAACCTCGCCCTCGCCGCCCGCCGCGGGCAGCACCGGGGATTGAAATGGGGTATCACAAAGGCGGAGCGCGCCGAGTACCAGAAACGTCTCCATGCGCTCAATCTCGGCCTTGAGGAGCGCATGACCGCGAAGGTCGGTCTGCTCTCCGGCGGCCAGCGGCAGGCGCTGACGCTCCTGATGGCGGCGCTGCAGCAGCCGAAGCTGCTGCTTCTCGACGAGCACACCGCCGCGCTCGACCCGCGCACGGCAGCCAAGGTGCTTGACCTGTCTGACCGCATCGTGCAGGAGCACGGGCTGACCACGCTGATGATCACGCATAACATGAAAGACGCCATTGCCCATGGCAACCGCCTCATCATGATGGACGCCGGTCAGGTCGTCGTGGACGTGTCCGGCGAAGAAAAGAAAAAGCTGACCGTCCCGGATCTTCTCGCCATGTTCTCCCGCGCCAGCGGCAGCGACGAAGCCAACGACAAAATGCTGCTGTCCTGAATATTACACCGTAGGGGCGGACGACTCTGTCCGCCCTCCCTTTTTTACAGTATGCCTCCCGCCGGCCCCTACGATCCAGCGCGGAGGTGCACCTGAATTCGCCGAAGATTTCTGTAGATCCTCTGCTTTCTGCGGGCCGACAGAGTCGTCGGCCCCTACAGAGATTCTGCGCGTTTAAGAAATACGCCCCGCCTCCGCAGCTTTCCCGGCTGCGGAGGCGGTTTTTGCCCGGTTTTGCAGCGAAATACGGTTGAACTCCGGAGAAAAGCGCGCTATACTGTAAGCAGACAGATACAAGAAAAGGAGCCTGAACCATGAAACGAGTTGGAAGATGGACATGGATGCTGCTGACGCTGCTTCTGCTGCTGTGCACCACAGCGTTTGCAAAAACGATCGAGTGCGGCAGCATCGAACTTGAGCAGCCGGTAGAGGTGACGCTTGAAGATCGTAATACGCTTCGATACACACTTACAGCGCCAATTGACGGTATGCGCGTACAGGTTGAGTGGCTGACAGAAAACAAGGATTATATCTCGTTAAAAGTCAACGGAGACCCACCTTATAACAAAAAGAGCATATATAAATTGGAAGAACACGGCGAAAAGACCATCGATTTGAGTGCTGCATTGTCGGCAGAACTTCCGCTGACAGTTCGCTTTGTTCTGCATGAATACAGAAATGACGAACAGGAACCCAATGATATGATTCCGACCGAGCTGCACGACGGCGACAGCGTGAAGTTCGTGCTGGACAGTGGTGATACGGATCGCTTTACAATCACGACGGAAAAGCCCGGACAGGATATCGCCCTGACCTTCAGCGGGTTTAATTATGCGGATAGAACGGCATTCTCGCTGTTCTGGAACAACAGAGGTTGGGAAATTGAAAAGAATGGAACTGTTTTTCTGCATGCAGGCGAGCCGGGGGCATATCAATTTTCTCTTTACAAGTCGTGGAGCGGAGAAATATCGCGTTCCATGGAGATTCATCTGCTGGACGGCGATGAAAACGAACTGAACGACACGAAAGAGACTGCGACTCCGCTGCCAATCGGCACAGACGCGGCTTTCAGCATTGGCGGAATCAATGATGAGGACTGGTTCAGCTTTGAAGCAGTGCCGGAGGATGGACAGGCGAAACTCTATACGCTCCGTCTGTTGGATTTTGACTTTGAAAACCCGGAGATCGTCTGCTATGAGATCTACGCACCGGACGGAACTGTCGTTGTTCCTGAAACCGAGATCAGGTCCCGTCATGCGCGCGTCTTATCGTGCAGCCAGCAGGGGCAGTATGCCGTTAGACTATATCCGAAAGAGAAATATGATCATTATAGTGAGAAATATAATGTTTCAATCCAGCGCGCAGCGCTCCGCATCCGCGTGGAGGAGGGCGGCGATGACCCCTATGAAAGCAACGATACCTGGCTCGACGCAGCCTATATTGAGCCGGGCCAGCTGATTTCCCATGTTTTAAGCAGCGGTGATACGGATTGGTTCTGCTTCACAGTTCCGGAGGACTACATGACGGTTCACGTTGTTTCCAACAGCGGTGGTTATGCTGGTATCTATACTGGACAGGAACTTTCAGAATACGGAGACGATGCAAACTGTATCTGGGGAGGAAAATCAAATTATGAATATTTTTCCAATCTCTATTGGAAACTCGGAGAAAAAGGACTGTACTACATTAAATTGACTGGCGGCTCCAGCGAGAAAATCTGCTCGACGATGATTTCCCTGCTCCCGCTGGATGAAATCGAGGATAATGATGTATGGTACCGTGCTACGCCGCTTTATGAGGATTTTACGCAAGCATTTGATATTTCTGCGCATAATGACATGGATTGGTTCCGGTTTACTGTGCCGGAGGGTGACCAGAAGGTATTGCGGCTGAATGTCTCTAAAACAGACACGGGCGAACAATACGAATATATGTATTTCGAACTCTACCGGGAAGCATATTTCGACAATCAGGATGATGGCAGTCTCTATAAATTCGATATAGCAAGTTCAACTTCGAAAACTACAAAGAATTATGCTTGGGATTTGGAACCGGGTACCTATTATTTGTCAGTCGGGAATACAAGGAGTACTAGCTCACCTTCTCGTATACAAAAATTTAACATTCACTACAAGCTGGCTCCTAGGCTGAACAACGACACAATCGCGACTGCTGCTCCACTGACAGAAGAGGAATGGCAGGACGTATGGCAGAAGGGCTATTTCTCCATCGGCGAGCACAAGGCCGGAGAAGTTGTCCAGATTCAGCGCGACGAGGGCGGTGACAGACTGGGTGAATATACTGTGATTTATAATGCCGATGGTCAATCTATTGCAAGCACCGATAATGGCAGTTACAGCTTCCGGATTCCCACAGACGGAGTCTACTATCTCAGAGTGCCTGCGTCTGTAAAATTCTCTGAAAATGAACCCACACGCACAACGCGCATTCGTTACTATACCCACAATGATGAAATCGGAGCAGCGGACACCATAACCATGCTCCCCAATGAATCTGTGTTCCTTGACCTGTGGTTCAGCCCAGAGATTCGCAATAGTTTGAAAGTCGAATCCGAAGATGAAGCACTGACATATGATTCAAAAACGGGATATCTGACTGCACCCAACACTCCGGAAGGGAGCGCCGACCTTGTCTTCTCCAACGGATATCCGGAAGGCGATGAAAGACGGATCGAGGCGGTCACGCACGTTATCTGGTCGGAAAATCCGCTGTCAGATATTTCGATTTCCAATGCGCCGCAGTCTCTTCCCGTCGGCAGTTCCGTGCAGTTGGAGGCAGCTGTAACCCCGGATGATTATATCGGTCGCGTTTCCTGGGAAAGCTCCGACCCCTCCGTCCTCCGCGTGCTCTCCAACGGCAAGGTCGTCGCTGTTGGACAGGGTGAAGCGGTGATCACGGCGAGCATCGGCGAAGCCACTTCGTCTGTCACCATCACCGTCACCGGCGAACAGCCCGGTGAGTCCGGCCTGACCGGCGTCTCACTCGACCGCTATACGCTGACGCTTTACGCCGGAGAAGATGCCGAACAGCTGACCGCGACGCTGAAGCCCGAGGGCACAGAAGCGACCATCCGCTGGACGTCCAGCAACCAGACCGCCGCCACCGTCAGTCAGGACGGCAAGATCACGCCGCTTTCTGCGGGCGTTACCGTCGTAACGGCGGCAGCGGGGGACTACCGCGCCAGCTGCATCGTGACCGTCCAGCCCGAACGCGTCCGCGTGACCGGCATCCGGTTCGAAGAGACGACGCATACGCTCATGATGGGCAGCACCGTCACACTCCAGCCCATCATCGCCCCGGACGACGCGACCGTCAAAAACCTGACCTGGGTCAGCAGCGACGAGCAGACCGCGACCGTCTCCCGCACGGGTATCGTAACGGCTCTGTCCGTCGGCGAAACGACCATCACCGCAACAACGGTCGACGGCGGCTATTCCGCAGAGATCAAGATCATCGTCACCGCTGCCGCCCAGCTGGGCGACGTAAACGGCGACGGCTATATCGACGCGGCAGACGCACTGCTCTGCCTGCGCGCCTCCGTGGGTCTCATTACGCTCACGCCGGAGCAGGAAGCCGCTGCGGACGTCAACCACGACGGTCTGATCGACGCGGGCGACGCGATCCTGATCCTGCGCTACGATGCAAGACTCATCCCGAGCCTCAACTGACGGGGGCCGCGCCATGAAAAAAAGACTTTTCCCACTGCTCCTCGTCCTGACGCTCCTGCTCACCCTCTGCACGCCCTTCGCACAGGCCGAGGGCCGCGCACTCTCGATCACCTCGGCCAGCGGCCGCGCAGGCGAGACAGTCTCGGTGCAGGTGCGCCTGACCGGCAGCGTGTACAGCGGCAGATTTGAGCTTGCGTATGACGCGGCTGAGCTTGAGCTGCTCCAATGGAGCGGCGCAGACGGCGCAATGTGCGTCTTCAACCACGAACAGCCCGGTCTGCTGCTCGTGACATTCGTGTCGACGACTGCACTGGAAAACACCAGCCTTTGCACGCTGCAATTCCGCGTTTCTGCGGCGACGCCGGAAACTGGCAGCGCCCTCACGCTGAAAAGCATCCGCCTGTATGACGAAACCGGCACGTCCATCCCGGCAACTGCCGAAAAGGGAAGCATTTCCCGCAGCACCGCCCGCCTGACACTCAGCCGCGAACAGACAGTGGAGAGCCGCTCTGTCCGCATGACGGTCAGGCTGGAAGGGGAGTTGTCCCCGGCAGGCGGAAATTTCACCCTGCAATATGACCCGAACTGCCTGCAGCTGACCTCGGTTCTGAAGCTGCACCCGGCCGTCGAGCTTCTGACATGGAACGAGCCGCAGCCCGGTACGGTGCACGTCAGCTTCAGCGGCACGCAGCCGCTCTCTACAGGAGAGCTTTGCGCCGCCATGTTCCGCACCGTCGGAACGGCGGGGGATACGTCCGCCGTCACGCTGACGGACGTGCGTATGTACGACACAGACGGAAAATCGATTGACGCGTCCGCCGAAGACGGCAGCGTCGATGTGGTGCTCCCATCCGACCGTGCGCCAAAGCTCTGGGCTGTCGGCGGTGCGATCCAGCCGGACGGCTCTGCGGTCGTATCCGTTGTTTTACAGGGGCGCGGCATCGTCTGCGGCGGAAGCTTCACCCTGACCTACGACCAGTCGCTTTCCGTGCAGGCCGAGCCTTCCGGTACTTGTCAGATCAACGCTGAGCCCGGCAAGCTCCGCGCCAGCTTCGCCTCGGCTACGCCCGTCGCCGATCAAGTCAGCCTGCTGAAACTCACAATTCAGAACGCCGTTCCCGGCGCAATTGACCTGTCAAACGCGATCTTCCGCGACGACAGCGGCAGCCGCATCGCCGCCGCGGACGTGCGGCCCACGACGCTGAGTTACACCACTTCCGCTGCGGCCTTCGCCGGAACGCTGCGCGCCGACACGTCTGCCGGTCAGACGCAATATCTGCTGGACGTGGACGTGAGCGATATGCGCGCCGGGACCCCGGAGGCGCGAACGGAGTTTACCTGCCTGCTGGCGCTGTATGACAGCGACGGTCTGATGGAAGGCCTGTCCGTTCAGAAAATCGCCGCGTCGGATACCGGCGTAAACGAGCTGACGCTGACAGCCAGCGCGTCCAAGACACCCGCATATGCTAAAGTCTTTCTTCTTTCAGACGCGTCCGCCGGCCTTCCGCTCTGCGGCGCACTGCAGGCCGCGCTGGAACGCAGATGAACCGCAGCGCGCGGACGGCGGAAACCGTCTCCGATGTGTACCTTGCGCTGATGCTGAGCGCATTTCTCCTCTGGACGGGGCCGGACGGCTACACCAAGATTCTGGAGGCCAAATACCGGCTGTTTTTGCTTCTGACGATCGTCTATTGCGCCGCTGCGGCGCTGTCTGCACTGCGGCAGATCAGAACGTTCTGCTTCTGCAAGCTGCTGCGTGCCGTCCGCCCGGCTGAATGGCTGATGCTGGGGTACGTGCTGTGCAGCCTGCTCTCGACGTTCCTTTCACCGTGGCGCGCTGACGCGTGGCTTGGTCTTTCACGGCGCGAGGGACTTTTGACGCTTGCGCTGTATGGCGCGGTCTTCCTGCTGCTGGGGCGGCTTGCGCGCCCGAAAGCATGGCTGCTTGACGTCTTCGGCGCGGCCATGAGCCTATGCTGTCTGCTGGCGCTCTGGCAGCTGGCGGGCGGAAACCCGCTTGGCCTGTACCCGAAGGGGCTGGCCTATTCCGATGCCGGAACCGCCTACAGCGGCGCATATCTCGGTACTATCGGCAATACAGACCTGCTGGCGGCTGTGATGTGCGTGGCCGTACCCGCTTTTTTCTATGGCGCGTGGAAGCTCCGCCGCTGCTGGCTGCTTGTTCCGCTGACGCTGTGCGTGACTGTCAGCGTCAGGATGAATGTCTCCGCCGGACTGCTCGGTATTGCAGCCGGCCTTGTTCTGCCGCTTCCGCTGGCGCTGGACGAAAAAAAGCGCCGCGCAGCGACAATCATCATTGGAGGTGTCCTGCTTGCGGCGTTCCTCGCGGTATTCCTGCTTCCGGGACTGCCCGGAATGCTCGGTGAAGCGCACGCGCTTCTGCATGGCCGCGCGGAGGACGATTTTGGCTCCGGCCGGATCTATATCTGGAAAAACGTCTGGCAGGCAGTAAAGGAGCGACCGCTGTTCGGCGGCGGCCCGGATACGCTGTCCCGCCGTATTACGGCGTATTTTGAGCGGTACGACGAAGCCGGACACATTGTACGCCGTACTGGGATCGATACGGCGCACAACGAGTATCTGAACATCCTTGCAAATCAGGGCCTTTTCGCCCTGCTCTGCTGGCTGGGCGCGCTTGGCTGCTCCGCTGTCCGCTTTGTACGCAGGGCAGGGGAACGGCCCGCAGCTCTCATCTGTGGCAGCGCAGTGCTCGGGTACTGCGTGCAGGCGTTCTTCGGGATCTCCATGTGCCTGTCAACGCCGTTTTTCGTGATCGCATGGGCAATGCTCGAAACCCGGGAAAATTAAAATGACCGCGCTGGCAGCGCCAGCGCGGTTTCTGCATATCGTGGAAGCCCTACTGTGCGCAGCGGTAGCAGACCTCCGGATCCGGCGCGGCTTCGCCGCGCTTGAATTTCAGAAGATTCTCCACCGTGGCCGCTGCAATGTTGTTTAACGCCTCGCGGGTCAAAACCGCCTGATGAGACGTGACGATCACATTCGGCATGGCAATCAGCCGCACCAGCACATCGTCCTCAACAATGCTGTCCGCACGATCCTCGTAGAACAGGTCGCTCTCTTCCTCGTAAACGTCCAGACACGCAGCACCGATCCTGCGGCGCTTGAGGCCGTCAATGAGCGCCTCCGTGCCGATCAATGCCCCTCTGGAGGTATTCACGATCACGACCCCCGGCTTCATTCCGGCAATGGCAGCTGCGTCGATCATGTGCCGCGTCTCGCTTGTCAGCGGACAGTGGAGGGAAATAACGTCCGCCTGTGCCAGCAGCTCCGGTAGCAGTACATAAGACAGCCCATTGTCAGGAGACGGAAATTTGTCGTAGACTGCCATTATGAATCCTTCCTTTCCAGCCCTCCATAGCAGGCTTTTTCCTGAAAATACTTGCGGTTTACCCGCCCTGAAATAGTCAGGTATCCCTTTTCTTTCAGCTCCTGATTGAGCTTCTGCACGATTTTGTAGGCATAGGACTTGGACACGCCCAATTCCTGCGCTACTTCTTCAACTCTCATAAACGACTGTTCTGCCATAGGCAAAATACCTTCCTTTCCTGATTTGTGGTTGATTTCTTCTGCCGT
>ERZ1027243.1255-NODE-1255-length-12471-cov-5.573454_pt1 | contig 12471 bp, 10 predicted proteins | sample MGYA00519243_ERZ1027243 | MGnify/ENA primary metagenome ERZ1027243 (study PRJEB26926, sample SAMN06164727) | human gut metagenome | biome: ENVO:00009003; feature: ENVO:2100002; material: ENVO:00002003 | host: Homo sapiens | place: USA | collected 2012 ...
GAGATTAGCGAGTGTCTCGTGGGCTCGGAGATGTGTATAAGAGACAGGATAAGAAAGCATACTTGCTGTGGTCGTACCTGCATCCAGATAGATAAAATCCTCCGGCTGGATCAGTGCTGCCGCTTTGGCAGCCACCAGCTGTTTGGCTTCCACATTGACTTCTGCCTTCTGTTCCACCGTGGGTTCATGTGTTATCACCGTCCGGTCACATGCCACAGCACCTCCAAAGACCTTTACCAGCTTCCCGGCATTATGCAATGCTGTGATGTCCCGGCGTACCGTGGATTCCGACGTATTTAACAGATCTTTTACCTCGGCCACCGTAATGCTGTTTTTTTCTTCCAATAATTTCAGAATGATCTCATAACGTTGTTCTGTCAGCATAAATTGTTATTTTCTCTTTCCTTTGTCACATCTGTCTCCAGTATGATCTTACGCACGGGAAGAATACTTCCGGGAGACATGGATAATTCATCCACACCCATTGCAAGGAAACGTCTGGTCAACGATGTATCTGCACCCAGTTCTCCGCAGATGCCAGCCCAGATTCCGGCCTTATGCGCATTTTCCACGACCATCTGTATCATACGCAGCACTGCGGGATGATGCGGATCATAAAATGCATCCAGCTTCGGATTCTGCCTGTCGATGGCCAGTGTGTACTGGGTCAGATCGTTAGTACCGATACTGAAGAAATCCACTTCCTTCGCCAGCTCTGCACTCATCATGACAGCAGCCGGTGTCTCGATCATAATACCCTGCTTCGGTTCTCCGAAAGCCACACCCTGTTCTGTCAGTTCCTGCTTTACCTCTGCCACGATTTCCTTGATCTGATGTACTTCCTCCACACTTATAATCATAGGATACATAATGGAGATATTACCAAATGCACTGGCACGGAACAATGCACGGAGCTGTGTCTTGAAGATCTCCGGTCTGGTCAGACAGATACGGATGGCACGGCATCCCATGGCCGGATTTTCCTCCGGCTCCATTTCGAAGTAATCGCACTTCTTGTCTGCACCGATGTCCAGTGTACGGATGATCACAGGCTTTCCCGCCATGGTCTCCGCCACAGTGCGGTAGATCTGAAACTGTTCTTCCTCGGTAGGGAAGGTTTCTCTCTCCAGATATAAAAACTCACTGCGGAACAGGCCGATGCCGCCGGCATCGTTCTGCAATACGGCCGCCAGATCCTTGCTGTTACCTATATTAGCATAGAGCATGATCTTCTTACCATCAATAGTGATATTTTCACGTCCCTTTAAGGTCTGGAGCAGTTCTTTCTTCTCCTGCTCCTCCTGCTTTAGTTGCTGCATTTTCGACAGAGTATCTTCATCGGGATCCACATAGATGCAGCCGTTTCGTCCGTCCACGATACCAAGTTTTCCGTCTATGGCATCGGTCAGAGGGATATCGGTGCCGATCAGTGCCGGAATGCTCATGGTGCGGGCCAGGATCGCCGTATGGGAATTCACAGATCCATGTACCGTTACAAAGGATAATACCAGATCCTTGTTCAACTGTACCGTCTCTGAGGGTGCCAGGTCGTCTGCCACAATGATCATGGGTTCTTCCGATGCCGCCATGCCTGCCGTTCTGCCACCCAGCACGCTTAATATGCGCTCGGAAATGTCTTTGACATCCGCAGATCTGGCTCTCATGTAGTCATCCTCCATGGAGGCAAACATCTGTACAAAATTGTCTCCGGTGGAAGCCACCGCATACTCTGCATTCACCTGCTGCATATGAATGATGTTCTCAATGGATTCATTGTAATCATCATCCTCCAGCATCATCTGATGAATCTCGAAAATAGCTGCATTGGCTTCTCCCACTTCTTTCAAGGCTTTCTGGTACAGATTCCGCAGCTGCTCCATGGCGGTTTGTCTGGCCTGTCTGTAACGAGCGATCTCCCGGTCGGGATTCTCGATCTTCACACGCTTTACCTGCTGCTCATCCTTCTTATGAACACTGATCCTGCCAATGGCAATTCCGCCGAATACACTTTTTCCCTGGTAGACTTCCATGACTTTTCTCCTCTCCTGACGATAATATTATGATTACTTAGAGGTTTGCTTTCACAAATTCCGTAACAGCTGCATAAGCTGCTTCCTCATCCTCACCGTCGAAGGTCAGGGTGATCTCGTTGCCGGCCTTAACAGCCAGACCCATGATGCCGAAGATTCTCTTGCAGTCTCCGGTCTTGCCGTCCTTGGTCAGAGTGATGGCACTCTGGAATTCCTTTGTTGCCTTTACCAGTTCTCCTGCTGGGCGAGCATGAATACCTTCGGGATCTGTGATAACATATTTAAATTCTTTCATTTTCTTATCTCCTTTTCTGATTTTTTATATTACGGTAACTATTCAGCACCCACATTCGCAAAACCGCTCTTTCAGAGCTTCCCTTTTGCTCATGTGGTTACTTTTTTCTTCAATACACCCAACAGCAGTGCGGACACTACCGTACCTGCCACCAGTGCCACCAGATACATCACTGCGTTACCTACTACAGGGAATACGAAAATTCCGCCGTGAGGTGCCATCAGTGTGCAGTGGAATGCCATGGACAGGGCGCCTGCCAGTGCCGAACCGATGATGCAGGAAGGAAGCACATGCAGAGGATCGGATGCTGCAAAAGGAATCGCACCTTCGGTGATGAACGCCAGGCCCATGATGAAGTTGGTGGGACCTGCGTCTCTCTCTTCCTTGGTGAATTTATTCTTGAATAACAGGGTTGCCAGTGCAATGGCACAGGGAGGAGTCATACCTCCGATCATAACCGCTGCCATGATGTCGTAGTTGCCTGCGGTAATTGCTGCGGTTCCGAATACATAAGCTGCCTTGTTGAAGGGGCCACCCATATCGATAGCCATCATGCCGCCCAGGATCAGTCCCAGTACGATCCGGCTGGAATCACCCATACCACTCAGGAAATTATTCAATCCTGTATTGATGCCACCCATGATCGGTTCTACCACGAAGTTCATTGCCAGTCCCATGATCAGGATACCCACTACCGGGTAGATCAGTACCGGTGCCAGCTTTTCAATGGCATCGGGAAGCTTATCGCAGATCTTGCGAAGTCCCAGGATCAGATAGCCTGCCAGGAAACCTGCTACCAGTGCACCCAGGAATCCGGACTTGCCGTTTGCCGCCAGCATACCGCCTACAAAGCCAAGCGCCAGCGCCGGTCTGTCGCCGATGGCCATACCGATGAAGCCCGCCAGTACCGGAAGCATCAGACCGAATGCCACGCCGCCGATATTCTTGAACATTGCGGCTATGGGAGTAATCGTACCAAAGTTACTTCTCTGATCTGCGGGAAGTGCATTGATATCAACGTTCAGTCCGTCGATCAGGAATGCAATGGCGATCAGAATACCTCCGCCTACTACAAAAGGAAGCATATGGGATACGCCGTTCATCAGCTGGGTATAGATCTTATGAGCTGCGCTTTCCTTACCGGTTACGGCTGTAGTTGTTTCACTGCTTTCCCCGTGGAAAACTTCCACGTTTCCACTCATTGCCTGTTTTACCAGCTGGTCTGCCTTGCCAATACCGTCGGATACCTGACAGCTGATGACTTTCTTGCCGTTAAAGCGGTCCATGGGTACTTTGGCATCAGCCGCCACGATGATGCAGTCCGCCGCTTCAATCTCTTCTGCAGTCAGTACATTTTTTGCGCCTGCGGAGCCTCTGGTCTCAATCTTAATCTGACAGTCTGCTGCTCTGGCTGCCTTTTCCAATGCTTCTGCTGCCATATAGGTATGAGCGATTCCGGTCGGACAGGAGGTCACTGCCAACAGCTTAAAGCCTTTCTTCTTCTCGGTGGTAATACCGGTATCACTTAATCTGTCATCAATGCTCTTGGCACTTTCATCTGCTGCATCAATGATCTGTAAAAACTCATCTACGCTTTTTGCGTTTCTCAGGGAAGTGGTAAAATTTTCATCCATCAGCATCACGGACAGTTTGCTCAGCACATCCAGATGTACATTATCCTTTGTATTCGGTGCTGCAATCAGGAACAGTAAGGTCACCGGTTCCCCGTCCAGAGATTCATACTCCACACCGTTTTTGATCACCATGGCTGCCAGTCCGGGGGCTTTTACCGCATCACATTTTCCGTGAGGGATCGCAATTCCCTCTCCGATTCCCGTGGTACTCTCTTCCTCTCTTGCATAGACCTGTTCACGATACTTCTCCACATCAGACAGCTTTCCGCTTTTTGCCATCAGTTCCACTGCCAGATCCAGTGTTTCCTTTTTGTCAGCCGGTGCCGCATTTAGGGAAATACTATTTTTGTCCAAAAGATCTGTAATTCTCATGTTGTGACCCATCCTCTCTTTTTATATTTATCATTGTTATTGTTCTACCTGCTGTAATACCTGCAAGACTTCTTCTCTGGTGGCCAGATTCTCGGAAAATGCACTGGCGCTTCCTGCAGCAATTCCCATATGGAACGCATGTACATAATCTTTCTTTTCCATCCATCCTGTCAGGAAACCTGCCACCATGGAATCGCCTGCACCCACACCATTGACCAGTGTTCCCTTCGGTGCCGGAGCTCCCATGCTCTGTCCGTCCGCTGCGATCAATACTGCTCCTTCGCCTGCCATGGAGATCAGTACATTCTGTGCTCCCATCTCCTGCAGTTTCTTACCGTAAGGAACCACTTCTTCCCTTGTGGAGAGCTTCACACCGAAGATTTCTCCCAATTCATAATTGTTTGGTTTCACCAGAAATGGATGATACGGCAATACCTTGACCAGCAGGTCTCTGGTGGCATCCACCACTGTCAGGACTCCTCTGCCTTGAATCCGCTCCAGGATCCGCTGATACATGTCATCCGGCATGGTATAAGGAATACTTCCTGCCAATACCAGGACATCTCCGTCTCCCAGTCTGTCAATCTTTTCCATCAGCTGTTCCAAAGCTTTTGCATCAATATCCGGGCCACAGCCATTGATCTCTGTTCCGTCAATACTTTTCAGCTTCAGATTGATTCTGGTCATTCCGTGATCGATTTTGATGAAATCAGCATTTACGCCAAACTCGTTCAATCTCCGGATCAGTTCCTCTCCAGTGAATCCCGCCGCATATCCCAGGGCTGTGGAATCCAGTCCCAGATTCTTCAGTACGATAGAGACATTGATTCCCTTTCCTCCCGGAAGAATCAGCTCTGATGAGGTTCTGTTCGTCATTCCCAGCTGAAAGTCATCCACGGATACGATGTAATCCAGTGACGGATTGAAAGTCACGGTACAAATCATTTCTATCCCTCCTGTCTGTCATCTTTCTTGTTCTTATGATGTTATTATATCTTCACATTCAGTCAAATTCAATCAATTTAATTCACAAATATGGTGCTTTATTTTGGTTGAATTTGCACAAAATAAAAGGATGAAATACTTCTTCATCCTTTTTCAATGTTTCTTTCACTATAGCATTTCCCTTATCTGGCTTCTTTAAACCCGTTTGCCTGTTCTTTCATTTCCTTTGCATTGGAAAGCGCCGCTTCCGTCAGTGCATCACTGCCTAACAGTCTTGCCAGCTCCGCCAGACTTTCTTCTTCTGCCACCTTGTGAATGTCCGTAATGGTCATATCATCGGTACTGCTCTTTTCAATAATGAAATGCACATCCGCCATGGCTGCGATCTGAGGCAGATGAGTGATACAGATGACCTGATGGGCTCCTGCCAGAATACTCAGCTGCTCCGCTACTTTCCATGCGGTTCTGCCGCTGATACCGGTATCGATCTCATCAAAGATCAATGTATCAATGGCATCTTTCCCTGCCAGTACCGTTTTGATCGCCAGCATCACCCGGGACAGTTCACCGCCACTGGCCACCTGGTTCAAAGGTTTCAGACTTTCTCCGGGATTGGTGGAAATCAGGAATTCCACATCATCATAGCCTTTTGTTGTAATGGCCTGACCGGGTCTGACTGCGATGTCAAATTCCACCGTCAGGAAATTGAGACCTATCAGCGCATCTTTCAATTTCTGCGTCAGTACCGCTGCGTTTTTTCTGCGGATCTCAGACAATTCTTCACAGGCTTTCTTCAGTAACGCCTGCTTTTCCTCCCACTCGGCATTCAATTTCTGCATATAGGTATCATAATCCGCCAGTTTTTCCAGATAAGCTTCTTTTTCCTCTTTGTACCGCAGGATCTCTTCGATCGTGTTGCCGTATTTTCCCTTGAGGTGATTGATGGTATTCAGACGATCCTCTGTACTGCGAAAATCCTCTTCATCAAATTCCAGATCCGACATATATTCGGAGACATCATGATTGTAATCTGACAAAAGACTTTCCACCTCTGCCAACTGTTCCTCCATCTGTTCCAGTGCAGGATCATACATGGTCACACTACGCAATGCCCGCAGTGCCCTGCTCAAAGAATTCCCGGCACCGTCTTCCGCGTCATTGCCACTGAGTTGATAGCTCTCCGCCAGGCTTTCCGCAATTTTTCGGCTGTTGGACATTTTGCGGTACGCCTGTTCCAGTTCCTCATCTTCTCCGGGCTGCAGGGAAGCATCCGCGATCTCCTTTTGTTCAAATTCCGCCAGAGACTGTTCTCTGCTTCTGGAGGTATCATCCAGAGTTTCCTCTGTGATCTTTTTCTCCAGGGCAGTACACTCATGATAAAGTGCAGCCACCCGCCCTGCGCATTCTGCAAATTCCGCTCCCGCATAGGCATCCAGGATCTCCATATGTTTTTTCTTGTTTAGCAGAGACTGGTGCTCATGTTGTCCGTGAATATCGATCAGCAGCTCCGAAAGTTCCTTCACCTGCTTTGCCGTCACGGTCTCTCCATTGATGCGGCAGATGCTTTTCCCGGAGGAAAGTTTTCGGCTCAGGATCACGGTTCCGTCTTCCGAAGGTTCCAGATCCATGCTCTTTAATTTTTCCGCCAGCCTTTCTTCCTCGCAGTCGAAGACCAGTTCCACCAGACCGTTCTCTTCTCCCCGTCTGAGCATGTCTTTCTCGAACTTTCCTCCCAGTGCCAGATTCACTGATCCAATGAGTAATGATTTACCGGCACCGGTCTCACCGGTCAGTATATTCAGTCCTTCTCCGAACTCTACCTCTGTCTCCCGGATAAGAGCCAGATTTTTCACGCGTAAACTACGAAGCATGTATTTCCCCCTGTCTTACCTTTCTATCATCAGATGGATCTTGTCCATAAGGATCTGGGTATCTTCCACGGTCCGCACTGCCACCATGATCGTATCATCTCCGGCGATACATCCCACCACTTCGGAGAATTTCAGGGCATCCAGTGCCGCCGCCACTGCCATGGCCATGCCGGATACGGTCTTGATCACCAGAATATTCTGTGCCATGTCCATGGAGATAAAACCGTCTCTGAGGACGCGGATGTATTTATCTCCCATATGACTGTCATCCTGTTTTAAAATGACGTATTTCTGTTTGCCGCCACCAGTGGGTACTTTGGACAGCTTCAGTTCTCTGATATCTCTGGATACGGTAGCCTGTGTCACAGCAAAACCGGCTTCCTTCAGATAGCCCGCCAGTTCCTCCTGGGTCTCCACATCTCTTTTTTCTATAATCTCCACGATCTTGCGATGTCTTGTTTTCTTCATCTTGACCTCATGCCTTTCTCACAACAATTCGTCAGGAATCTCTCATTTTCCGATGCAATACATCCAGGAAGCTTACCTGATTCAGCTGAATAAACTCGGTGATCTTCTCCGACTGCACAATACGGATCCGGTCTCCGGTACACATGGTCACTTTGTGGCTGCCGTCATAATTGGCTTCCACGGTCTGGCTTTTGCCCTCTCTGCCACCGGGAATCTCTATAACGATCTCATCTTCCGGGGACAGGATAATGCTTCTCTGGTTCAGGCTGTGGGGGCAGATCGGTGTCAGGGTGATCAGTTTCGCCTTGGGCTCCACCAGCGGCCCGCCCGCCGACAGATTATATCCCGTGGATCCTGTCGGTGTAGTCACGATCATTCCATCTGCCTTGTAATGATTCAGAAGCTGTCCGTTGACATAGATGTTGAATTCTATGATCTGCAGGGATCCGCTTCGGGAAATGACGATGTCATTCAAAGCCCAGCCTTCCGACACGGTTCCATCCGCACAGCAGACTTTACCGTTTAACATCATTCTGCGTTCTTTCTTAAAATCATCCCGGATCAGGCGGTCCAGGGATTCCTCTAATCCAGACAGTTCGATCTCCGTCATATAACCTACGGTTCCCAGATTCACTCCGATGATGGGGACAAGGATCTTCTTCGTCTCTCTGGCTGCCTGCAGCACCGTGCCGTCGCCGCCCAATACGATCATGCAGTCCACATCTAACGGAATGTCCGTTGCTTCCTCTTCCGCCACGGAATCCGCTTCTTCCTTCCAGTCGGATTCCTTGACCTTTAATTTCACCGTACAGCCTTTGGTTTCCAGATAATTCTGGATCCGTTTCGTGGTCGCAAGCTCCTGATCCTTATGCTTGTTGGTATATATCAGAAAATGCTTCATAGCTTCGCACTCCTTGTCTGTTACAGGGTATGAGAGTTGTCTACGATACCTTTGATTACGGCATCCCATTCAGGGGTATAGGACAGTCCGGTCTTTTCCTCTATAATAGTCTGTAAGGCGCTCTCCGCTTCATGCTCGGTCAGCGCCAGCTTTTCTTCGGAGATCTCCTCCGGCTTACGGATATGTAGCAGATATTCGATATTGCCCTCCGGTCCCTTGATGGGGGAATATTCCAGATGCAGTACTTCGAAACCAATGCTGTCCGCATAGTCGATGATCTTGCGGATCACTTCCTCGTGGATCTGAGGCTCTCTCACCACACCGTTCTTGCCCACCTTGCCTCTGCCGGCCTCGAACTGGGGCTTGATCAGACACACCATCTGTCCGCCGGTCTTTAACAGATTTCTCGCCGGGATCAAAATCTTGGTCAGAGAAATAAAGGACACATCCACGCTGGCGAAATCCAGTGCATCCGGGATATCCTCCGGGGTCACATAACGGAAATTGGTCTGTTCCATGCATACCACCCGCTCATCATTCCGCAGTTTCCAGGCTAACTGCCCCTGTCCCACGTCCACGGAATACACCTTCGTGGCTCCGTTCTGGAGCATGCAGTCCGTGAAGCCTCCGGTAGATGCACCGATATCCATGCAGATCATGCCGTCCAGCAGAAATCCCCACTGTTCCATTGCCTTTTCCAGCTTCAGGCCTCCGCGGCTGACATATTTCATGGTATGATTTCTGACTTCCAGCTTGATCTTGCTGACATCAAATCCGGTGCCGGCCTTGTCTTCCTTCTGTCCGTTGACATAGACATTGCCCGACATTATGATGGCTTTTGCCTTTTCTCTGGAAGGAGCATACCCCTGCTCTACCAGAATCACATCCAGTCGTTCTTTCATCTTCGTCTCCTAATTATTTATAATCTTTCCAGAATTTTCTCCGTGATGCTTTCCGCATCCAATCCGATCTCCTTTTTCAAAAGCTCTACATTTCCATGTTCCACATAAGCATCGGGAATAGCTGCCATGACACATTTGATCCGTTTCTCGTGGTCATTCAGACAATCCAACACCTTTTCTCCGAATCCTCCGCTTTGGACATTTTCTTCCATGGTCACGATCATCTCATGATCTTCACAGGCCGAAAGTACTGCCTCTTCGTCAATGGGCTTGATAAATCTGGCATTGATGATACTTGCCTTGTAACCCTTTTCATGCAGAAGCTTCTGGACTTCCTCCGCTGTCTTTACCATACTGCCTATGGCAAACAATGCGATACCGCCCTCTCTTGCGATCCACTCCGCCTTGCCCAGTTCAATGGGAGCACGGTGTTCGGCAAGTCCGGCATAAGCCGTTCCTCTGGGATATCGCACCGCAATGGGCGCATCCAGTGCCACGGCAAACTTCATCATATCCGATAATTCCCATTTGTTCTTCGGCGCACAGATATGCATATTGGGAATTCCCGACAGATAGGTATAATCAAAAATACCCTGATGGGTCTCACCGTCACTCCCCACCAGCCCTGCACGATCTATAGCAAACACTACCGGCAGATTCTGAATACACACATCATGCAGGATCTGATCGTAGGCTCTCTGTAAAAATGAAGAATACACCGCAACAATAGGCTTCATGCCTCCTGCTGCCAGTCCTGCTGCGAAGGTCACCGCATGTTCCTCCGCAATTCCCACATCAAAGAACCGGTCCGGGTACATATTCCGGAAGCGCTTTAAGCCGGTGCCGTCCGGCATGGCTGCCGTAATAGCCACTACCCGGTCGTCCCGCTGGCCCAGCTTGCACATAACAGTGGAAAACACATCCGTATAATTGGCCACGGTGCGGGGATGGGAAGGAATTCCCGTCTCGATGTCAAAAGGCTCTGCCCCGTGGAATCTGGCGGGATGTTTCTCCGCCGGTCCATAGCCCTTGCCCTTCTGGGTAATCACATGCACCAGCACAGCTCCCTTGACTCTCTTCGCTTCCTCAATGACCTTGATCAGGCCTTCGATATCATGTCCGTCTACCGGGCCTAAATAAGTCACTCCCATATCCTCAAAAAACATCCCGGGGATTACCAGCTGTTTGAAGCTGCTCTTGGCCCGGCGGATACTGTTGACAATACCGTCGCCACCGGGTTTTCTCTTGAGAGCGTTGTATATGCCCTCTTTCAGATCCAGATAGCCGGTCGCCGTACGGATATTGTTCAGATATTTGGAAACACCGCCCACATTTTCGGAGATGGACATATTGTTGTCGTTTAATACCACAATAAAGTTCGTCTCCAGTTTGGCTGCATTGTTCAAGGCCTCGTAAGCCATGCCTCCTGTCAGAGAGCCGTCTCCGATCACGGATACAATGGTGGTCTTCTCCCCTTTGAGATCTCTTGCCTTCACCAGTCCCAGTCCTGCGGATATGGAGGTAGAACTGTGTCCGGTATCAAATGCGTCATAATCACTTTCTTTTCTCTTGGGGAACCCACTCATGCCATGGAACTGGCGTAAGACATCGAAACCGTCCTTGCGGCCCGTTAATATTTTGTGGGTATAAGACTGATGACCTACATCCCAGATGATCTTGTCCTCCGGGAGATTCAGAGCAAGATGAAGTGCCATGGTCAGTTCCACCGCTCCCAGGTTCGAACCCAGATGCCCCCCGGTCACACTGATCTTTTCGATCAGGAACTGCCGAATCTCCTCCGCCAGTTCCCCATAGTCTGATTTATCTATTTTTTTGATATCGTTTGCTTTCTCGATCTTATCCAGTAACATTGGCTTTTCCTCTGCTATTTCGTTCTATGGACCAGGTGCAGCAACAGCTCCTTCAGGAATTCATGTTCTCCCGAAAAGCTGTCCAGAATCGCTACCGCTTCCCCGGTCAGCCGTTCCACTTCTCTGCCGGATTCTTCCAGTCCGTGTAAAGTCACATAGGTCTGCTTATGATTCTGTGCATCACTTCCGGTAGCTTTTCCCAGCTCCTTGCTGTCCCCTATCACATCCAGAATGTCATCCTGGATCTGGAATGCAATGCCGACATTGTAGGCACACAGTTCCAATGCCGCAATCTCTTCATCGGTTGCCCCTGCCAGCGTAGCTCCGATAGTCATGGCCGACTGGATCAGGGCTGCCGTCTTGTTGGCATGGATGAACAGGATCTGTTCTGTGGTCAGAGGTTCTGCCTGTTCCTCCGCTTCAATATCTGCGTTCTGGCCGCCGATCATCCCGTAGATTCCTGCCTTGCGGGCTAAAATATTCAGTGCCGCCGCCACTCTCGGGTAATTCGGATCTACCGGTTCTCCCGAGGTGCATGCCGGAAAAGCACGAAATGCAGTCTCAAAGGCATAATTGAGCAGTCCGTCTCCTGCCAGGACTCCCATACCGTCACCGTACACAGACCAGGTGGTCTTGCGGCCTCTGCGGTACTCGTCATTGTCCATGGCCGGCAGATCATCATGTACCAGAGAATATGTATGGATCATCTCGATCGCCGCCATAAAAGGCTCTATCGTATCATCTTTGCCACCGAACATTTTATAGGTCTCCTGCATCAGCATGGGACGCAGGCGCTTTCCGCCTGCCATAAGACTATAGTTCATGGCTTCAATAACGGTCTTCTGGTATCCTTCCTCTGCTGGAAGATATTCCTTCAGTAATTCTTCAATCGCTGCCGTTCTCTTCTGCAATTCCTGTCTGAATAACGTTTCTTCCATGTCTAATGCCAACCTTCCTCTACCTGCCGGTATGCTGTATGCTTACTGGGGATCCAGCGGTTCCAGTCCGCCCTCTTCGTTCAGCTTCATGACCTGTTTTTCCACCCGGTCGATCTGTTCGCTACACTGTTTCAGCAGATTCATGCCCTTGCTGTACGCCGTAAAAGCTTCCTCCAGAGAAATATCCTCTGCTTCCAGCCTGTCTCTTATACACATCTCCGAGCCCACGAGACACTCGCTAATC
>ERZ1027243.1280-NODE-1280-length-12336-cov-4.924192_pt1 | contig 12336 bp, 10 predicted proteins | sample MGYA00519243_ERZ1027243 | MGnify/ENA primary metagenome ERZ1027243 (study PRJEB26926, sample SAMN06164727) | human gut metagenome | biome: ENVO:00009003; feature: ENVO:2100002; material: ENVO:00002003 | host: Homo sapiens | place: USA | collected 2012 ...
AGATTAGCGAGTGTCTCGTGGGCTCGGAGATGTGTATAAGAGACAGTCTATACTCACATCACCGACGATATGCGGCTCACGGCCGCTGCAAACATTGACCGCGGCATCGGCAAAGCAGCACCGCAGGAGGACGCTTCAGAGCCGGGGCAGGAAACTGCCCCGACCCAGGCGGAAAAGCCGCGTATGACCGATTTCAAGCCCTACGTGGGCCGCAAGCGCAGATCCGGTACTGGCTGCGTCAGTGAGATCAACGACCATCTGTTTGAAGGCCGCTACTCTCCCAAATGGCCCGACGGCAAAAAGCACGCCCGCAATGTCTACGCCCGTACCCGCGAGGAGTGCGAGGAGAAGCTGAAGGTGTTGATCGTGGAGATGAAGGAGGAGATTGAGGAAGCAAAGAGGTTGATGAATGAGGGCAAAGGTAACGGAAGTCCATCGGAGGAAAAGAAAGGCAAACGGGGAAAGAAGGGGAGAAAGTAAAAAAGTGCCGACAAAGGTGCTGAATGTTCGGTACCTTTGTCGACACTTCTACTGGAAAGTCTTAATTCAGGATATAAAAATCTGTTAACATCATTGCTGTGATGGTTGAGAATAAATACTTCTCGCCATGCATATAATGCATGGCATATACTGAGTAATTTACCGAGGGGGTAATACCATGGAACGACTATATCGCATACGCTGCTTCACAGGATATGCAATTTTGGGAGAGGCTCCGCCCCAAATGGATACTCAAGTCTTATATCGTGTGCTATACGCATCAAAGCATTATCAACACTGCTTTGTCGTAGAGCGCAGTGATCGGGAAACATATTATGGACATAAAACTTGGATTGTTCACGAAGAAGCGTTAATACCTGTTTGACAAATCATCCTATAGAGTTTATTAATGTCTCAAGTGATGCAAGGCTGCTATTTTTCGCAATGAAATCTGCATAAAGAGTTTCGGCATTTGCCAGCAATTGATCATAATATAAGATTCGTGTGTTAACTTCAGCAAGCTGGCGCAAATGTTTGCTTTCAATATCGTGATCAACTTTTTCGCCATCCAAGCGTTTACCAAGAAGTACGATGATTTCAAAATCCTCGTCTGTATCATGTTTTTTGAGAATCTTGGTGAGTGCAGAGAAATACTTGTCTACTTGTGCAATAAGCTCTATGAATTTAACTGTACGATCACCACGCTTCAGCTCTATGATTACATGTTTGCCAGAAGGTTTTTGATATCTAACATCTAAGCGGGCCTCCTGTTCTTCTCTTGTAAGCCCTGCATTAATTACATCAAATTGCGTCTTTATTGCTTCCTCAACAGACGGAAGCTTTGTATCTCGATCCCAGGCAGGATCCAATAACCAAAGGTTATTAGCCAAATGTCGTTGGATAACTTTTTCCAAATTGTCCCCGTGGACAACCTCTTTCATTCTCTGTATAACAGCCAAGCGAGATTTTACAATTTGGTAGTAATATGTTGCTTCAATAGAATCTAAGCGACCTGCAACATTCAAAAAGATATCCAAATTATCTGGCTGAACATCCTGTAATGCACTAAGTTCATTTTTGAGTTTCAGAGATTCAAATGCAAGAATACCGTGTTTGAAGATGTCCTTTTTCTCATCAGGTGTTACTGTGAGCTGGTTAATCTTTCCGAAAAGTTGTTTTGCAGCCTTCTTTTCATCTCCAATCAGACCGCTGTACCACTCGCGGACGACTTCGTATTTACAAGCTTCCTCTTCACCGGCTTCCGAACGTTCGGCTTCCCAATCAGCGCGTATCTGTGCTAACTCACTTTCAATGAATTTCTTGAGAACAACATAACGTTCGTCATCATCAAAAAAGTCCTGTCGGCTACTGGTTGTGATGTCAGCTTCCTCGTCAGTGTCAAGGAATTCGGCATTTAACTCACCAAATATGTATTTTGAATAGAGCGCAGTAGTGCCAATTTCGTTGAGCATATCATCTTTTGCCATTTTACCGCGCACCATAATAGCAATGCGATTGATGTTCTCATCGTCATCCAAATCACCAGGCTTTGGAGCGGTAGCTATCCAACCGTATACATATGCAGGTTTTCCTGCTATTGAAAGTTCCCCGCTTCTGGAGAAAGATTTTCTAAGAACACCTGATTTGCATTGCTTTGTATACTCATCAGCTGGTTGTGCAGGAATATCCTCATCTGCAGGGCGAAGGTAATACCATAAGTATTGTGCTTTCGTTAAATAATTACGATCAGAAATAGTAATTGGTTCTCCGTTGACTTTTACCTCAAATTGTTTGTCAGCGCCGATAACGGCAAAACGGCGGGCTAATCTTTGCTTTAATTTTCCGGCAAGTGCAGTAGTTCGCGATTTTTTTAAGTTTGTGAGTACAATTTTTGTTCCGTTTCCTTCGAAATCAATTCCGCTGTCATCAACTTCTTCTGGGTAATATGTCTGTGTTTGTGATACTGCCTCACGGAGTTTTTGAGTGGAAATTTGTAAAGCATTCTTCTGTCCATTCTTTGACGAATAAATAGTAATTGTTTCGGCAATAGACAATAAAGATAACTTTCCAATACCCTTTCGTCCCATAACTTTTCGATTTAGCATAGGAGTAATAGGAACGAGATGGCGTTTTTGATATCCGACAGTTAAGTACTTGTTATTGATATCATCAGTATCCATGCCACAGCCATCATCCTTGATTGTGATACAATCTTTTTCCAAAGTAATCTCGACTGTTTTGGCATCTGCATCCCACGCATTTGCAACTGCCTCAGAAATTACTGCAGATGTATTGCTGTAAAGATTGAGACCTAAATGCTCTACGATTTGCAAACTGATTGTCATCTCATATTTATGTTCCGCTGTCATGTAAAGTCACCTCCGGTTCTTTCGTTGAAATATCCAAGTATTCAAAGTATAGTCGCACTGCACGCTTAACTTGAGATTGAACAACAGGCTTAATGCTTTTGAAAGATTTAGTACTATCCAGCTTGTTTACATAATCAAAGCCTGTATACTGTTTGATTGGCACTATTTTGTTGGCTCGAATGATTCTGGATACGATATCTCCTGCTGCACGATTTGTGAAACCTTTGTTGCTTTTTAACCAGTCAATGAACTGCATATTACAAGAATATTGCTTTCCATCGACAAAGTCAGAAAGGCTTGATGCAACAAAAGTAGCTAACTGAACAGGAACGGCATTTCCAATCATCTGTTCAGTATTTGCCGTGTTTTCTGGAAAAACGAAGGTGTCCGGGAATGTTTGAATTCGAGCGCGCTCTCTCGTTGTCATTGCTCTAATATTTGAAGGATCGACTGGGTCGCTGTCATGTTTTTTGTATTCAGAAGGTTTAGGACGATTAACTCCACGAATTGTAGGAGCGGGGGTATCCACAGAAAAGATTCCCCTTCTTTTATATGACCTGGGATGCCTATAATAATATTCAAATTCAAGAGTGTACTTTTTTTCAGAATAGTAATCACGAACGGATAAAGGGAGCACTGTCTGCTTGGCTCTTAAAATTGCAGATAAAAAACCATCATCTTGATTAAGACCGCCAATACAAAAAAAACGATTTCTTTTTTGTGGAACATTGCAATGACTGGCATCTAAGACAATCTCGGTTAGACCATATCCATTATCGATAAACAACTTCCTCGCCTTTTTATAAGCCTCACTCTCTGATGCACGAGCTACATTTTCCATGACAAAAAACTTTGGCTTTACTGCAGTTATAATTTTAGCAAAAGAATGGGTTAATTCAGCGCGTTCGCCTTCAGTTCTATTACCAGCGTTAGAGAAATCTTGACATGGAGGGCCTCCAATAATTAAGTCGGGCTGATATTTTTTAATGCGGATAATAGCTTCATCTACAATCGATAAGTCAGTTTCAATTACAGGGTGTTTAAAATTTTGCTTATAACACTCAATTGCAGCCGGCCAGTTTTCAAAAGCGGCTACGATGTTATAGCCTGCTGACTGGAAACCGAGCGACATACCGCCACAACCACTAAACAGATCTACTGTACGCATAATGTCACTCCTTCCATTTTATATTTACTCAATATGTAGTATATCAGAAGTGTGCCTTGACGTCAACGCACATTTATCACTGCATAACAGGTCGAAGAGAAAGAAAAGGGTATTCTCAATCACCTCCTGCGCCGCAATAGACAAAGAATAGATAAACCCCTCTGTAATCAACGATTTCAGAGGGGTTTTGGTCCGAGTAGTGCGGCTCGAACGCACGGTCTCCTGGTCCCAAACCAGGCGCGATACCAACTTCGCTATACCCGGATATTCACTTTTCTGCCATGATACCACGGCGAGGGGTAAAAATAAAGCTTTTTCTGTCTGTGGTCATTCCTGTGGTCAAAGCCGCTTTTATGCCACTTTCAGCAACCGGGTGAAATCCAGCAAACGCAGGTGCTGCAAGGCTTTGCGGCGTTTTGCCATGACCTGACCCGGATACCGCCACGGCACTCCCAAAGCAAGCGCGCTACCAACTGCGCTACACCCCGATACGGTATTCACTTTGCATCGCAAATCCGTTTTTGACAGCCCTAATAGTATACTGGATTTTGGCCGGAAAGTCAACCGGCCGGTTGCATAACCCGCCCGAATAGCCTATAATAAAAATATCACCCAATATATAAAGGAGCGTGCCCTATGAGCGGTATGAAAAATATCCCCAAGAACGAGCGGATGACCCTGGCTTCCCAGATCGATTACCAGCCCGGCCAGGTGGTCAGCAAAACGCTGGCCCAAAATAACGCCGTCAGCCTTACCCTGTTTTCCTTCGAAAAGGGTGAGGAGATCAGCACCCATGTCTCCGGCGGTGATGCCATGGTGCAGGTGCTGGAGGGCACTGGCCGCTTTACCGTGGATGGCGACCCCCACATCTTGCATGAGGGCGAAAGCATCGTAATGCCTGCCGGCATTCCTCATGCCGTCTTTGGCGAAGAACGCTTCAAGATGCTGCTCACTGTCATTTTTTAAGTCCTATTGGGCCATATTCCCGCGGCAGATGCCAGCCTTGGTATCTGCCACCTTTTTATAATGCAAGAAATTTCTGCATGAATTTCAATATTTCTATCAGTAAAAATAAATTAACCAGCGCTGGCGCACACGAACCGCGAAATGTGTTTTCTCAGAAAAAACACTTCGCATTTAGCTGCCCTTGGCACTGCAAAACCGCCTATCAAAGGCATTGACATTTCCCCCGGCCTCACATACAATAGTAAAAATACGGCGAAAAGTTGCCGTAATTTGTGTGACATCCAGTAAGAAAGAGGGTTTTATCGTGGAAAACAGCATGCAGAAACGCTATGGCCTGTTTACCGCCATTTCCATGGTCGTGGGCATCGTCATCGGCAGCGGCATCTTTTTTAAGGCCACCAAGGTGCTGGCCAATAATAACGGTGATATGGGCCGCAGCCTGCTCACCGTCGGCATCGTGGGCGCCATTATGCTCATCTGCTCCTTTGTGTTTGCCAATTTGGCCTCCCGGTACGAGAAGGTCAATGGCGTGGTAGATTACGCCGAGGCGGCGCTGGGCCGCGGCTACGCCTACTATGTGGCCTGGTTCATGACGCTGATCTATTATCCCACCATCACCAGCACGCTGGGCTGGGTCACCTCCCAGTATGCGGCCATTTTGTTTGGCTTTCCGGTAGCGGGGATGACCCATTACTGGGTCGGCTTCGGCATCCTGCTGGCGGATGGCCTCATCAATGCCTATGCTCCCCGGCTGGCCGGCAAGCTGCAGGTCTCCGCTACCGTTATCAAGCTTATCCCCCTTATTCTGATGGCCGTTGCGGGCACCATCACCGGCCTTTCCAATGGCCTCACCGTGGAGGCCTTTACCGCGGCCAGCGCCCAGATAGCCTCCCAGGGCAGCGGCCTGATGGGCGCCATTGTGGCCTTTGCCTTTGCCTATGAGGGCTGGATCATTGCCACCTCCATCAACAGCGAGCTGCACAATGCCAAAAAGAACCTCCCGCTGGCGCTGTCCCTTGGTGCGCTCATTGTGGTCGTTATCTACATGGCCTACTTCGTGGGCCTTACCGGCAGCATGAGTACCGCCGAGATGATGGCAGCAGGGGATATGCTCCCGGAAAAGGCCTTCGGCAATCTGTTTGGCCCGGCCGCCGGTACCATTGTATTTGTATTTATTGTTATCAGCTGCCTGGGTACTACCAATGGCCTGATGATGGGCTGCGCCCGCGGGGCCTACTCGCTGGGCGTCCGCGGAGAGGGCATCGCGCCGCGGTTCTTTGCCCGTGTGGATAAAAAGACCGATATGGCCACGAATTCCGCCTGGTTCGGCATCATCATCGCGCTGCTGTGGTACTCCTACTGGCATTTTTTCTTCATCCACGGCATGGGCCCCTCCTTCTTCAATTGGGAACCCGATGAACTGCCCATTATCACCCTGTATGCCGGCTATATTCCCATGTTTATCTCGGTCATGGTCCATTCCAAGGGAAGCAAGCCCCTTATGCGGTACATCCTGCCGGTGGTGGCCATCCTGGGCTGCTGCTTTATGGTGTATTGCGCGTTTGTGGCATACGGCATCCAGGCACTGTACTACCTGGGCTTCTTTGCCCTGGTCATGGCGGTCGGTGCGCTGGTGCGCATTACCCAGTCCCGGCAAAAATCAAAACCCGAATAAAAGGAACAGCCCCGCGGCGCAGCAGCCCGGGGCTTCTTTTTTTTGCTAAATATCCGTCCAAACTGCCCTGTGATATAAAAAAGCTCCTCTTTCGAGGAGCTTTTTTCCTATAATGAAATTACTGGGCGTCCACTTCCGCCATATGGCCGATGAGATCCAGCAGCTTGTTGCTGTAACCCCACTCGTTGTCATACCAGGAAACCAGCTTCACAAAGTGATCGTTCAGCATGATGCCGGCCTTGGCATCAAAGATGGAGGTATGGGGATCGGTGTAGAAGTCGGAGGAAACCACATCCTCATCGGTGTAGTCCATAATGCCCTTCATCTCGCCCTCGCAGGCAGCCTTTACCGCCTTGCAGATCTCCTCATAGGTGGTGGGCTTGGCCAGAGAAACGGTCAGATCCACAACGGAAACATCCAGGGTGGGAACGCGGAAGGACATACCGGTCAGCTTACCCTTCAGCTCGGGGATAACCAGGGCGCAGGCCTTGGCGGCGCCGGTGGAGGAGGGGATGATGTTGCCCGTGGCCGCGCGGCCGCCGCGCCAGTCCTTCAGGGACGGGCCGTCCACGGTCTTCTGCGTGGCGGTGACGGAGTGCACGGTGGTCATCAGGCCATCCTTGATGCCGAAGCAGTCGTTCAGGACCTTGGCGATGGGGGCCAGGCAGTTCGTGGTGCACGAGGCGTTGGAGACGAACTGCATGTCGCTCGTGTAGGAATCGAGGTTGACGCCGCAGACGAACATCGGCGTGTCATCCTTGGACGGGGCGGACATGACGACCTTCTTCGCGCCGGCGTCGATGTGCGCCTGCGCCTTTTCCTTCGTCAGGAACAGGCCCGTGGATTCGACGACGTACTCCGCGCCGATCTTACCCCAGGGCAGATCCGCGGGGTTGCGCTCGGCGAAGACGGGGATCTCGCGGCCGTTGACCACGATGCCGTAATCGTTGCTCTTCACATCGGCGGCGAATCTGCCGTGCATAGTATCGTATTTCAACATGTAGGCCAGATAATCGGCGGGGCAGAGGTCATTGATGCCCACGATCTCAATCTCAGGATGGTTCAGGCTTGCGCGAAAGACCATACGGCCAATGCGGCCAAAGCCGTTAATACCGACCTTAATACTCATAAAACTTACTTCCTTCCTGTTTATCGGAATATATCGAATGTTTGGTACATTTAGATATTATATAGCAGTAGTTTCGTTTTGCAAGTCCTTTTTTGCAAAAATTCTGTTTTTTTCATAATTTCCACAAATTCCTTGCTTTTTGACCGAAATTTTGCTACCCTCATACTACAACGCTGTACAACAAAACGTTCTAAGCGTGAGCTTATCGCGAAAACACCAATTCTTTCCGCGCAAACTCCGCCTCCCTGCGGTGAATGCTACCGGTAGGAGAACTTTTATTAGGAGACGCTATGCGGGATTATACTGAAGAAGAACTGAAAATGCTGTCGGATGTGCTGCCGAATATTGCATTGCAGCTGCGCACCTCGCTTTCGACGATCTACACGGCGGTCGACCGCATGGCACCGCAGGAGACGCGGGAGAAGGACCCGAAGACTGACCGCACCGCCGCGGCATTTTACCAGAGCTATTACCAGCTCTACCGCGTCATCAGCAATCTGACCGACGCGGGGAACCTGTTTGAGCGCAAGCGCTTCGAGCTCTACGATGACGACATTGTCGGCGTCTGCCGCAGCGTGTGCGCCGAGGTGGACTTCCTTTTTGCGCAGTGCGGCGTGGAGCTCGACTTCCTCGCCGACCGCGACAGCCGCATCATCGCCCTCGACGCCGAGGCCATCCGCAAGCTGCTGCTGAATCTCCTCTCCAACGCGCTTAAATTTACGCCCAAGGGTGGCAGTGTCCGCGTGCGCGTGAAAACGGAGGGGAGATTTGTCAAGATCACCGTGGCGGACACCGGCAGGGGCATGGACAGCGACACGCTGGCCCATTTGTTCGACCGCTTTATGGACGGCGGGCAGAACCCCATGCCGCCGCGCGGCTTGGGACTGGGCCTTCCCATCTGCCAGCGCATCGCGCAGGGCCATGGGGGCATGATCGTCGCGCAGTCGGAGGAGGGAAAGGGCTCGCTCTTTACCGTCTCGCTCCCTGCGGTAAAGGCCGGGCGCGTACAGCTCAAGGACCGCGGCAGCGACTACGCCGGCGGCTTCAACCGCACGCTCGTGGAGATGTCCGACGCGCTTTCGAGCGAGGCATTTCTGCAAAAGTATCTGGATTAAGGGACACAGATGAAGAAAAAAGTTTTGATCGCCATGAGCGGCGGCGTGGATTCCTCCGCCGCCGCGCTTTTGCTGCAAAAGCAGGGCTACGAGTGCGTGGGCGCGACGCTGTCGCTCTGCGGCAACGAGACGGACGGCGCGAAGCGTATTGCCGACGGTCTCGGTATGCCGTTTTACATCTTCGACGAGCACGAGCTTTTTGCGCGCGAGGTGATGGATCACTTCGTCAGCGAGTACCGCGCGGGCCGCACGCCGAATCCGTGCATCGACTGCAACCGCTGCCTCAAATTCGGTGCATTTTTGGACCGCGCGCTGGAGATGGGCTTTGACTACATCGCGACGGGGCACTATGCCCGCGTCGGCTATGACGAAGCGAGCGGACGTTACCGGCTGCTGCGCGGCGAGAGCCGCGCGAAGGACCAGAGCTACGTGCTCTATCAGCTCACGCAGGAGCAGCTATCGCATCTTCTGCTGCCGGTCGGCAGCTTTGAAAAGCCGGAAATTCGAGAGCAGGCGGAGGAGGCGGGCCTTGCAAACGCCCATCAGGCCGATTCACAGGACATATGCTTCATCCCCGACGGGGACTATGTGCGCTTTCTGCGCGACTATGGCGGCGTGACGCCGCAGCCCGGCGACTTTGTCGACGAAACGGGCCGCGTGCTCGGCCGCCACCGCGGTTTGGAGTGCTACACGGCGGGTCAGCGCAAGGGCCTCGGCGTGAGCGCGGACCGCCCGCTCTATGTGATATCCAAAAATGCCGAAAATAATACCGTGCTGCTCGGCGACAACGAGGAACTGTTTTCCGCAGCGCTGCTCGCCTCGCGCGTGAACTGGATCGCGGGGGAGACACCTGCGGAAAAAGTCTATTGCACCGCCAAAACGCGCTACAGCCAGAAAGAGTACGGCGCCGTCGTCACACCGCTGGAAGGAGGCTGCGCGCACGTCGAGCTCCTCACGCCCCAGCGCGCCGTCACGGCAGGACAGGCCGTTGTCTTCTATGATGGCGAAGAGGTCCTCGGCGGCGGCACGATCGAAAAGGTGTTATAAAAGTGAGAAAAGGCTCCGCGAAAGCGGAGCCTTTTGGCATATTATCGTTCGCTGACATGCGCCTCGCTGCCGAAGATCATGTCGTCCACGTCGCCATGACGGATGTTGTCTTTTTCCTTCATTGTACCATTCCTTTCAGCTTTTCTCTCACCCGGCTATTATATGCGCGAGCAAACGAAAAGTTGTACGAAAAAGGGCAATGGGAATAAAAGACGTCGCAGACTTTCGCGTCCGCAGACGCGAAATGATCTTAATCGTAAATTCCGACGTCACCGTCGCGGCATTACGATTGGCGCGCCCGTTCGGGCGCGCCAATCGTGCCACTTCCTCGAAACCGGCTCGCTTCATCCGCCACTGGCGGCGCTTCGCCGATTTCCATGTGCGTCAGAAAAAACGCCTCTCAGCCCGCAAACGTGCGCGCCTTCGGCGCGTGCGCTGCCGCTGGCTGCAATCCCCTCAAAAAGATGGCTCTGCCATCTTTTTGAGGTTAATATCGCTTGTCGAGAATTTCCACCACATCCGCCAGCGCGCCGTCCTTGCAGTGGCAGACGATGTGCGCACCCCATTCCTTGACCTCGGGGATGGCGTTTTCGGGCGCGAAGCCGATCTCGGAGACCTCGAGCATCGGAATGTCATTGTTGTGGTCGCCGATGCAGTAGATGTCCTTGCGCGCAACGCCGAGGAGCTTGGCAAGCTTTAAGATCATGCCGCCCTTCGTCGCGCCGCGGCGCGTCAGCTCAAGCAGGTGATCGCTCGAAAAGATGAGCTCGTAGCGTTTTCCCCAGTCCCGTGAGACGATAAAATCGCGCACCTGCTCCAAAAGCGGTTTTTCCTCTTCAAAGAGCAGCTTGATGATCGGCAGGTCCACCTCGCGGAAGTCCTTGACCTCCTCGGTCTTCGCGCGCGTCAGGTGCTCGTGGTTGCGCGTGTAGTCGTTCGGGTGCAGGACGTGGATGCGGCGGTCGTCGTGGTAGATCTCGAAGCACAGGCCGGGGAAGCGCGCGAGCAGCGCGTCGACGTGATCGTAGATGTCTGCGTCTAAAAACGCGGTCTCCACATAGCAGTCCTTGTTGAAATCATAGATGGCCGCTCCGTTGGCGATGACGCAGGGGGCGTTGCAGGGCAGATCCTTGGCGTAGCGGGCAAAGGCGGGCAGCGCGCGGCCGGTGGAGATCGAAAAATAGCCGCCGTTTTGAATGAAATACTCAACTGCCTCGCGGTTGCGCGCGCTCATCGGCGGGATATCCTCGCCGCGCTCCAGCGCGCCCTGCGTATAGACGAGCGTGTTGTCAAAGTCGCTGGCGAGCAGCACCTTGTTGAATTTCAGCATGATGGATCCTCTCTTCTTTTCTCGTTGTTTTTCGGCAAAAGTATAACACGGCGCGGGAGAAATGAAAAGGGATGTTTTGCGTAAAGATATCAGCCGATGATGCCGAATTTTCCTTTGATAAAATGACGGTAGTCGGGCTGCTTTTCGGCATTTTCGTATTCATGTTTCATGGTTTGCCATATCCAGGCGCGGAACGGATCACCGGTCTGCGCATAGTGCAGAATGCGCAGCAGCCCCTCCCGCTCTGCGCGGAGAATGGCCTCATAGGCATCGGGGACGAACTCGCACGAGACGACTGCTGCCGCCTCTTCGGACGTGACCGCGAACGGCACGTCGGAAACAGGGGCGGTATTTGCCGGTTCCGCGCCGTAGATATAGCCGGAGACGCCGGCATAGGTCTCCTCCAGTGCGTTGGGGTAGTATTCCTCCAGCCGCTGCACGCCGTCTAAGTCGAAGCCGTAAGGCCCCCATTTTTCCCACCGGCCCGTGTGGACAAAGCCGGTGTCGCGGCAGTATTTTTCAACGGCATTGCTCAGATAGACCAGCACATTTTCCCGTTTCTTCGAAAAATAGACGAGCGGGTGGCCATGGTTGGAGACGTGCGGCGTGAGGACGGTGAGACCGCCGGTGGGGGAGGCATGGTACAGCATGGAAGCAATTCCTTTCCGCCTTTTGGCAAAACCGCCGCGAAACAACTGTGCTTCGCGGCGGTTCTATTTCTTGTTTACGCTTCGTTCTTCGGCGCGGGATTTTCGCCGCCCTGACCGCCACTTCTGCGGCGGCCTCTGCCGCCGCGGTGGCTGCGGCGGCGCGGCTTGTTCTCGCCGCCCTCAATCGCGCCCTCGGCTTTCGGCGGGCGGGGTGGACGCGGGGCTTTCGGCGCGTCGGGAGTTTCGCTGTTCGGCTTGCTCTGGCGCGGGGCGCGGCGCTCGCCGTTCTTGTCGGGATTGCGGAGCGGACGTTCGCTGCTCGGCTTATCGCCGCGCGCGGGGCGTTGGCTTCGCTTTTCGGCGGGCTTGTCGCCACCCTTTGGGGGCGTGTTTTCACTCTTCGGCGC
>ERZ1027243.1283-NODE-1283-length-12323-cov-6.889224_pt1 | contig 12323 bp, 13 predicted proteins | sample MGYA00519243_ERZ1027243 | MGnify/ENA primary metagenome ERZ1027243 (study PRJEB26926, sample SAMN06164727) | human gut metagenome | biome: ENVO:00009003; feature: ENVO:2100002; material: ENVO:00002003 | host: Homo sapiens | place: USA | collected 2012 ...
ACACCTATTAAGTCGTCGGCAGCGTCAGATGTGTATAAGAGACAGTTTTTATTCTATCCCTATCATCTATATGGTTTTCTAATCTTATCCTAAGGATATAATATTTAATTGCCTGACTTAAGCTATTAAAATTTCTTCTTACTATTACTTGGGCTTTTGAAGGTCCAATATCTCCTTCTGCAGAGGTTTCAAAGTATTCAGCGGTTTTAATAGCTGCTCCATATATGGTATTTAATTTGCCAGATAATACAAATATTTGCCATATAAACAACATTACAATTATGATTATAAAAATCATAAATACACCAAAGGCTACTCTTAATGCACCAAAATCATTTGCAGCTTGGGCAATTCTAATAGAGGAATCAGTAACTTTATTAACTGATTCAGTTAAATTGTTAAGGTTTTCAGTTTGAAGTAGGATTGATAACATGATTGGGTCAATTTTGTTGGGATTCTATTTCTATTGGTATAATTGTTGGTATTTCTGAAATTAATTCTATGGTATCTAAAGTAAATGGTTTTACATTTATGGGTATATACTTATTGAGTAAATTGACAAAAGCATTTTTTACACTATCAATATTATCTTGAATAGCATCATACATATCTTTTGGAACATAGATATGAGCTTTTATAGTAGTACATGATGTACAATCCCCATATGGATATAATCCTTTCCAATCACCATAATACCCATTATCTCCACTATAAGTACTTACTACGTCCTCGAATACAGCGCCTATAAGTCTATAGTTAATACCAGGGTTATTACTTGGTTTATTACTATATCCGTCCTCGAATAGAATTTCTTCTAATTCAAATCTTACTCCATAAAATCTACCAAGTATTGTATAAAAATCCTGAGTGCACCTTATTTTATATAAAGATATTGCATATTTTAAAATGCTTCTAGTATCTGCTTTTGGAAATCCCTGAGGAGTATTTAACCAACTAGCTACATTTTCTTTAGTAAAAGGTACACCTTTTACTAATACCCCATAAGCATAGGGTATATAATCAAAATATTCCCAAAAATAATTCAGAAATATATCAGAGGTAACATCCACATCTAGTATATCCATGAAATTATCTATATCTGGTGTAATATCAGTATCAAGATAATTTGAACATACCTCTATGAATCTTTCCAAAATACCTTTCCCATCTTTGTCTTTATAAGTATCGTAATCCTTATAATAAGCTGGGAATAGATTAGGAAATACCCATTGCTTAAAACTTTTAAACGACTTCATTTATTGATAGGGTTATATTTTGATTTTCTATAATTGGAATCTGATATGATAATGGATATAAATCCTGATTCATAGGTAGTATATTTAAGGTATATCTACTACCCCGCTCATAATCTAATTCCTCTGATGGTTTATTAATGGTGATTTGGAATAAAAGCTCATTGGTACCTATTATATCATTCACACTTAATAATTCACCATAATTACCAGCTGCTAATACTCTATTATCTCCAGAGTCACCTTCAAAATAATATAATATTATAACATCATAATGCTTATTTGCAAAGAATGTGTTTACTTGTACAATATATTGGGTACCTGAATCACTTTTAGGATTAACATTTTGAACAAAGTAGGTTATATTTAATGGTAGATTGGTTGCTTTTTGGGGTTCAGGATATGGTAATTGATATAGCCTATTTATGGTTAAATAATCTACCATACTCTGATTATCAACTAAAGCATATATATCTGATAACCTTACTGGTTTATTTATATCGGAATTGTTATAATCATAAGCTGTTGTTAAAGCTTTCTTTACTTGATTTGAGATATCATTGGATTTAAATGATTTTTTTCCAGTTATGGTCATATCCAAAAATACCTGGGATTTATGGGTAGATAATACTTCTATGCTAGTAGTAATTACTTTACTTTTGGATATTGTTTTTTCAACAGAATCTAATAATGCACTAGAAGCTTCCCCTCCACCATCTGGGGTTATATAAATTTCTACATATCTTCCGCAAACATAATTTGCATAAGCTTTATCTACCCCACCAACCATTTTGGCAATAGCTTCAAAATCTTCTTTAGTAATTGCTACTCCAAGGGTTTTTATTGATAAAGGGATATGATTTTTTAACATATTAAAAGTTTCATAGTCAGAACCACCAGTAGCTGGGATTACATTATTAATTGTAATCTTATTGTCTATAACTTGAATATCTTGTGGTACAGTAGTAAAATTATTGGTAGCTATATTACCAGCTGAACCATAGGTTAATGAATAGGAAGCTTCTATGGTTGCATTATATTCTGGTTTCATACCAAATTGACCATCACCAAATTTTATATATGGTTTGGTTTGTTCATCTATTTCTACTTTATATACTTTATCCCTTGATGAAGAATAAGCAAAGGTATCTACCAAAATCCAAGGTTCATCATTGATATACAGATTCATTGAACCTTCTACATATTTTTGGTCTGAGGGTATATCAGTTATATATATTATGGAATCTGGTGATAATATATTTCCTAATTGGATTCTATCTGGTACCCCAACTGATTTTTGTTGTACTAATGGTACAGTTACATAATAGGAGTCTTTATACCAAATAACAGTTTTTGTGGATATCCAGGTTTTACCATCTGAAGATGTAAATTCAGTATTTAATGGAATTGTTATATCCTGACCAATTGGAGTATCATCATTCTTATATAGAACAACATCTACTGTAGCTGGAATTGCGGATTTAATATGATAATCTACTAGTTTGGCATGTTTATATAAAGAAGAATATCTTCTAGCAGTTGGAAGAAATGCTTCTCTTGCCATATTATCAATATAATAATGAATTACTTCTGCAATAGCTGCAAAAATAGATATTATGATTACAAATATATTCCCTTCACTATAATCAGTTATTTCTGGGATTTGTAATCTTAATTCGAATATTAATTTAGCTTTAATATCATTAAAAGACCTTTGATATGGGTTTAACCAATTATTACTAGTTGACATTGATGGTATTATTTGATGGATTATATTCAAAATTTAATTCACTTATTTGAGTTTGATTTTGGATTGCAAACCTAATTTGTATATGGATTTTATCATATACTCTTTCTGATTGAACATCTAAGGCTGTTATCCTTGGTTCCCAGGAAACTATGGAATTTTTCACAAAGGTTTTTATCATGAAGGATAAGGCTTGAGTATTTGGTTCTTCAATACACTCCCACACTCTAGACCCAAAATATTCTTGCCTTATCCTTTGACCTAATTGATATGTGAAAAGAGAAGTAAGGTTCTGTTTTATAAGATTAATATCTCCTTTTAGGTTTCTCCAAGAGATTTTATTTACAATTGTACCATCTGGTTGTACAACTTGTTCTGGGTTCCCATTTTCATCTAACACTGTGGTTAATTTTATTGGGAAATATGGACCAGTTCCTATATAGTTGAGTTGTTCTAGATTCATAATATTAAATTATTAAGATATTGTATTACCAAATGTACCAGTTACTGGACCAATTGAAGTTACTAGACCGGTAGTATATGTAATGGTAGCACTTTTAATAGCATTAATAATGGCATCTGCCAATTTATCTGATACCTTATCTAATGCTCCATCTCTATCACCATCTGCTTGATTCATTACTTCTGTAAAAGCAGATTTTATTTCTGATTTAATTGTTTGTTTTACTAACATAATTTCTATTCCTCTAAATAATTATCAAGTGAATTTTTAATATCAGTAAAAGTTTGTGCATTTATTGGAGTACCAGAAGGACCAACCCCAGTAGTTACTGTTAACTGAAGTATAGCATCCAATATTTGGGTTAATGTTTTCTTTAAACTAAAATCATCACCAAAATTAAATGTAAAACCTTTTTGTGTCATTTTAAGACTTGGTCCTTCTACTATTGATATATTTACTTTGGAGTTAGTCTGTATATAAAGCTCCCCATCAATATCTTTTATGAATATCTTATTACCCTCTGGGGTAACCAATCCTATTGAATTATTATCTTTTAAATCATCTGGGGTTTCTCCGGTTGCCCAACCATGATAAGACCATAGTGGTCTTAATGGGTCACCACCCTCAAATTCTATATATACAACTTCTCCAACTAATGGGGTAGTTAACTTTAATCCATGAAAACAACCCCCAATAGTGGTGGATTTAGGTAAGGCCCATATCTTAATACCGTTTTGTACTGATGGTATGTATACATGAACTCTATTCATATTCAACTCATCATTGTTATTAATAACAATAGCTCTATAAGTTGAATAATATCTACCTAAATACTCTAAGCCATTTTCTTGAATTATTAATCCTAAATTACTATTATCCATTACATTTCCTCTTCATTTAATTTATTAACATCTATTTTAGTAGATAAAAAATCTAGGTTATCAACATACCCATTGGGATGTTCAACATTATATATCTTATATTCATTACTATTTTCACCTGGTGTAGCTACAATACTACCTAATGGGTTAGCTTCTCTAACATTTTCTAGTAAAATTTCCAATTTTGACCTAGCAGTGCCTGGGTTTTTACCAGCTTTTTCTGCTTCTCTAACATTTTGTCTTAATTTTTCAACTAAATTATTAGTTGCAGTAGAAGCTTTAATTACTGTTTTACTTATGGTTTTATCTTTACGAACAAATTCTATATCACAAATATAACCAGATTGTGGATTTATATTATGACTAACTTTTTTGGTATACCAAACCCCAGAAAATCTTTTTGAAACATTCAATATATTTATATTCATTGATGATTCAATAATTGGGTCTCCAACTACTCTAGCAGTTGCTTCAACCCTATTTATCACTGAATTTATAACATCATTACCCATACTGAATTTGGAGTTTAATTTTACCTCTGAGGTTAAAGCTTTAATCCCATCAATAGTAAATTCTTGTTCTACTAACCTAACAGTATTATATGTGTAATATTTTATTTCTCCATCAGTAGCATTATTAACAGATATTACAGCCATATCTCCTCTGGTATTTAAATAATCCAAAAAAGACATACCAAAGGTCTTATTATTTACAATCTCTAAAGCTTGTGGGTTTGGATTACGTGGGTCTATATATAATCTAAGCAAAAATTTTCTTTTAAATTTAAAAGGTGGGAATTTATCAAGATTGTGTAATATATCACCAAGTTCTTGGTCTGTAAGATTTTTAGCACCTTGGTAAAATTTATCCCTACTATTATAAACCCTTTGGGTTTCTTTAATATAGTTTTCTAACTCTTCAGAAGTTATACCTGGATTACTGTTATAATATTGAATAGCATCCTCTGTTGAATCAAATGATTTATAATCATTAAGATTATTATTACTTAATAAAGGGTTTATAGCTTCCCCATAATACTGATTAGCATAGTATAAATTGGATTGAGATATATTATTGTTCCAATATTGTTGAGTATGTTCTATACTACTTGTACCACCATATTTAGATTCTGCTTTACCCAATTTTCTTCTACCAGAAAAAACCTCAAACATAGAAGAACTGGTACCATAATATAAAAGATTTAATAATTTCTTAAACCATGATTCTTCTTCACCTTGATATAAAATTACTTTCCCCTCTTCCCCCTTAGTTTCATCGGTTATTTCATGGGCTTGTACAGTTACATTATCCATATTTTTATCTGGGGTTATATCTGAACTTTGAGCTACTGAAGTTGAAGTTCTATTTGTCTTAGACTCTACTTCAAAACTTAATAATTCACCATTTCCACCAAAATATGTATATGTTTTAGTTATAGGTCTATCATATTGCCTATTGTGAATAGTTAACTTACCATCTCTACCATCCATATACATTGGGTCTTCAGAGGGTAATGATTTAGTAAATTGTTTAAATTGACCATACTTATTTTTTGGGGTACCAATAAAAGCTGAAATATTTGCTACCTTTCTTTCTATTACAATTTGTTTATATAAATCTGGTTCTTTCTCTAGATATGTTTTTAATTTTTCCCAGTTTTTCTTTAACTCATTGGAATCTGGGTTAGCTGGCATATCAAATAAGGTATATCCAGTAGCATTTTCAACTTTCATTGAAGCATGTTGTGGTAATATCTCTGCTATTGGAAGTCCAAATTGGTCCCAAAAACCATTATTTTGTATTACAAAGTAATCATTGACCTTATCACCAGTAAACAATTTATTTAATGGGGTTTCACCCCTGTATTCTTGACCAATATAATGATGTTGGATAGGTATTTCATGGTAATCTATTATGGCAAGGCCAGTTGGATTATTGTTACAAATATCCATATAATAATCATACCAACCATTTAATGATTGATTATTATAATACTCTGCCTGTTGATTTTTTAATAGAATGGTAGCATCAGAAAATTCCACTGTAGCTCTTACACCACGTTCACTAAAATTTACTGTTGTATTAGTAATAATTACCTTTCTGAGTGGTCCACAAAAATGAGTATTTTTTGAAAATATATAACCCCATTGTAGATATATTGTCATCTCATAACCCAAAGCTGGTATATCCATTACATCTGGATTATCACAATCAATAATAAAACTACCTTCATCGGGACCCTCTTCTAGATAATCATATTGAAAATTGGTAATAAAGGTACCTAATGGTAAACCACTTTTAGGTTCTACTATAACTTCTTTAAGATTATTAAAGATAGCTACATAGGGAGTACCAGTACCATGCTCCAATACTTGACTACTATCTTCCATTATATTCCTGGTATTATAAGTTCCATACCCTCTTCCAATTCAGTAAAGGGATTAAATATATTATTTATATCACATATATAAACCCAATATCCAGAATCACCATAATATTGAAAAGCTATATTTTGTATAGTTTCTCCTTCTTTTACAGTATGGATTTTACTAAATTGGGAATAATTTAATCTTGGTCTTTCCAATGATATATCACCATTGGGGTATTTTAATAAGTACCCCTCCCCATAGGGGTTAAAAGATTTTCCCATAAATTAAAATGGTTTTAATTCGGTTGGTATAGTAGTTTTTGGAATACTATCAAAAGTAGTTATATTATTGGAGATGGTTGTTTGAACTCCCATTACTTCTGATGGTCTTAATTTTTGTAATTTCTCTGGTGAACAAATATCATTATGGGTAAGGTTCTTACCAGTTACTTTTTTAAATACCAAAGATTGAGTTGCTATACTTGGCAATAAACCAAGATTTATTGTTCTAGTTACACTTCTTGAAAATTCATCAGTATCAATTGAACTACCACTATACCTATCCTGAAAATTATTTAATTTGTAGCTTGCAGAATAAAGAATAAATAAATCATTATCAAATATACCAGAAGTACCCCATGAAATTCTAAGAACAGGTGGGGCCTGGTTATACCCATTTGCTTTTGACCATGATTCTAATAATCTACACTTGGTTAAAACATCCTCTCTATTCATGGGGTCATTAGAATACCAGGATATATCAAATGATATGGTATCTTCTCCACCAGTATACATCATGAATGGGTTATTTCTACCCATTGACATTATTGATACCCAATTTGTTTGGGGGTTTATATTTACTTCATTGGGTCTATTTTGAATAACAATAGATATTGGGGGGCTTACATTATCATTTATAATAATAATATTGTTTTTAGGTATTAAGGTTTCTCTTTGAAGTTTTCTTATACCCTGATTTAATGATAAAGTGGAGATACCCGGATTGGATTTACTATTTTCTAATTTGAATGAAGTATTTACTAATGAATTTTTATTTGGGGTGGTTGCTCTTCTAAAAATAGTTTCTCCATTTTTACTAGTTGATGAAGTTGGCCTAGCTGTTTGTAAACCTATACCAAAGGTATTTTTTATATCCCTTATTACCCCACCAAATTCATATTCTAGAAAATTTATCTTTGGGAGCTTAGGGTTTGCCCTATTAATAAGTAATGTAGCTCTAAGAGCTTTGTTATCTATTGGGCCTAAGCCATTATTTGTAATACCAGCAATAGTATTATCTATTTTGGCAGATAATTTATTTCTTGCTGAATCAACTATATTATGTACTAGACTAGCCATATCAATTAATTTTTAGCACCAAGTGTTTGGATATCTGATTGATTGGATTTGGTTATCTCTTTTTTAAGGATATTACCACTTTGGTCAACAGTAATATTTATAACTGGTACAGCATTATTATTTTTTAAGTAATTTTGCAAAGCTCCCAAGGTTGTATTCAAAGCTTTTACTTCTTGGGGTAAATCAAGATTTTTACCAGCTTTTTTCCTTTCTTCCTCTGTTAGGAATTTACCAGCTAATGTATTTACTGAAAAAGTGTTCTTCTCTATTTGTTTGGTGTTTTTGTCTAGAGCATTAGCAGCCATTTTTATTAATGGCATTATTAAAGTAAGACCAAGACTAACTAAACTTAATCCACTAAATAATTTTGAACCTATGCCTAGAATTTTTGTCCACCATGTAGATTTAATATTTGGATTATTACCAAAAAATCCAGCAACAACTTGTTTACCAGTACCATGGGTTTCTGTATATCTAATAGCATCCCTTTCTTTCATAAAAGTTCCTTTACCTAACCCAGTAACTGATTGGTCATGAGACCTCCATCTCTTAGTTCTTTGGTCATATACTACACCACCAACTGGAGTCCCAAGATGTTTAGCCATAGAAGCATAATATGGTAACCCATAAGTAGCTTGAGCATTTAATAACCCTTGTAATCTCATATAATTCTGTAAATCAAGGGTAGCTCCTTGCCAACCACCTCTGATTAACCTGAACATATTAGTAAATCCAATCTGGGTATCACTCCTTAATAACCTCCATTTGGTAATTAGTTGAAGTACCTTGGTTCCAACTAATCCAATAAATGTGGATAATACAAATACTTGGGAAGCAAAAGCCCCAACTGGGGTGGTTACAAATTCCCTTACTGCTTCTATAATTTGGGATATGGTATTTAATATTGGCATTAACGCTGGACCAATTTGTTCTGTAAATGCCACCTTTAAATTCTCCCATGCAGATGATACCTTATCTATAGAACCAGCTAGAGTATTCATTCTTTTATCAACAATATCTTTTGCAAATCCTGCTGAATTATTCTGGATTTGGTCTAATAGATTCCTATATCCTTCTAGGTCATTCATAATAGCATTTGCTGCTCTTTGACCTCTTACACCAAATATAGCACCAATAGCTTTACCTCTATCAATTGATGGTAAATTTTCAACCCCTTTGCTTATTTTTTCCATGATGTCACCAAAGTCTATAAGGTCTCCTTGGGCATCCACAAAATCCTGTTGAGATAATCCCATTCTTTGTAAGAATGAATAGGCATCGGTTTTTGGGTTAAAGGCTTTTATAAGGTATCTTGCCATGTTACCTAATGAAGTACCAGCCATTGAACCTTGTATACCAGCATTACCAAGAGTACCAATCATTGCAGCTACTTCTGGAAGTTCCTTCTTTAACATAACCATATCAGCTGCAGAATATTTAATGGATTCTGCTAAATCTGTCATGGATATATTTGCAGAAAGTGTTGCTTTGGTTAACTGGTCTCCAACTAATTCTGAAGCACCATCACCTACAATTTTAAAGGTCTTCATAACATTGGTAATTAAGTCTGCAGCTCCACCTTTACCACCAAGTTCCATACCAGTAGCATTGGCTACATAAGCTGCACCCTTAATCATATCATTAACCTGTTCAACTGTATTACCAGCCATTGCTAGATATTTCATACCAGAAGCAATATCTTGGGAACCAAACATGGTTTCAAGACCCAAGGATTGAGCAGTTTCCGATAGCATTTGTAATTGCTCTCTGGTAGAACCAGTAATAGCTGATACAGTGGTCATGGTATCAATAAATTCAGCACCTTGTAATACTGTATTAGTTATTCCAGTAGCAACATTTAAAAAACCATTATATACATTACCAAGAATACTATCTGCAGTTTGAAGATTTGCTGTTACTGCTTCCTTAGCTTCATTATGAAGTCTTCTAATTGCAGCAGAAGCATCTTTAGCTTGATTGGAGAATCTATCTTGAAGTACTAGAGCAATACCTATTTCCAAGGAATTACCTCTTAGACTTCCACTGGTGACATAAGCCATGATATTGGGGGTTATTTTTTATTTAGAGAACCAAAATAATCAGACGCCAATTTTAATAATTTTAATCGACGTCTGATTGGTAAATATAACAATTCAGTAAAACTGATTCTTATTTTTGCTTGATGTAGGTAAAAGAAATCTCTCTCTAAATCTCCCCCGGATAGAAAAAATCCTTGATAGCCATGATATTAATATCAGCTGACATACCATTATGGGGATTCATTAGAGTACAAATCCCTGAGAATTCAGGGTCTATAGTTTTTACATTAGTTCTTATCTCTCTCATATCCTTCATTGAGAATAAATGGAAAGAAGATACTTTTTCCCATTTTCCATCTACTAATAGGCACAAATTCCTTGCTACTAGAGCTTTATTTTGGGTTCTTTGTTCTAATGGTAAATTAACTAAATAAGATTCACTAGCTCCAGTTAATAAATCAAATTTAACCTCTTTACCAGATGATAATGAAAAAGCTATATCTTTAGTTTTATCTTTTAAAGGATATGGTTTTATAGCATTTGGTTTACTAGCCAAAGTATCATCATCAATTTCCTTTGAATAATCAAATAAGTATTCATCCAATGGTTGGCAATAAGTACTTTTTCCACCCCCATCAGGACCCCAATCATATTCAAACTCTAGGTCTTCCCCATTGGATAGAATCCTAGATTTTATTAGGATTGCATATCTATCTAATGAGGGCATCATATGAGCTTGTTCTACTGTTAATTTTCTATTAGTTGTAGAGTTGGTATCAATTACTATACCAGCTATAAATCTTGAAATATTTATTAATGTCGAAGCTTCTGATGGGTTTGATAAAATATCATCATCTGCTCCATTTTGTTCCCTAATGGTATATTCATATCCAGAGGGTGCTGTAAATGTTACATTGTAACCTGTTAATTCTTCTTTTTCCATGTTGTGTTGAGTTTAAATGGTTATAAAAAAACAAAGGGAGAACCCAATAATATATGAGCCCTCCCTTTTTCATAAAAGCAATATTATAATTTATCACAAGTACCTACTGAGAACTCTATTTCTTCAATTGAATTATCAGAACTCATACGGTCTAATTCTTGCCCATTTACTCTAGTGGGCCATACTTCAGTTAATACCCATTTATTTAGAACTGATACTCCATCTTCTGCTAATTCTTTTACAATTACGGTTTGCCAATATTGGCTAGGAGTTAAACCACCACCATTAATCATATCCTGAACTGAGAATAACCAATCCCAGAACCAGGTATCAGAACCAGAAGTAGTTTCAAGTTTCTGAGCAGTCATGGTACCTACTGAAACTCTACCACCAGTTTTAACTGAACGGTTTACATCCCCATGCTCTACTTCTTCTATTGTAATCTCAGGTAAAGTTACATTCTGAAAAAGATAAGCATTTATGGGATGTGAAGGAAATTCTATGGACCATAAAAATTTCTTTCTTGGATTTTTTACTTGAGCTGGCATAATCTTATATCTTTAATAAATTTACTCTGCTGATATGTTTACATCTTTTGATACAGAATCAATTACAATATCCATGGTTACTTCTTGCAAGGGAACAATCTCTTTATATTTCAATATAATATGATATTTTCCCTGTCTTACATCAGCTTCATTATTTACTACCAAATCATCATATGATTGAGCATCTTGGTCACCCATCCAGGTATATTCGGTAATAGCAGTACCAATTAAGTCATCAAGAATTTTCTTGGCTTCATAATAGATACTTTGCCAAGTAGACCAAGTATTGGGTTCTTCCAAATAACTTTCAAGAATAGGTCTTAGATTCTTTTTTAGATAAAGATTCAATCTTACAATTGAAAGGAATTTTTCTGAATCCGATTTGGGATTAGAAGTAAACCCATGCCAAAGCATAGTTCTTTTTCCTTGGGTTCTAGTATCTTTTATTACAAAAAGATTGCAATACCATTCTGCTAATTTTTGGAGTTCTTCTATTTTACTAGGTCCACCCAAATTTTCAGTTACTGGACCCAATGCAGAAGCAATTACCCCCCTATTCATACCAGAGAATGAATACCAAGGACCATATTGAGAAGCAGAAGCATCACCCAAACCAATTGCTGAACCAAGAAGGTCACAGTTTTGTAAAGCCCCATTTGCATCATAATATTTAATACCTGTCTCTTATACACATCTGACGCTGCCGACGACTTAATAGGTGT
>ERZ1027243.1286-NODE-1286-length-12287-cov-4.694245_pt1 | contig 12287 bp, 10 predicted proteins | sample MGYA00519243_ERZ1027243 | MGnify/ENA primary metagenome ERZ1027243 (study PRJEB26926, sample SAMN06164727) | human gut metagenome | biome: ENVO:00009003; feature: ENVO:2100002; material: ENVO:00002003 | host: Homo sapiens | place: USA | collected 2012 ...
GTCGGCAGCGTCAGATGTGTATAAGAGACAGGCCCCCCCGACGCGATGAGCAAGGCCAGCGTGGTCAGGGATAAAAAACCGCGGGCCGGAATGACCATAAGCGATGCAGTAAACAGCATCAGGGCCAGCGTAAACAGGGTTAGGCCCAGGTTGTCGGGTGTCCGCGGCTCGCTTTTTTCTGCCGCTGGCAGATACGCCAGACCGATAAGCAGAACTATCGCCGAGAGCAGCGCAAACAGGGCGTATACGCCGCGCCAACCCACCGCGTCGGTCATGAAGCCGATCAGCAGCGGACCGAACGCCAGGCCGGCGCCGAACACCGTGCCGAGGATGCTGAATGCCCGCGTCCGCTGGGCGCCATCATACAGCTGGGCCAGCGCCGCGCTGCCGCTGGCTAAAATCATCGCCGCGGCCAGGCCCTGCAGCGCCCTCAACACGCCTGACAGGAAGAGATTGTGCGTCAGACAAAACAGCAGGCTGCTCAGGCAAAACAGCGCGGCGCCGGCGATAAAAATACGTTTTCTGTCGATGGCATCCGCCGCCAACCCTGCGGCCAGCAAAAAGCTGCCGAATGTCAGCATAAAGCCATTGGTCAGCCACGACAGCGCAGCGGGAGAGCCGCCCAGCGACTGCTGTATCGCGGGGGTGGTCATGACGCCGCCGGTAAAACTTAACGGCAGCAGCAAGGCCGCCATAAAGACAGAAAGCGCGGCCAGGGCGCTGGCGTATCGGGAAGGTGTTCTGGCGGTGAGTAACATCGGGCGGCCCTCATCAGTCGGCAAGGAATGAATAAACTGTCGCCATCCTATTGCGGATGTTAATGCCGATAAATAGACTGAAAATATCTTCTTAAGAGACATAAGGTTTATAATCGATGGACAGCCTCACCTCGCTGACGTCCTTTGTCCGCACCGCCGAAACGCTAAGCTTTGTTCAGGCCGCCAGGCTGCTGGGCATATCTGCCTCGGCGGTGGGTAAGAATGTCGCCCGGCTTGAGCATAAACTGGGGGTCCGGCTGTTCAACCGCAGCACCAGAAACGTCAGCCTGACGGCGGAGGGGGCCGCATTTCTGACCCGCTGTCAGAGTATCCTGGAGCAGATCCAGGAGGCCGAGTCAGAGCTGACCAGCAGTCTCTCACAGCCCACCGGCAAACTGAGGATTTCACTGCCCGTCATTGGCTACCGCCTGTTGCTCCCCGCCCTCACCGCCTTTAGCCGTCTTTATCCGCAGGTTGAACTGGATCTCGACTTTAGCGACCGGCTGGTCAATCTGATCGATGAGGGAGTTGATGTCGCTATCCGCAGCGGTGAATTAGCGGACTCCCGCTTGATCGCCAGAACGCTGGGAGGCTTTCGTTTTGTGCTCTGCGCCAGCCCGGCCTATCTGGCGGAATACGGCGTTCCCGGCTCACCAGCGGAATTGGCGGCGCACAAGTGCATTTTTTTTCGCTTTCCCGCGACGGGGCTGATCCAGCCCTGGGAACTGCGCGGTATGCGACTGACGGGAGATTTCAGGGCCGCTGCCGTGATGACGGTCAATAACATTGAGGCCGCCATTCGCTTAAGCGCGGCGGGGATGGGCATCGCTTATGTGCCTGATTTTGTCGTGCGCGAGGCAATGGATGAGGGACAACTGCAGGAGGTGTTGCCCGGCTGTTGCGTCAAGGATGGGCATTTCTCCGTCCTGTGGCCCGCCAGCCGCTACCTGTCACCAAGAATACGCTGTTTTATCGATTTTATAGCTGCGGCAGAGATACCTTTGTCACCCGCATCGGCGACCCCTGCCCCTTGTGTCTAACAATTTGTGGTGATTAGCTACCCCCACTTAAGCAGAGTGTGCCGCCCCCGTCCCTTAAGGTCAGAAAAGTCTGCACCGCTGAATCTTGATTTGCAGCACATGGCCCTCCGCTTCACCTTTCACACCAGCTCATCTGGGTGAACGGTTACCTGAGTTGAAGGTCCGCTGGGAGCGATGAGCGGACATCGTCCAGTTTAAACAGATGCCCGCAATACATACAGCAAGCTTGCCAGAGGTAACTCTGCTCTCCTACAAATAAAGTGTCCGCTTTGAGTAGGCAATCTGAGGGTGATCCTACCCGCGTAATATGGACACAACCCTAAGCGAGGTTCTGGTTTTCAAATTGTTCCGGACTAAGACCGCCACAGGCACTGTGACGACGCCACCGATTGTAATCACACTCAATATAATTAAAACACTGCTGTCCGCATGATTTCCCGGCTGACAAAGTCCTCTCCGTGGATACATTCCACCTTCAGCGTATGGAAGAAGCTTTCCGCACAGGCATTGTCGTAACAACAACCTCTGGCGCTCATACTCCCCCGCAGATTATGGCGTTTCAGCAAGCTCTGGTAATCCGTTGAACAGTACTGACCGCCTCTGTCTGTATGCACGATGACGTTTTCCGGACGTTTACGCCGCCACAGCGCCATCTGTAACGCATCGCAGGCAAGCTGTGCTGTCATCCGTGAGGACATCGACCAGCCAATGACTGACCGCGACCACAGATCGATAACCACGGCCAGATAAAGCCAGCCTTCACCAGTGCGAAGATACGTGATGTCACCCACCCACTTCTGATTCGGGCCGCTGGCGTAAAAGTCCTGCTTCAGCAGATTCTCTGAGACTGGCAGACCATGTTCGCGGTAACTGACCGGACTGAACTTTCGTGAAGCTTTCGCCCGTAGCCCCTGACGACGCAGGCTCGCAGCCACGGTTTTCACGTTGAACCGGTAACCCTGGGCACGAAGCTCATCCGTCAGGCGTGGCGCTCCATAGCGTTGTTTTGCGTCACTGAATACTTCCCGGACGACGTTATCACAGACAAGGCGGAACTGCTGACGCCGGTTTACCTGATAACGACGCTGATGCCAGATGTACCAGCCACTACGGGTAACCTGAAGTACACGGCACATGGCTTTGATACTGAACTCAGCCTGATGTTTTTCGATGAAGACATACTTCATTTCAGGCGCTTCGCGAAGTATGTCGCGGCCTTTTGGAGAATGGCCAGTTCCTCATCCCGTTCTGCCAGTTGACGTTTCAGACGGGCGATCTCAGCGGACATGTCCTGCTCGCGTTCAGAAGAAGAGAACTGATTTTGCTGTTTGCTTCGCCAGTTGTAGAGCTGTGATTCATACAGGTTAAGTTCGCGGGCGGCAGCTGCCACCCCAATGCGTTCAGCCAGTTTCAGGGCTTCCTGACGAAATTCAGGAGTGTGCTGCTTGCGTGGCTTTTTGGTGGTTGATGTTGGTTTTGTCATGTGAGTCACCTCTGGTTGAGAGTTTACTCCACTTAGTCGCGTGTCCACTATTGCTGGGTAAGATCAGGTATTGATACACCGCCAACATAATAACTATCAAAATTCCTCAATTAATGAGTATAAAGCTGCAGTACCCGGTTCGCTAAACTCTACCGGCTAATGATGCGATCTGAGAAGTGATCATTGAAACTCAGCACCAGGCGACCGCGCCACAGGGTACATCCCTGTCATTGAGCCCCTGGCAGGCAGGTGTATATAAACTGCAGTAATCACCTGGCAGGCAACATGACCAGACACAGGGACAGTAGCGTTCCCCAGGTCTTTAGCACAACCATAATCAGTGTCGGTACGTCGGCCTACCGGGACGGCTAGTTACGATGCACGGCTAATTTTAAAGCTAATGTATGCGTACATTAGCTTTAAAACACGGATCAGCCTCCCACATCTCATCAGCCAACAGGCTCGATGAGCTCTGGTCCCTGATTCTTCATATTACCAACAGCGCGCGTTACAGGATGCCATATGAAATGATCAGCTGATACAGCTCCATCAGTTGCAATTTCTTCAGCCTCCTTACCCGATACGTCCTGTTTCATCCACTCCCGGGCGGCATCCGGTACCAGGACAAGTGGGCGCCGGTCATGGATATCAACGAGACCTTTATCAGCCGCGGCCGTGACAATCAGAACCCCTTCCGCCTCATCAACACGCTCTAACGGGGTGCTTCCGATCGCGGCCATGATGATTGGCTGGCCGTCTTTACGGTGGATGAAAAAGGAGGGGACATTCCCGACTGACGGAGTAAAATTTTTGTTAGCACAGCGTGGGTTATTACTGCCCCTCTGTTACGCTCGCAGCATTGGCTGATTTACCTGTAGCTGAACGATCCTCCATCTGCATAACCAGACTCATGGCTGCCGGTAAAACCGTTAGCGTCACCAGGGTGGCTACAAGAAGTCCACCGATAATCGCAAAAGCCATCGGCCCCCAGAAAATCTGTCGGGAAATAGGGATCATACCCAGAATGGCTGCACTTGCCGTGAGTAGTATAGGTCGTGCCCGGTGAATGGCGGCAGCACCTATCGCCTCATTAAAGTGCATCCCTGACTTCCGGTTATTGTCTGCTTCAATGATGAGAATGACGGCGTTGCGGATGATCATGCCGGCAAGGGCAATAATGCCCAGCAAAGCCACAAAGCCCATTGGAGTTCCGGTTGGCAGCATGGCGAGAACAATCCCGGGTAAACCAAAGGGTGCCATCAGCAGGGCAAGAAACATGCGTGAAACTCGCTTTAACTGAATCATCAGCAACAGCAGCATGCAGAGCAGAGTGACCGGTAAAATGGCAAATACCGAACTGTTACCTTTGTCAGACTCGGCAACAGCACCATCCTCACTGATGCTGTAACCCTCAGGCAACCCCGCTCTCAGATGATTAATGAGCGGCTTGAGACCATTTGATACAATTTCAGCGCGCAAACCGGGGGCCAGATCCGTCTGTACTGTAATAAAGGGCAGACGCTGGCGCCGCCAGATAACCGGATCCTCAAGCCCCCATTCTGGTGTGGCCACCTGCGCCATGGGGATTTTTGCGCCCGTCGACGACGTCAGTAGCAGCCCGGAGAGACTGTCAAGATTACGCCTTTCATCTGTGTTGCCCTGCAGTACTACATCTATCAACCGGTTCCTGTCGCGAACAGAAGTAATAAGCGTGCCTGACCAGACCGTGTTCAGATAACGAGCTATCTGATCAGATGAGAGCCCCGCTGCCCTTGCTGCCGTCTGGTTTACCTTTAACGTGATAACGCGCTCGGGTTCTCCTGCTGTCTGGTTCACCTCTCGTGTCAGGGAGGATGCGCCCAGTGCAGCCGAAAGCTGCTCTGCCAGCATCTGGACGCGCCTGTAATCAGGCCCGCTAACGCGATAGCGAATGGGCCAGCCGACGGGGGGACCAAGCTCCAGTGGAGAAACTCGTGTTGTGATGTCGCTGAAATCCCTGGCGAGCACCTTATCGAGATAATGTCGAAGCCTTTCGCGGGCCGCCAGGCTTTTGGCTACCACGACCAGCTGAGCGGTATTTTCATCATCAAGCAGAACATCCATAGGCAGGTAAAAACGTATCGCACCGGTTCCAACATAAGAGGAGTAGTGGTCAACATCGTGGCTGGCTGATACTGCTTGCTCCAGACGCGCTGTCTGACGGAGAGTCGCTTCCTGAGATGCATTCGCCGGGAGAGACAGACTCACCAGAAGCTCAGGGCGATCTGAGGCCGGAAAGAACTCACCCTGCATATAAGTCGTTCCCAGACCAGCCAGCAACAGAGCCAGCAACGCTATACCAAGCGTCAGTAGCCTGTGTTGTAAAACTCTGGTAAGCAGGCGCTGGTAAAATCTGCCCAGGCGTCCGGTGCCAGTGTGGTGTTTCTGCAGCGTGCCAGGTAACAGCCAGCTGCCGGTTAATGGGGAAAACAGTACAGCCACAATCCATGAGCTGATCAGTGCAATAAGTACCACAGCAAAAAGGGTGTAACAGTATTCCCCGGCGCTTGAGGCTGCAAAGCCGACCGGAATAAATCCTGCAATCATCACCAGTGTGCCAGTCAACATCGGGAATGCCGTGGAAGTGAAGGCATATGTCGCTGCGCTGGCAAGGGAATCGCCAGCTTCGAGTCGGGCTACCATGGTTTCCACCGTTATCATCGCGTCATCAACCAGCAGACCCAGCGCAATAATCAGCGCGCCCAGGGAGATCCGCTGCAAGCCGATGCCGGCAAGATACATACAGATGAAAGTCATGGCGAGCACCAGAGGTATCGCGGCGGCCACCACAAGCCCTGCACGCAGACCCAGTGAAACAAAAGAGACAGCCAGTACGATTATTACCGCCTCCCCGAGTACGTGCACAAACCCGCTGACAGCCTCCTCAACCACCGCAGACTGATCGGCAATTTTGGTCATTTCAATACCGTGCGGCAGCTGTGCTGCTTCGCTGTTCATGCGCGACCGCAGCGCCTGCCCGAATTCAAGCATATTTCCGGTTGGCGCCATCGAGATGGCAAGGCCAATTGCAGGCTGGCCATTGACGCGAAAAAGCGGAGCCGGTGGCTCTGCAGATCGGCGTACAATGCTGGCAATGTCTGTAAGCGGTATATAACGGTTGTTCACCCGAAGCGTCACCGCACGCAGACTCTCTTCGCTACTGAAAGCTCCGCTGACGCGCAGGGCAACATTGTCACCGGCCGTGCGGGCGGTACCCGCAGGTTCGACCACATTCTGCGCGCGCAACGCATCGGCGACCTGTTGTAAATCCAGACCCATGGCGGACAGCTGGCGTGGGGAGAAGGCGACTACCAGCTGCTCTTCCTGCTCTCCCAACAGCTGAATTTTTCCAACGTCCGGCAGACTCATCAGATCCCGGCGGATGCTGTCCACCCGATCCCGCAGTTCCCGCATAGTAAATCCGTCGGCAGTAAACCCGTAAATCGTACCAAAAGTGTCTTCAAATTCGTCGTTGACCACAGGCCCCTGTACGCCCTGAGGTAATGAAGGAGCAGTGTCCTGCATCTTCTTCCGTACCTGGTACCAGATGTCTGCGACCTGATCAGGAGGCGTGCTATCGCGAAGATTAATAAAAATAACGCAGCGCCCGGCGTGCGTCTCACTCTGGACATAGTCAAGCCACGGGATTTCCTGAAGCTTTTTCTCCAGCGTGTCAGTAACCAGATTTACCGTGTCGCTAAGGTTCGCGCCCGGCCACTGCGCAGAAACCACAGCCGTTTTGATGGTAAACGCCGGATCTTCATTGCGGGAAAGCTGTTCGTAACTGATGATGCCGGTGGCCATAATGAGCAGCATCAGAAAGGCCATCAGCTGCTGTTGTTTCAGCGCCCAGGCCGAAAGATTAAAGCCCTGCTTCATCCTGGTCCTCCTGTATGCCAGCCACGTGCTCACCGTCACGCAGGCTTCTGACGCCCGCCGTTACCACACGATCTCCGGGTGATACTCCAGCCCGGATAAAAACAGCGTCCGCAGAGTAACCTGCAATATGTACGGCTCGCCGGTAGACCTTATTATTAGCCGGATCCAGAATGAAAACAGCAGGAGCTTCTGACAGGCGCGTAAGAGAAGAGGCCGGAAGCGTTATCACCTTTTCACCCGCTGAGTCCGCGATGGGAAGCGTTACAGAGACGCTGGCTCCCATCACCATGTCAGGCGGCGGATTATCAAGCGTGATGCGCACCCGCCAGCTGCGCGTTTGCGGGTCGGCCTGCGGGCTGATGTCACGCAGATGCGCCTGTGCAATAACGGAAGCATCCTGAAGCAATGCCACATGAAAAGTGGCACCAGGCTGACGGGATACGATTCCGGGACTGGCCACGTCAAATACGACGTCCCGGGCATTACTGGAGGCCACGGTAAACACGGTTTGTCCGGCGCTGACCACCTGCCCCGCAGACGCGCTGACGCCGTGACCAAGCCGTTTACCGGCGCCGTTAGGGTCGTCCAGCGCACGTTCTCCTGCGCATTTTTCAGCGCCGCTTCACTGCTCTGAAGGCGTGAAAGTGCGGCCTGCCAGTCGGCTGCGGCGGTGTCCAGCTGCGCCCGCGCAATGGCCCCGGACGGCATCAGAAGACGCATGCGATGCAGATTAAGCGCCGCCACTTTTTCCGCGGCCCGGCTGCTGCTGACGTCTGCCTGAGCGCTGGTTAACTGATTTTGCGCTGTTGGACTGTCCAGAACAGCAAGCGCATCACCCTGCCGAAACCGGCTGCCTAGGTCAGCGCTGCGCGTCAGTATGCGTCCGTCCAGCCTGAAACTCAGGGACGTCTCATCATGCGCCCTGATTTCGCCGGTCAGCGTCTGTACCCCGGGAGACTCACGCGGACCGACAGTCACGAACCTGACCGGACGCAGAGGTAAAGAAGTGGGTTGTTTTTTGCCATCGCAGCCGGCCAGCATAATGGTCATCAGAACTAAACAGCCCAGCAGAGGCATCAGTGAGAGAAGATACCGGGTATCCGGCAGGTTCCTGACGTCCTCTTTAAGCAGGACGTGATGTTCATCAGGCATGGCGCAGTTCCTCTAATAGGTTTTGCGCCATTAAACCTCTTGATTATCAAGATTCCTGCGACGATTTATCAAGAGGATGTCAAGACAGTCAGAAACCGTTATGCAGTAGCCTGCAGTACGATTCGCATCCGCAAACCGCCCCCCGAAGGAAGACTGGCCTCGATGGTTCCGCCATGTGCATGACATATTGCCTGTGCGATAGACAGGCCCAGCCCACTGCCGCCAGAGTGTCGTGCGCGGGAAGTATCACCGCGCACAAAGCGCTCGAACATGACATCAAGGAATTCCTGCGAAACGCCGGGGCCTGTATCCTGAAAAATTATTTCGTAATTTCCGTTTATGCTTCGGGTGCTAAGAAACAGAGTGGTGCCTTTGCCGGCATAACGCAGCGCGTTTTCCATCAAAATGGTAAACACCTGGCCCAGACGAAAGGGATCGACGTTCAGCACCGACGTTTCAGGCATGTCTGAAACGACATTAATGCCAGCTTCATCCAGCTGGGGCTTTATCCACAACAGGCGTTCGCGCAAAATATCTGACGGACAGCATCGCACCTTTTCCAGACTGAGCTGACCGGCGTCTGCAATGGAGAGCAGGTGAAGTTCATCAATAAGCCGGCTCAGGCAGCTAAGCTGGCCCATGATGAGAGCAAGATGCCGTTGTTCAGGAGTGAATACACCATCGAGCAGCGCCTGCAGTCGCACCATGGCCGCAGTCAATGGCGATCGTAACTCATGCGCCATAGCAACATGTGAGGCGCGAAGCTCTTTTTCATAGCGTGCCAGCTGGCGAGTCATGGCATTAAAATTTTGCGCAAACTGCACAAGCTCGGCGGGTGCTTCAGGCGTTAACTCTGCCTGGGCACCAAAATGACCGTCAGTCACCTCATCTGCAGCTATTCTGAGCTGGCTGAACTGCGCCGACAGGGGCCGGGCATGACGCAACCCAAAATAAGCAATAAACGGGATGGTGACCAGCACCAGAACACCGACAGTCAGCCAGTCCGACGACGCGATGGAAGGACTGGAAAAGCTTATGCCCCACCATTTATCGATAATCTCATGGTACCGGGCTGGATTGAGTTCCGGATGTTCCCGGAGCGTAAGAAATTCATTCAGTACCGCTTCCGGCATACGGTGCGTGGTCCAAAGATACTGCACAGTAAATCGCAGCCACATGCACAGGGCTATCAGTAAAACTGTGCCGATGGCAAGCGTGAGAATGCGCAGGCAAAGCCAGCGCCAGAGCGTCTGGGGTTGTTTTACTTTCATGGCTGACGAAACCTGTAACCCACGCCACGCACGTTCAGCAGCACGTCAGACTGCCCGGCTGACTCGAGCTTTTTACGCAGATTATAAATATGGGTGTCCACCACGCGTTCCAGCGCGTCGCTGTCCGGCAGACACTGCTCCAGAAGAAACTGACGGCTCAGCGCGCGAACCGGGGCGCGCATCATTGTGACCAGCAGATTGAATTCTGTGGGTGTAACGTCAACACTGGTTACCCTGCCTTTACTGTCAGCCACAGTGACTGTCATCGCTCCCGTATTGACCTCCATCCCCTGCCAGCGCAACACCTCTTCCTGCGGATCTCTGCTGCCACCGCTACGACGCAGCACGGCCTGCACACGCGCAACGACTTCACCAGGATGATAAGGCTTAACCACGTAATCATCCGCCCCATAGCGCAGCGCACCGATACGATCGGGCGTATCCCCGATAGCCGTCACCATAATGACGGGAACGTCGCTACTACGCCTGATTTTCGCCAGCACTTCAGTGCCGTTCAGGCCGGGCAACATGACGTCCAGAACTATCAGGTCTGGCTGCCAGCGTTGAGCCTGCTCAAGCCCTGAGAGACCGTCCGCCATGACGCGAACGGTGTAACTTTCCCGACGCAGATAGGCTTCCAGCACCTCTGCCGCATCGGCGTCATCCTCGATAATCAGAATATTTTTGCTCTGCATGACTCACCTTGACAGTTTCTTCATAAATCCCTGGCTGTTTATTGACACAGCTGCGTGACACTCCGGATTCGCGATGCGGCCGCCCGGGCAGGGGCGGATAACGAACAAATAACGAGGTGACATAATGATACCCGGAAAAATGCTGATGTATATGGCCGGTCTGGCCCTGACAACCTCAGCTACAGCCCAGGCTGACAGCAGTGACTCGCAGAATGGCGTGGCAATAGGTGCTGGCGCACAGTATGCGCCCCGTTACAGTGGATCAGAAAAGATGCGTCTCCAGGTGGTACCGTTCTTTCAGGCCAGAGAGGATGCCTTCTTCGCGGATGCCCGGAAAGGGATTGGCTATGACCTGCAGAGTGACAGCGGACTGTATCTGGAGCATACCCTGGGTTACAACCTTGGACGGGATGACAAAGATTCAGACTGGCGCGACGGTGCCAGCAGCCTGAAAGGTATGGGAAAAATCAGGGCGACCGTTAACACGGCGCTGGCAGCAGGCTGGCAGTTTACTCCCTGGTTCAGCGCTGAGGGAAAGGCAACCCTGCCGCTCAGCGATGATCAGGGTGTTAATTATCAGGCCTCCGTCACTCTTTTGCCGCTGCAGAGTGATACGGACACCATCGCGTTCCAGACCGCGGCCCTGTTTGGCGACGCACGCTACATGAATACCTGGTATGGCGTCAGCGATGTGCAGAGCAGCCGTAGCCGCTATACGCGTTACAAAGCAACAGGCGGATTTTGCGGTGTTGAAACTACAGTGACGTGGAGCCATCAGTTTGATCCACACTGGGCCTCACTCGTGAGCGCAGACTACACATGGCTTGGCGATCATGCCGCAGACAGCCCAATAGTATCCCGGCGTAATGAAGCCACGGGCACCGTGGGTTTTACTTATTCATTCTGAGGAGGCAGAAACTGTGATGCGCTATCTAAACGACCTGTTTTCGCTCATTAAACTCCTGCTACTGTTAGCCGCTATATATCTGATTGCGTATGTAATTTATGTCTCCTGACGGGACTGGCCTGCGACATAAACATCTTGCCTGCAGCCGAGATGATATACGCGAGCTCATACGGCCTGTAATAAAGAGGCATGACATGGCAACCGAACCTGATTTACCCACGCTATTTAAACCTGTATGTTCAAGGCAGCGATTGGCGCAGGTTTTCCTGTAAACCACCCCTGTATCAGCGCTTTATTATCCAGATAACGGATAAATTTAAACTGGGCGGGTGTTTCCACCCCCTCAAACACCAGTGGTTTTCCGGTGCCACGTAATCCTTTCACCACAGAAACCAGTAAGGCGCGCTTCACGGGGTCATCAATATTGGCAATAAAAATTCGGTCTATTTTTATCTCATCAAAATCCAGTACCGTCAGCCATTCGATATTCGCGGTTCCTGTACCGAAATCATCCAGGGAAATATTAAAACCATATTCCCTGGCTCGCTGGCAAAATGCGGCAATCAAACCTGATTCAGATCGTGAACTTTCAGTGATCTCCAGTTTGATCTGTTGGAGCTGAATTTTAAGGCGGCGGCAGCCTGATACCAGTTGTTCCAGGAACTGACAGTCATTCATTTCATTATCACCTACGTTCAGTGAAAGCCGGAGTGAAGGATTTCTTCTCAGATGTTCCTGCATTTCATCCAGAGCGGTTTCCGTCACAAATCCTGATAGTTTCTGGTACAGTTTTAGCCTGCTGGCCAGGCCAATAAACAGCTCCGGAGATACCCGGCCAAAATACCGGTCCTGCCATCTGACCAGGGCTTCATACGCCACCACAACTCTGTCGCTGGCCTGAACGATCGGCTGGTACTCAATATAAAAATCTTTTTTCTTGACCGCCCGGATAAACCGTTTTTCTAGCGAGTTTTTAGCTTCAAGAGCTGAATCGATAAGCGAGACCATCCAGCAACCGGTAATTATCCCGAACAGGCTCAGAAGGAAAATCAGCATCCAGGAG
>ERZ1027243.1288-NODE-1288-length-12284-cov-6.127157_pt1 | contig 12284 bp, 8 predicted proteins | sample MGYA00519243_ERZ1027243 | MGnify/ENA primary metagenome ERZ1027243 (study PRJEB26926, sample SAMN06164727) | human gut metagenome | biome: ENVO:00009003; feature: ENVO:2100002; material: ENVO:00002003 | host: Homo sapiens | place: USA | collected 2012 ...
AGCGAGTGTCTCGTGGGCTCGGAGATGTGTATAAGAGACAGGATTTAAGCACGTCTATGTAGTTCCCGAACAGGAGAATCCGGATCCTGACTTCACCACACTGGATTACCCGAACCCTGAGGATCCCAAGGCATTTACATACGCACTGCGTCTGGCCAAGGAGAAGGATGCGGACATCGTTCTGGCAACCGATCCCGATGCAGACCGTCTGGGTGTGTATGCCAAGGATACCAAGACCGGCGAGTATGTGGCATTTACCGGTAACATGTCCGGTATGCTGATCGCAGAATATATCCTGCGAGAGAAGACTGCTACCGGCACTATGCCCGAGAATCCCGCACTGGTAACCACCATCGTTACCACCAATATGACCAAGCCCATCACCGAAGCTTATGGTGTAAAGCTGATCGAAGTACTGACCGGCTTCAAGTTCATCGGTGAGCAGATCAAGTTCTTCGAGCAGACCGGCAGCAACAATTATGTATTCGGTCTGGAAGAGAGCTACGGCTGTCTGGCAGGTACTCATGCAAGAGATAAGGATGCAGTTGTAGCAGTTATGTGTCTGTGTGAAGTGGCGGCTTACTGCAAGAAGCACAACATGACTCTGTGGGATATGATGGTATCCATGTATGAGAAATACGGTTACTTCAAGGAGACCCAGTACACCATTACCATGAAGGGTATCGACGGTGCAAGACAGATCGCCGAGATCATGGATAAGCTTCGTAAGAATCCGCCCAAGGCATTCGGTGACCTGAAAGTGGAGAAATTCCGTGACTATCTGAACGATGTAGTCATCGACATGGAGAGCGGCGAGAAGACCACTACCGGACTTCCCAAGTCTAATGTCCTGTATTTTGAGCTTCCCGACAATGCATGGTGCTGCGCCCGTCCTTCCGGAACCGAGCCCAAGATCAAGTTCTACATGGGTGTTAAAGGTAACAGCATAGAGGATGCACAGGCCAAGGTAGAGAAGCTGACCGAGGATGTAAAGGCTGTACTGTAACCACCATGAGCAAATGGCATGCAAGTATGTTATTCAGGAAAGCTCTGGAAGAGCGATTTTGCGAATGGGGTTCTGAATAGTTAATGTTATTTTTAAGAGCGAATCGCCCGGGAAGGGCGATTTGCTCTTTTATAAAAGTGGAGGTATCCGTGGCAAAGCTGAACATAGCAAACCTTAAGAAAACTCTATATTATTTGCAACGCAACGGCCTGAGGGAAACCTGGATCTCTGTAAGGGAACGCCTGACAGAGACAGACCGCTATTTTTATGTGCCCTGTCCGGAAGAGGAACTGGAAAGGCAAAGTTGCAGAAAATGGGATAATCCGGTTACGCTCAGCATTGTGGTGCCGTTGTACCGTACCCCGGAAATCTATCTGAACAGAATGATAACAAGCGTTATGCAACAGAGCTATCCTCACTGGGAACTGATTCTGGCGGATGCCACAGAGGATCACAGTGTGAAGGAGACGTTGACAAATCAGGGATTCCTGACAGAACGGCTCCTGGAAAATGCGGAAACTATTGCAGCGGATGCAAGGATCCACTATATACACCTTACGGAAAATGCCGGAATTGCGGCGAATACCAATCAGGCATTACCCTATGCAAGGGGAGAATATATCGGCCTGCTGGATCATGATGATGTATTGACACCGGATGCTCTGTATGAGATGGCAGATGCTATTACCAAAGCAAATGACAGAGGTGTCAGAGTTGCATTCGCTTATTCGGATGAAGACAAATGCAACGGGGATGAGACAAAATATTACGATCCCAACCATAAAGAAGACTTTAATTACGATTTAATCCTGAGTAATAACTATATCTGCCATTTTCTGGTGATGGATGCAGATCTGATGAAGAAACTGGCATTCCGGCCAGAATGCGACGGTGCCCAGGACTATGATCTGGTGCTGCGGGCAGTGTCAGAGGTGCTGGCTGCAGATGGCCGCTCCGGGGAGGAGAGAATTCTTCATATTCCCAGAGTGCTGTATCACTGGAGATGCCATGAAGCATCTACAGCAGCCAATCCCCACAGCAAGAAATATGCTTACGAAGCGGGGCTGCGTGCACTGCAGGATCATGCGGCAGAGCGTGGGATCCCGGCAAAGGCAGAGGAGACCAGACATGTAGGATTTTATCGGTTACAATATACAGAGGTATTACAGGAGAGACCGGATGTGGCTGCCGTAGGTGGCAGAGTGCTGTCTGGGAAAAACCGCGGCAGGATCGCCGGCGGCAGAATGGCTGCGGACGGAAAGGTGTTCTATGAGGGACTGCCGAAGGACTATGGTGGTTATCTTCATCGGGCGGAGCTGTCCCAGGATGCAGAAGCGTTAGACCTTCGCTGCATCAGGATCCGGTCAGCTGACAGGGAATTGTTTGAAAAAATCGTGGGAGTGCCTTATACGGAAGTAGTAAGAGGTCCGGAACAACAGCCGGTATTTGACAGCTCCACACTGCCTGCCGGGGCAGATATCCGGCTTTTAAGTCTGCAATTATCGGAAGCATTACGAAAACGGGGAAGACTGCTGTATCTGCCGGAGTATCCGGAGAAATGGGAGAGACTATGAAGGAAGTAACCGTCGTTATACCCAATTACAACGGAATGAAATATTTACCGGAATGCATGGCTTCCCTGTGTCAGGGACAGGAAAATGCACCGGAATATGAAGTGCTGATCATAGACAATGGTTCTGCTGACGGGAGCGTGGAATATCTGGACAGCGAATGGTGTCGCAAAAAAGAGGCACCGGCAGAAGAGGGGGGGAAACCGCAGGTGCGTCTGATCGCCCTGCCGGAGAACACCGGCTTTTGTCATGCGGTGAATCTGGGAATCCGGGAGGCACGAAGCTCCTATGTGATCCTGTTGAACAACGATACCAGAGTAGAAGCTGGATTTGTGAAAGGACTGTATGATGCCATTCGGAAGGATGAAAAGATCTTTTCCGTCAGCGCCAAAATGCTTATGTGGGATAAGCCAGAGCTGCTGGATGATGCGGGAGACCGCTACTGCGTTCTGGGATGGGCATATTCCCGGGGAAAGGGCCGGCCTGCTGTGGATTATGACAAGAATGTCAGCATATTCTCAGCCTGTGGCGGAGCGGCAATTTACAGACGTCAGGTATTTGAGGAGATCGGCTATTTTGACGAAGCGCATTTTGCTTATCTGGAAGATCTGGATATCGGTTACCGTGCCCGGATCTACGGCTATGAGAACCGGTACGAGCCGACGGCATCCGTTCTGCATTACGGCAGTGCTTCTACGGGATCCCGCTACAATTCCCGGAAAACGGAACTTTCTTCTTCCAATAATATCTATGTCATCGGCAAAAATATGCCGCTACTACAGTGGATCCTGAATCTGCCGTTCTTTTTGCTTGGATTTGGCATAAAATTTCTGTTTTTTTGTAAGAAGAGAATGGGAAAACTATATTTAAAGGGATTGGCCGAAGGGTGGAAACGTACCGTGGGTCCTGTGGGAAAGCAGGCAAAGGTGCACTTTCAATGGAGCCATCTATGGAATTATGTGAAGATTCAGTGGCAATTATACCTGAATGTTTTTCGAATTCTTATGAAATCTTAAGAAATTGCTTCATAAATTCTTAAGTTGAGAAAAAACCACCGTTATTGTAGAATGAAATCGTTGAAAAGAAGCTTTTCGGACTTAAAGATTGGGTGACCCGTATGATAAAAGACAACCAGAAAGTCTTTAACAGGCTTCTTGTGATAATAGATGCGCTGATCACGGCAGTATCTTTTGTCCTTGCCTATTATATCAAATTTTATATCTTAAATGACGGTCCGGGGATCGGTGTCCTGCCGGTGCAGGATTATTATATGCTGCTTCCCTTTATTGTACCCGGTTATATGTTCCTGTATTACCGGTGCAGTGTGTATTCCCCGAAGCGTACGGTTCGCCGCAGACATGAGATATACAGTATCCTGCAGGCGAATACCATTGGCCTGGCGGCTTTGATCATTATTTTGTATATGATCATCCGTGAGATCAATTTTTCACGATCCGTCATGGCAATTTTTTATGTCCTGAATGTTTTTCTGACTTCCGTATTCCGTATCATCATGCGCAAGGCATTGCGTTCCATACGGAAAAAGGGGTACAACCTGAAGCACATTTTGCTGGTAGGTTATTCCCGGGCGGCGGAGGAATATATCGACAGAATCCTCAGCAATCCCCAATGGGGATATGTAGTGTGTGGTATTCTGGATGAGCACATCCCGGGCGGCACGACCTATAAGGGAGTGAAAGTACTGGGAACGCTTGGTAATCTGGAATACATCCTTCCGGAGAACAAGCTGGATGAAATCGCAATCACACTTTCCCTGAAGGATTATGATTATCTGGAAGGTGTGGTGGATATCTGTGAGAAATCCGGGGTGCACACCAAATTCATTCCGGATTACAGCAGTCTGATCCCCAGCAGACCCTATATGGAGGATCTGATGGGATTACCGGTGATCAATATCCGGTATGTACCGCTGACGAACACAGGCAATATGGTGATCAAGCGGGCAATGGATATCGTTGGTTCCATTTTCGGTATCATTATTACCTCACCGATCATGCTCATATCAGCAATTCTGGTAAAGCTGTCCAGCCCGGGACCGGTGATCTTTAAGCAGGAACGGGTAGGACTTCATAATAAGCCGTTTTATATGTACAAATTCCGCAGCATGGCAATGCAGACGGCGGCGGAAGAGAAAAAGGGATGGACGGTACGCAATGACCCCAGAGTCACCGGTATCGGTAAGGTTCTCAGACGTACCAGTATCGATGAACTTCCCCAGCTGTTCAATATCTTAAAAGGAGATATGAGTCTGGTCGGTCCCAGACCGGAAAGACCGCAGTTTGTGGAAAAGTTCAAGGAAGAGATTCCCCGTTACATGGTAAAACATCAGGTACGGCCGGGACTGACCGGATGGGCACAGGTGAATGGCTTGCGCGGTGATTCCTCCATCAAGAAGAGAATCGAATATGATATTTACTATATTGAGAACTGGACCATTGGATTTGATATCAAGATCATTCTTATGACGTTCTTTACAGGATTTATCAATAAAAATGCTTATTAGTACAAGGAGAAGACAAGATGGCAACAAATTCTAACAACAATGGCGGCAATGGTCAGAGACCTGCCGGAAGCGGAAGAAAACCTTCCGGAAGCGCACAGAGACCTACAGGACAGAGACCCGCCGGAAGCGGACAGAGACCTGCCGGCAGTGGACAGAGAACCGGAGCTGCGAACGGACAGAAGAGAATGTCTGCCAAACAGCGTGCAGCCAAGAAGAGAAAAAAGGTTATCATCTTTGGCATAGAGATCGTAGTGATCCTGTTCATGGTAGCATTATTGTATCTGGTAATGACTCATACCAGCAATGAGGGCCCCAAGGTAACCGTTCTGGAGACAGAAGAACTTCAGATTCCCGAAGAGGTGCAGCAGGATGAAACTATGAAGGGCTATATGAACATTGCCCTGTTCGGTGTGGATGCCACCAAGGAAAGCCTGTTGTACAAGGGCAGCCGAAGCGATAGTATCATGATCGCCAGCATCAACATGGATACCGGTGATATCAAACTGGTCAGCGTATATCGTGATACGTACCTGAATACCGGTACGGATTCCTACCAGAAATGCAATGCCGCTTATTCCTATGGCGGAGCAGAGCAGGCGGTTAAGATGCTGAACATGAATCTGGATATGGATATTACGAACTTTGTGACCGTAGGCTATAAAGGACTGAGCGAAGTGATCGACGGTCTGGGCGGTATCTATATTGATGTGGACTCTGAGGAGATCAAGCATATCAACAACTATCAGATCGGTATTGCAGAAGTTTTGAAATGCGATTATACACCGGTAACTGAGACCGGTATGCAGCTGTTGAATGGTCTGCAGGCTACTGCTTACTGCCGTATCCGTTATACCGCTGGTAACGACTTTAAGCGTGCTGCCCGTCAGCGTGAAGTCATTCAGGCAATCGAAGATCAGGCAAAGAAAGCAGATTATGCAACATTGTCCAAGGTATTCAACAGTGCCATCGACGACATTTACACCAGTCTGGATTCCAAGGACATCCTGGATCTGCTGAGCAATATTTCAAATTATCGCATAGTGGACGAGGGAGGTTTCCCCGAAGAGACCATGCGTGACACCGGCAATATCGGTGCAAAGGGAAGCTGTGTTATTCCGGTAAATCTCGAAAGCAATGTAGTATGGCTGCATCAGTTCCTGTTTGATGATGCCAACTATTCCGTAACCAGCAACGTGAAGGAATACAGCAATAAGATTGAATCTGACACATCACCTTATCTGAATAAGTAAGAAACAGTGTATAGAGTAAAGCAACAGGAATACAAGGGAGTCTTCCGGAATCTGCCGGGGCTCCCTTGTGCATTACCCAGAAGGTTATAAGCCTTTTGGACAGTAGGAAAAGGCTTGTGCCGCAATAAGAGTTAAAGTATAATGAACCAGAGATTGGAAAAGTGAGGAGCGCTCTGACATGGAGATAGATGTGATCATTCCCCTGTATAAGCCGGGAAAAGAATTATTTACATTATTGGATAAACTGGGCAGTCAGAGCGTACCGGTACATCAGGTGATTCTTCTGAATACGGAAGAAAAATATTTTGAACAGCTGATCTACGGGATCAGATTTCTGGAAACCTATCAGAATATCAAGGTATACCATGTATCCAAAAGAGAGTTCGATCATGGCGGTACGAGACGGATGGGAGTAAAAAAGTCTTCCGCGGATGTCTTCGTGATGATGACACAGGATGCCATGCCGAAAGATGACAGGCTGATCGAAAAACTGGTGGAACCCTTGCAGGGGGAAGTGGCGGTGGCCTATGCGAGACAGCTGCCCAGAGAGGATTCGACACCGGTGGAGAGCTATACCAGAGAATTTAACTATCCGGCAAAGTCCCGGATCAAATCGGCAGCAGACCTGGACAGCCTGGGGATCAAGACCTTTTTCTGCTCCAATGTCTGTGCGGCCTATCGCCGGGAGATCTATGAGGAACTGGGCGGGTTCGTCAGACATACGATATTTAATGAAGATATGATCTATGCGGCAAAGGCGGTGGAAGCAGGATACTCTGTGGCTTATGCGGCGGATGCGCAGGTGGTGCATTCTCATAATTATACCAACGGGCAGCAGTTCCACAGAAACTTTGACCTGGGAGTATCGCAGGCAGAGCATCCCGAGATTTTTGCAGCATATCCTTCGGAGTCCGAGGGAAAACGAATGGTGAAAGATGTGACGGTATATTTGCGCAACAACCATATGTCTGCCGGATTGCCCCATTTTTATATGCAATGCGCCTGTAAATATGCAGGTTATTTACTGGGAAAGAACTATCGCAGGCTCCCGAAAAAATGGGTACTTGCCTTTACTTCCAACAAGGAATACTGGAAACAGAACAGAAAGGATGTATGACTATGTGTGGTATTGTAGGTTATATTGGAACAGAACAGGCAGCACCGATCATTCTGGACGGTCTGTCCAAGTTGGAATACCGTGGATATGATTCCGCAGGTATGGCGATTTTTGACGGTGAGAAGATCAACACCAGAAAAGCAGTGGGAAGACTTAAGGTTCTGGAGAACCTGACCCACGGCGGAGAGAATATGAAAGGAACCTCCGGTATCGGACATACCCGTTGGGCAACTCACGGAGCTCCCAGCGATATCAATTCTCATCCGCATATGAACAATGCGGGAACCATTGCCGTGGTACACAACGGCATTATCGAGAACTATATTCCCCTGAAGAAAAAGATGCAGGATAAGGGGTATCAGTTCGTATCCGAGACTGATACCGAGGTATTGGCACATCTGTTAGACTATTATTACAAGGGAAATCCTCTGGAAGCCATCACGAAGGTGCTTCATCGTGTGGAAGGCTCTTATGCGCTGGGGATCATGTTTGCAGATCAGCCGGATAAGATTTTTGCAGCCCGCAAGGACAGCCCGCTGATCGTAGGAAAGAGCGACAACGGCAGCTTTATCGCTTCCGATGTTCCTGCGATATTGAAATATACCAGAACCGTATATTATGTAGACAATCAGGAAGTTGTGGAATTACAGCAGGGTAGTCTGCGTTTCTTCTCCGTGGATGAGGAAGAGATCGAGAAGCAGCCGGTGACCATTGACTGGGATGCCAATGCGGCAGAAAAGGCTGGATATGAGCACTTCATGCTGAAAGAGATCTATGAGCAGCCGAAGACCATCAACGATACCATCTCTCCGAGAATCAAGGATAATGATATTGTGATCGAAGAGTTGAACATGAGTGATGAAGAGATCAAAGAGATTACGAAGATCCATATTGTGGCCTGCGGCTCCGCATATCATACCGGAGTTACCGCAAAATATGTGATCGAGGGTCTGGCAAGAATCCCGGTAGAAGTGGATGTGGCCAGTGAATTCCGTTATCGTGATCCGATTCTTCAGAAGGGTAATATGGTCATTGTCATCAGCCAGTCCGGTGAGACGGCAGATACTCTGGCAGCACTGAGAGAGTCCAGGGAAAGGGGCTTCAAGGTACTGGGCATTGTCAATGTGGTGGGAAGCTCCATTGCCAGAGAGGCAGACAGTGTTATGTATACCTGGGCAGGTCCCGAGATCGCAGTGGCTACCACCAAGGCTTACAGTGCACAGCTGACGGCACTTTACATGTTGGCTATGAAATTCGCCAGGGTACGTGGTACTATTGATCAGGAGAAGTTCGCCGGTATGCTGACAGATTTAAGATGCCTGCCGGATCAGATCGAACTGCTTCTGGGACAGAAGGAGAAGATCCAGCATTTTGCCAACCGTTACGTGGGAGCAAGAGATATCTTCTTCATCGGACGCGGTATTGATTACGCGATTTCACTGGAAGGATCCTTGAAACTGAAGGAGATCTCCTATATTCATTCCGAGGCTTATGCAGCTGGAGAACTGAAGCATGGTACGATTTCTCTGATCGAAGATGGTACGCTGGTAGTGGCTTTGGCAACCCAGCCGGATCTGTTCCAGAAGACCATCAGTAATATGGTAGAAGTAAAAGCAAGAGGAGCCTTTGTTATGGCAGTCACCATTGAAGGCAACAAGGCCATTGAGAAAGCGTCGGATTATGTAATATACATCCCCGAGACCAATCCGTACTTTACCAATTCTCTGGCAATCATTCCTTTGCAGTTGTTCTCCTACTATGTGGCAGTGGGACGCGGCTGTGACGTGGATAAACCCAGAAACCTGGCAAAATCCGTTACTGTTGAGTAGAGTGTAATAACTTACCCATAGAGAGACTGAGGACTGCTTGCAGGCAGAACAGACTCTCTGTTTTTTCAGGATTCATAATTGCTTCAGAAAGTTATCACAATTCGGACACAATTGACGGATATACTGTGTTCATAAGGTGAGAGGAAGAAATGAAACAGGTAATGGTAAAAAGAGTTTCTCACTTGCAACAGGATAGGAGGAAGCAATATGTACGAGAATGATAATTTTTCCGGTTACGGAACCGGCAATGAAAATACAACCGGTACATTCAGTGGAGCAGATCTGAATGAGACAAGAACAGAAAACAGTTATGGCTATGAAAATCATAGTACTACCCAGAGTGCAGCAGGAAGCACGAATGGTTACACCACTTATCAGATGGGCGGAACCACAGGCAGCAACAATACGGAGCCTAAGAAAACCCAAAAACATGGCGGTTACTTCCGGAAGGCAATGGTAAGTGTCAGCCTGGGATTGTTCTTCGGACTGTTCGCAGGAATCGGTTTCTATGCAGTACAGCAGGGAACCGGGATGTTTACGACCAGCACAGATACCGCAGTGGTAGATGAGATCGCTTCTGAGGCAACGACAGAAAGTACCCAGAGTGCACAGCTGGCTACCAATGTTACTTATGTAGAGTCCGATGTATCCAATGTGGTAGAAAAAGTAATGCCTGCCATGGTATCCATCGTAAATAACTTTACCGAGACAGCCAATGTCTTCGGACAGCAGTACACACAGGAAGAAGTAGCCAGTGGTTCCGGTATCATTGTAGGTAAGACCGATGATGAACTGCTGATCGTATCCAATAATCATGTAGTAGAGAGTGCAGATACTCTGACCGTTACTTTTATCGATGGCAGTGAAGCACAGGCACAGGTCAAAGGACTGGATTCCGACATGGATCTGGCAGTGATCGCAGTATCTTTAAATGATCTGAGTGATGATACCAAGAATGCCATTACAGTAGCAACACTTGGCAGCAGTGATGATCTGAAGCTTGGTGAGCCGGTCATCGCTATCGGTAATGCCCTTGGCTATGGTCAGTCTGTTACCAACGGTATTGTAAGTGCCCTGAATCGTGAGATCACTCTGGAGAACGGCTCTACCGGTCTGGAGAACGGCTCTACCGGTACTTTCATCCAGACCAACGCAGCCATCAACCCCGGTAACTCCGGCGGTGCACTGCTGAACATGAATGGTGAGGTTATCGGTATCAACTCCAACAAGATCGGTGGTACTGCCGTAGAAGGTATGGGATATGCTATCCCGATTACTTCGGCAAGTCCTATCATTGCAGATCTGATGGAGCGTCAGACCAGAACCAAGGTAGCTGAGGATGAAGTCGGTTACATCGGCATCTCCCTGCAGGAAGTAACTTCCCAGATCTCCCAGATGTACAACATGCCGGAAGGTATCTATGTAGTATCTGTAGAGGAAGGCAGCGCAGCAGCCAATGCCGGTATCATGAAAGGTGATATCATTACCAAATTTGACGGCAGCAGTATCTCTTCCTACTCTGATCTGCAGAAAACGTTACAGTATTATGCGGTCGGTGATTCCGTAACCGTAACGGTACAGAGACCTCAGAACGGTGAATATGTATCCATCGAGCTGAATCTGACACTGGGCAGCAGACCTGCAAGCCAGAAATAAAGAAATAACAGGTAAATAAAAGGAAATGGAAAGAGACCCGGGCGAGACATATGGTTTTGCCCGGGTCTTGTAATATTTACCAAAATATGAATAGTTATAAATGGTTTAGAAAAACTTAACTTGTGTCCCGCTACTTCATTGAGTATAATAAGCGTAGGCAATGAGAAGTGTCAGACACGGGTATTATACAATATGACTGCTTGCAGGCATTATTGCATAATGGCCGGGGATGATAGGGCGAAGCCCGGATATCGAGGGAACACGAAGTGTTGCCGAGATACACTGCGAAGATGCTTTGGAGCCGGGGATGATAGGGCGAAGCCCGGATATCGAGGGAACACGAAGTGTTACCGAGATACACTGCGGAATAGTGGTAGGAAACAAAGAGGAGAATAACATGACAGATAATTATAATGATGATTATAGAGAAGTGATCCCTGAGGAGGAAAAAACAGAGACCGATGTGAGTGAAACTCAGGATAACGAAAAAAATAACGGAAACACACAGGTGGCGGATACTGCAAAAGAAAATTCCACCGAAAAAAAGTCAGAGGACAAAAAGGACAGCAGCGAATACGAAGATGTCTGCTTTATCTGCCGCAGACCGGAGAGCAAAGCCGGCAGAATGTTCAAGCTGCCCAACCATATCTGCATCTGCGATGATTGCATGCACAAGACCATGGAGACTGTGAGCCAGTTCGATTATCAGGGAATGTTGAACAATCCCAATGATTTCAACCAGTTTAACGGACAGAACGGATTCCCCAACATCAGTTTTGTGAATCTGGCGGATCTTCAGGGAGACGGCGGTATTCCCAACAAGCAGAAACTCAAGAAGAAAAAGAAGGCGGAAGGTCCCAAACCGGTATTCAATATCAAGGACATTCCGGCACCTCATAAGATCAAGGCCAGTCTGGATGAATACGTGGTAGGACAGGAAAAAGCCAAGAAGGTCATCTCCGTAGCAGTATACAACCATTACAAGAGAGTGGCCACTGACACTATGGATGAGATTGAGATCGAAAAGTCCAACATCCTCATGATCGGCCCCACCGGTTCCGGTAAGACCTATCTGGTAAAGACACTGGCAAAACTTCTGGATGTGCCGCTTGCAATCACGGATGCAACATCTCTGACAGAGGCAGGTTATATCGGTGATGATATCGAGAGTGTTGTAAGTAAATTACTTGCAGCCGCAGACAATGATGTGGATCGCGCGGAGCACGGAATCATTTTTATCGATGAGATCGACAAGATTGCAAAGAAACGCAATGCGAACCAGAGAGACTGTCTCTTATACACATCTGACGCTGCCGACGACTTAATAGGTG
>ERZ1027243.1324-NODE-1324-length-12053-cov-6.916319_pt1 | contig 12053 bp, 11 predicted proteins | sample MGYA00519243_ERZ1027243 | MGnify/ENA primary metagenome ERZ1027243 (study PRJEB26926, sample SAMN06164727) | human gut metagenome | biome: ENVO:00009003; feature: ENVO:2100002; material: ENVO:00002003 | host: Homo sapiens | place: USA | collected 2012 ...
AGTCTGGCCGACGAAAAGGATATGGTCTACATCATCGCCTACGCGGACGAAAAGGCCGCGATCATGCGCGCGATCAACGAAAATGCAGGCCCCGGCACAAAGGCCGGTGCGATCTGCTTCTCGCTGCCCGTCAGCTCCGTCGCAGGTCTGCGCGAACGGGACGAGGAATAACAAAATCAACAACAAAGGGGCTGCAGCGAAATAAACTCGCTGCAGCCCCTGCCTTTTGCTTATTCCTCTTCCGTTTCCGGGAAATCCTTCTTGACGGCGGCCTCTGCCGACTTGTAGCGGCTGTAGGCCACGACGATGCGGCGGTTCGGCTCGGTGCCGGTGGAGAAGGTGGTCACGTCGGGATAATCCTGCAGCGCGGCATGGATCACATGGCGCTCATAGGCGTTCATCGGCTCGAGCGTGATGTTCCGGCGGTAGCGGGTGACCTTGCCTGCGACCTTCTGGGCCAGGCGCTGCAGCGCCTGCTCGCGCTTGAGGCGGTAGCTCTCGGCGTCAACGTTGATGCGCACGCGCTTGTTCTGGCCGCGGTTGACGGCATAGTTGGTCAGATGCTGGATCGCGTCGAGCGTCTCGCCCCGGCGGCCGATGAGGATGCCGAGGTTCTCGCCCACGAGGTCGACCAGATAGGTATCATCGCCGGTGTTGACGGCGTGCGGCACGGCATCGGAGCCCATGTGCTCGAGAAGGCCCTTGATGAAGATCTCAATGCGCTCCTCCCTGGAGCCCGGCTCTGCGGGGGCATAGACCTTCGGCTCTGCCGGGACAGCGGGCTTTTCGGCCTGCTGCGGCTGGCGCGGCTTCTGGTCGCGGCGTTCCGGTCTGGGGCCGCGCTGCTTCGGCGCGCGGTCCTGACGCGGCTGCTGCGGAGCCTTGGGAGCGGCAGCACGCGTATCCTGCGGGCGGGGCGCTTCGGGCGCGGCAGGCGCGATGACCTTCGGGGCGGCGGGCGCGATGACCTTTGCGCCGTCTGCGGGCTTGGACTCAGCGGGCTTTTTCGGCCTGCTGCGCGAAGCGGAGGACAGGGCGGGCTTGGGGGCCTCGTCGGGCGCTTCGTAGGTGACCTTGACGCGCGCGGGCTGTGCGCCGATGCCAAGGAAGCCGGATCTTGGGTTTTCCAGAACTTCAACGGAAACGCTGTCACGGTCCATATGCAGCTCTTCCAGAGCCGCTGCGATGGCCAGATCGATCGTTTTGCCGGTTGCGGTAATAAATTTCTCCATAATTACTCCTCTGTCTGTTCTGCGTCAGAGCCGGCAGGACGCTTTCTGCCGTAGTGAGCAGGATCGTAGGCGCGGCCGCGGCTGTACGGGCGCTCCGGGTCGCCGGAAAGCGGCTTCTTTTCCTCGGATTCCTGCACAGGGTTCTTCCTGGCCTCGTATGCTTTGGCCGCCTTTTCAGCGGCTTCCTTTTCCTGCTGACGGATCTTCTTTTTGCTGACGTTGTCGGTGATGCCGTCGGGGTTCTGCTCGCGGCGCAGGGCGCGCTGGCGCTCCTTTTCAGCCTCCTCGGCGCGGCGCTTGGCGGCGATCTCCTGCTTGACGGCGTCCTCCTCGTCATAGACCTTGCGGTAGTGCTTCGTCAGAAAATAATCCTGCACAGCGCCGAACACGGCCTGCGCGATCCAGTAGATGGAGATCGCGGCGGGCATGGAGAAGCCGATCCAGAGGGACATGAGCGGCATCATGAGCATCATGGTCGCGTTGGTCTGGTTGGCGGTCTTGGCGGCGTCCGCATCCTGCTCGCCGTCGGCGTTCGTGGCGACCTGGTTGTTCATCTTCTGGCTGATCCACATGGACACGGCCTGCAGACCGGCAGAAACGACCGGGATCAGGAACAGACCGATCTCGCTCCAGCCCTCGCAGTCCCAGAAGCGGAACGTGGGGATAGCGGCCAGATCAATGCCAAGGAACTGGAAGTTCATGGCCTGCAGATTGATCTTCACATCCGAGCCCATAATGCTCTGGAGCACTTCGCGGAGCTTGTCCGCATAATCGCCGATATGACCGGCGGCGGCCAGCTGGGCATAGTACGCGTTTTTGCCGAGATTTTCGCCGCTGGCCTGCAGGAAGGCGACGATGGCCTCGGAGATGGAGCGGGAGTTGTGCATCATGTACGTGATCGGCTCACGGATGACGTTGTAAAGCGGCAGCAGGATGAGGAGCGGAATGAACGACCACAGGCAGCCGCCGCCCATGGACACGCCTTCTTCCTTGTACATCTGCTGGACGGCCAGCTGGTATTTCTGCTTGTCGTCGCCGTATTTGGCCTCAAGGGCCTTGACCTGCGGCGACAGACGGGACATCTTGAGCATACTCTTCTTGCTCTTGACCGACATCGGCAGCAGCACCAGCTTGACGATCAGCGAAAACAGGATCAGCGCCAGACCGTAGCTGTTGGTGAAGGTATACAGCCAGTCGAGCAGATAGCCGAACGGGACGCGGATCAGGTCAGAAATGCTGGTCGTATCCTTCGTCTCGGCGGCGGCAGCTTCAGCTGCTGCGGTAGGCTCCATGCCCACGTATTTGTCGTTCGAGCTGACAGCGCCGGCGGCGCAGCCGGCCATGGACAGCACAAGCACGGCGGCAAGGACCCAGATCAGGACTTTTTTCTCCATTGTGTTCCTCCAAATGTGATGGGGGTACGCGTTCGGACAACGGGAAAAACCACGCTGCCCTACGGCACCGGGTCAAAATAGTCTCCCTTATAAAAGGGATTGCACCGCAGCAGCCGCTTCAGCGCCAGCCAGCCGCCCTTCACCGCGCCGTATTTCGTGATCGCCTCCAGCGCATACTGCGAACAGGTCGGCGAGAACCGACACCGGCGCGGAAGCCCGGGGGAGAGATACTTCTGATACAGGCGGATGAGAAACAGGAGCACGCGCTTCACGGCGTGTTCTGCGTCAGCAGGCCGAGCCTTGCGGCAAGCGAAAGATAGGCGTGCTCCAGCGCCGCGTAATCCGCGCCGATGGCGCGCGACCGGGCGACGACGACAAGATCATATCCACGGGCAAACGAAGTCTCGTGCAGCCGGTAAATTTCACGCAGCTGCCTGCGCAGCCGGTTGCGCTGCACGGCATGGGCCAGCTTCGCGCCGACGGTCAGACCGACGCGGTTCGCCTGCGAACCGTTTTTCCGGCAGTAGAGCACGAGATAGCCGTTGGCCGCGCTGCTTCCCTTGCGGTAGAGACGGCGGAAGATATGATTGAGCTTCAACGAGGAAGAAAACTGCATAAACGCCCACCTTTGAATAGCTGCTGATAAACAGATGGGGCGAACAGAACTGCTTCCATTCACCCCGAATTGTATGTGTGCTGCGGTGTAGGCGCGTCAGATTACGCAGAGAGCTTTGCTCTGCCCTTGGCGCGGCGACGGGCGAGGACCTTGCGGCCGTTGGCGGTAGCCATTCTCTTTCTGAAGCCATGCACCTTGGATCTGTGACGCTTTCTGGGCTGATAGGTACGAACAGTTGCCATGAAATCTACACCTCCTGTAAAAATATGCTCAACAGCGGACGCCGGTACAGCCTCCGCCGCAGCGAGTCAAGAATTTAGCTGCTCCCATGGAGCATACAAGTGGTATTATAGCCGATACCCCCTTGATTTGTCAATCATTTTTTGTATTTTCGCCATGTTTTCTGTTTCTGCAAAAAGTTTGCATATTTCCGCGCTGCACTTGCATGAAGACGGAATTTGATGTATAATACTTTGTAAATTTTTGAACGCTATATGAAAGCGAGGCTTCCCCATGAGCAAGGTCTTTATCCCTGAGGGCTACCGCGCCCCACTGTCCGTCTATGAGCTGCAGCGCGCGATCGAATTCATCAAGAGCAATTTTCAGACAAATCTGTCCAACGCGCTCAATCTGCGCCGCGTGTCCGCGCCGCTGTTCGTGGAGGAGGCCTCCGGCCTGAACGATAACCTGAACGGCTACGAGCGTCCGGTCAGCTTTGACATCCCCGACGTACACGCCGAGGCGCAGGTCGTCCATTCGCTTGCGAAGTGGAAGCGGCTGGCGCTGAAGCGCTATCAGTTCAACGTCGGCAAGGGCCTGTTTACCGATATGAACGCCATCCGCCGCGACGAGGAGGTCGACAACCTCCATTCCGTCTACGTCGACCAGTGGGACTGGGAAAAGGTCATTGCCCGCGAGGACCGGAACACCGACTATTTAAAACGCACCGTGCGCGATATTGTCGGCGCCGTCTGCGAGACGAACGACGCGCTGGGCGTCGCGTTTCCGAGCCTGCACACAAAACTTGACCGCGAGGTGTTCTTCATCACCACGCAGGAATTGGAGGATATGTACCCGGACAAGACCCCCAAGGAGCGCGAGAACGAAATTTTGCGCCAGCACCACACGGTCTTTCTCATGCAGATCGGCGGCAAGCTGAAATCCGGCAAGCCGCATGACGGCCGCGCGCCCGACTATGACGACTGGGATCTCAACGGCGATATCCTGATGTGGAACCCGGTGCTGCAGTGCGCGTTTGAAATTTCCTCGATGGGCATCCGCGTGGACGAGAGCTCGCTTGACCGGCAGCTGACGCTTGCCGGGTGCGACGACCGGCGGAGCCTGCCGTTCCACAAAATGCTCCTGAACGGGGAGCTGCCGCTGACCATGGGCGGCGGCATCGGCCAGAGCCGCCTGTGTATGCTCATGATCGGCGCCTGCCACATCGGCGAGGTGCAGTCGAGCATCTGGGACAGGGCCACGACGGACGCCTGCCGCGACGCGGGCATCCTGCTTCTGTAAGTTCTGCAACATCATAAATACGAAAGAGGATCGATCACTATGGAACAGCTTATTTCTGTCCGTTCTCTTTTCAAAGAGACTGACGCCTACGCCGGTAAGCAGATCAAGGTCGGCGGCTGGGTACGCAATCTGCGCGCCAGCAAAAACTTCGGCTTCATCAACCTGTCCGACGGCACGTTTTTCTCGCAGGTGCAGGTCGTCTACGGCTCCGAGCTTGCGAATTTCACCGAGATCTCCAAGCTGAACATCGGCGCGGCCGTCATCGTCACCGGTACGCTCGTCCTGACGCCGGACGCGAAGCAGCCGTTCGAGCTGCAGGCCAGCGAGGTCTTTGTCGAAGGCCCGTCCACGCCGGATTATCCCATCCAGCCCAAGCGCCATTCGATGGAGTATCTGCGCACCGTGACGCATCTGCGTCCGCGCACGAACACGTTCCAGGCCGTGTTCCGCGTCCGCAGCCTCATCGCCTACGCCATCCACAAGTTCTTCCAGGAACGCGATTTCGTCTATGTCCACACCCCGCTCATCACCGGCTCCGACTGCGAGGGCGCAGGCGAAATGTTCCAGGTCACAACGCTCGATCTTGACAATCTGCCGCGCACGGAGGACGGCCAGATCGACTACAGCAAGGACTTCTTCGGCAAGGAAACGAACCTGACCGTCTCCGGCCAGCTCAACGGTGAGACGTTTGCGCAGGCGTTCCGCAACATCTATACCTTCGGCCCGACATTCCGCGCCGAAAACTCCAACACGACCCGCCACGCGGCGGAGTTCTGGATGATCGAGCCGGAGATCGCGTTTGCCGATCTCACCGACGACATGAAGCTCGCCGAGGACATGATCAAGTTCATCATCGCCTACGTGCTGGAGCACGCGCCGGAGGAAATGGCATTCTTCAACCAGTTTGTCGACAAGGGCCTCATCGACCGCCTGCACCACGTCATGACCTCCGATTTCGGCCATGTGACGTATACCGAGGCTGTCAAGCTGCTTGAGGCGCACAACGACAAGTTCGATTACAAGGTCTTCTGGGGCTGCGATCTGCAGACCGAGCACGAGCGGTACCTCACCGAGCAGATCTTCAAGCGCCCGGTCTTCGTCACGGATTATCCGAAGGAGATCAAGGCATTCTACATGAAGCTGAACCCCGACGGCAAGACCGTCGCGGCCATGGACTGCCTCGTGCCCGGCATCGGTGAGATCATCGGCGGCAGCCAGCGTGAGGACAACTATGACACGCTCGTGCAGCGCATGCACGAGTGCGGCCTGAAGGAGAAGGACTATCAGTTCTATCTCGACCTGCGCAAATACGGCTCGACCCGCCACGCGGGCTTCGGCCTCGGCTTTGAGCGCTGCGTCATGTACCTGACCGGCATTTCCAACATCCGTGACGTGCTCCCGTTCCCCCGCACCGTCGGCAACTGCGAGCTGTAAGGCTCACCAGCAGACACACGATATCCCCCACCGGCACGGCGAAAGCGCAGGGCTTTGCCAGCCATACGCAAAATCGATAAAATTCAGCTGCAGCTAAAAAACAGGCTTCCCATCGAACCCGTTCGATGGGAAGCCTGTTGTCTGTTTGCCGGTTCATTCGCCCTTGACTTTGTAGCCGCAGATGCGGATAGCTGCCTTCGCAAGTTCTGCCGTCGGGTCAACGAATGGCCCGGGCTGCGGCAAAGCATCGGCGATAATAGGCAATTCCGTGCAGCCGAGGATAAAATAGTCCGCGCCGCGCGCGCGAAGTCCGTCTAGAAGCGCCTGCCATGCACCCTGCTCCGGTTCAAGCGGCTTGGATGCCTTCACAACATCGTAGATCAGGTGCATCAGCACATCCTGCTCGCCTTCGTCCGGCACAAGACAGTGCACGCCCTGTGCATTCAGCGCCTTTTCATAAAGGCCGGTTGCAAGCGTGCCCTTCGTTGCGAGGATTGCAGCGGTCTGGCCGGGAAAATCCTTTGCGCATGTCTTCGCCGTAGCCTCGAGCATACTGAGAAACGGCAGGCTTGTCATGGCCTGCAGGCGGGGAAGGAAATAATGCGCGGTGTTGCACGGCATGATAACGCAGTCCGCGCCGCAGCGCTCCAACGAGCGCAGAGCCGAGGCCATTTCCGGCACAGGATCCGGCCCGCCGGACAAAATCGCTGCCGTGCGGTCTGGAATGCGAGCGTTGGAATCGATATAGACGCGGATGTGCTCGTTGTCGCAGGCTGCATCTGTCAGAAGCGTGATCTTGCGGAACAAATCCGCCGTTGCAAGCGGTCCCATGCCGCCTAAAATGCCGATGGTCTTACCCATGGCGATTCCTCCTTGATGGGAAATATCTGATATAGAAAGAGGGGACGGACTGTTGTCCGTCCCCCTTTTATTAGGACTTGATTGTCAGTTCGAACGAATTAGCCCTTGATCGCGCCCTGATCGTCGACCGTGATGACGGTTGCGAAGTCGGAAGCGGCCTTGCTGATGTCGTTGCTGACGGTGATGACGCCGTTGTACATATCAGCGACCATCGCCTTGTAGTCGTCCTGCGTGAAGCTGTCGGACCACTGTGTGCCCTCGCCCATCGGGATCTGGACGTAGTTCGCTTCGGGATCGTCCGCGGAGACGAGGCCCAGCGTTGCGATCTGGCCAACGTAGTTTGCCCAGTTGCCGTTGATGATGACGTCGTTCAGCGTGTCGTAAGTAGCGGGGTACAGACCCTTCATAGCGGAGGTAACGGTCAGACCATCAACACCCGCGTAGTTCGCGATCACGCCAGCCTGGTCAACGTCAACGCCGATGACCTTGCCGTTCGCCTTCTTGGCAGCGTCGACAGCGGAGGTGTAGATGCCGCCGCCGCAGGCGAAGACGACCTCAGTGCCGCCTGCATACCAGGTATCCATAACAGCAGTGATGTCAGCATCGCCGAAGAACTGGCCGCCGTAGACATACTTCACAGTGACGTCGGACAGGCCCAGATCGGCAGCCGCAGCGTCAACGCCCTGCACGAAGCCGTAGCCATAGCGGATAACGGCGGGAACAGCCATGCCGCCCAGGAAGCCGAGGCTCTTGTAGCCCAGCTTGACAGCAGCGTAACCGGCCATGTAGCCGCAGAGCTCTTCCTGATAGATTGCGCAGTAGACATTGCTCATGTCAACATACTTTTCGAGATCCCAGTTGTCGGGGTTGTAGTCATAGCTTTCGCCAGCCTTGGCAACACCGGCCTCGAGCAGGTCGCCCTTGGCAACGTCGAGCGCGATGAACTTGACATCGGGGAATTCCGGAGCAGCCTCGACGATCGCGCCGCCGAATGCATAGCCCGGCATCACGATGACATTGTAGCCTTCGTCAACAGCCTTTTCGATCATGGCGACACGGTCAGCGGTGTTGTCGCCGGCGGGCTTGAAGTAGCTGAACTCCACGCCGTTGTCCTCGCAGAACGCCTTGCAGGCTTCATACGTGGTCTGGTTGAAGGACTGGTCGGTGATATCGCCGTAGTCGGTGATCATGGCGACAGCGTACTCGGTGTTGTCAGCCGGCTCTTCGGTAGGTTCTTCTTCCTTGGTCTCCTCAGCGGGAGCGGGCTCTTCGTCCTTGGTCTCTTCTGCGGGAGCGGGTTCCGTGGTGGTTTTTTCGGGTTCGGTGGTGGTTTCGGGCTCGGTCTTGGTTGCGCAGGCAGCCAGGCTCAGGACCATGACCAGAACCAGAAGCAGTGCAAGATACTTCTTCATTTGAAAATCTACCTCTTTCATAATATTATTCCGCACCGGACCGCGGCGAACCGTACCCCGGTGTCAGAATTGCCCCCTCACAGGGGGGGAGCAATTTTGATTATATCAGCTTTCGCTGCTGATTGCAATGACTTTTCACAGCTTCTTCCATGTTTTTCACAGCTTTTTTGCCTGCAGCATCCATTTCAGAATCCGGATCGCCGCCTTTTCCAGACCGATGCGGTCGGAACGGAGCGTTTCATCGCCCCAGAGCATCCCGCCGTAGCCGCAGTCGAGCAGCCATGCACGCAGGAGCGGACTGTTCTCCGTGAGCCGCTGGCCGGAGATGGCGCAGTCCGGCAGCTTTGCCGCGCGGCAGCTGTTTGCCGCGATCTCAAACGGAAGGCCGTACACGTCGCGCAGCGCGGACTGGGAAACGGAAACGGTCTCCGGCAGGCTCTGTGCATGCAGCGCAGCCGTTCCATAGGGCCATGCGCCCGCGGCCAGCGCCGAGGTCATAGCGCCGCAGACGACCGGGTCCTCCGACCATTTTTCCGCGAACCGCTTCTCCTGCGGCGAACGCATTATGCCTGTATCCGGCCCCAGCCAGAGCTGAACGCCGAGCTCCGCCATTTCAAGGCCCACCGCGCGTCCGACAGCCCGGACGACCTCCTGGTCAAACGAGCAGGCCAGCTGCGCAGGCGCGGGGAAGACGGTCGCGCACTGCCGCCGGACGATCTCGCCGGTTTCCTCATCGGGAATATCGCGCAGCAGGCGCAGTCCCTGCGCGCCGCCCGCGATCTGGACGGCGGGAATACCGTAGCGCTCAATTGCAGCCGACGCGCCGAGCGCGCCGGGGACGGAGGCCGGTTCTTTGCCGAAGCCGCAGACGAGCCGCTCCAGATTTTCCGTGTCCATATCGGCTACCAGATGGAACACGCTGCACCGTCCCTCGCGCACATCGGCAAGCGTATGATGCGCCCCGTCCGGGCGGCAGCCGGTAAATTCCCGGCCCCTTCTGCGGCTGCGGCGGGGCAGATTGCGATCCGAAAAGCGGATGGCGTGCTTGTGCGCCCGCTCGATCTCGGCCAGATCCTCAGGGAACTGGAAGCAGACGGCTTCCGGCCGCGTGCGTTCCTGTGCGGCAGGCATGGTGAGCGGCTCCGCCGCCTGCACCACGGCACTGCGCGTCAGACGGATGGAGCCTGCCAGATAGCAGGCGCGGCTGCTTGTCCCGATACGGATATCATAATACCCCGCGTCCAGCACGAACGCATGCGCGCTTTCGCGGTAGACAGAAAGCTCGGTGATGGGGAAGCGCAGTGTAATTGTCTGGCTCTCACCGGGGGCCAACAGGCGGCTCTTCCGGAAGCAGTTCAAAAAGCTGACGGGCCGCGTCAGGTCGCCCTCGGGCCGCGTCACATAGACCTGTACAAGCTCGCTGGCGGCAAATTCCTCTCCGGTGTTGACCAGCTCGGCGCTCACCGTCACATCGCAGCCGTCAAGCCCTGCCGAGACACTGCCGAACGCGACCGTTCCGTAGCTCAGACCGTGGCCAAACGGATAGCGCACGGGAACGCCGAAGGAATCAAAATAGCGGTAGCCGGTAAACTGATCCGCTGCGGCGCAGGCGTCCGCAAACGCCTCCGCATGCTCGGGCCAGCTGAAGGAAAGATGGCCGGACGGCATGACCTTCGCCGTCAGCACGTCGGCCAGCGCCCCGCCCGCCTCCTGCCCGGCAAGGCCGAGGAAGACGATCGCGCTGCAGGAGAGCGCGGCCTCGTTCAGCTCGATAAATCCCGGCGCCGCCAGCACGAGCACCGTCCGGTCGAACACGGACGTGACGCGCGTCAGCATAGCCGTCTCCTCGTCGGTCAGCTGGAGGCCATAGCGCTCCGGCGTCCGGCCGATGACGACGACAGCCGCCGCGCAGTCATGGCGCAGGGCTCCGAAGTCCAGATTCGTCAGCGGCATTTCGCTGCCCTCCGGGTGCTCTACGGCCCAGGTGCGGTATTTGCGGGCCAGAAGCGCATCGGGCCTGACCGTCTCGCTTGCCGCAAGGCCGTCCAGCACGCCGATGGAGCGCCACGGCGTCATGGTTTTGTCAAAGGCGGGGGTTTGCAGCTGTTTGACGCCGAACACGGCGACGGGCAGCGGCGCGCCATCCTCCTGCGGCAGCAGCGGGAGCGTCCGGTTCTTGTTCTGCAGCAGCACGATCCCGGCAGCGGCAGCAGCGCGCGCAGTCAGCGCGTGGTCGCTCATTCTGAGTGTGATATCCATATGTGTTCTCCTATTTTATTGTCAATGTATGTGGAGCCTGCTTTGACAGGCGGGGATGCTGTTTCTGTAGGGGCCGGCGACTCTTGTAAACAATCTGGGCTTGACAGACTCTGTTGGCCCGCTGGAAGCAGTGCTTTTTCAGAAATCTTACGGCGAATACAGATATGCCTGCACGCATGGTTGTAGGGGTCGATGCCCACATCGACCCGGCAGAATGCAGCGTTTTAACGGAAATCTCAGGTGAATTCGCAACTCCCCAGCGGGCCGATGTAGGCATCGGCCCCTACAGTCAAGCGGGTAAGTGCATACGAATTCGCCGAGAATTTTTGATGATTCGGTGCATTCTGCTGGGCGGACAGGTCGTTCGCCCCTACAAACGAGCAGGGAATACGTTCAAATCTTCCCCAGCTTTCCGGCTACGAAGCCGGACGACCATGCCCATTGGAGGTTGTAGCCGCCGCAATCGCCGTCGATGTCCAGCACCTCGCCGCAGGCGAACACGCCGGGGGCGAGCCTGCTTTCAAGCGTGTCGGCGCGGAATTCTGCCGTCCGGACGCCGCCCGCCGTCACCTGTGCGCTCTCGAAGCCGGAAACGCCCGTGACGGGAAGAGAAAAAGATTTGATAACAGATACCAGCGCTTCCAGCGGCGCGTCGGAACCGGACGCAAGCGGCTGCGCGCCGAGGCCGCAGGCATGGCAGAGCGTCTTGCCGAGGCGCGGATGGAGCATACCGGAAAGCAGCTCCTCGCCCGCCAGCGCCGGGAACGCTTCGCGCCGTGCCTGCAAAAGCGCCCGCACCTGCGGCGCGGGATACTCCCGCAAAAAATCGAGCAGCAGCCCGGCCCCCTGTGCCTGTCCCGCTGCCCGCGAAAGCGTGAACGCAGCCGGGCCGGAAACGCCCGTCTCGGTAAACTGCACCTCGCCCGCGTCCTCCTGTATTGTTCTGCCGTCTGCGCGCAGACGGATGCGGCAGTCGGCCCGGACGCCCTTCAGCCCCCGGATGGGGGCCGGGTCCGTGCGGATTTGCGTGAGGCTGGGGTGCAGCGCCGTGCGGCTGTGGCCGAGCTGCGAAAGAAGCTCGTAGCCGGACATCGTTCCGCCCAGCGCCTTTCCCGCGCAGCCGCCGCATGCAATGATCAGCTTATCTCCAAAATACGCGCTGCCGTCCGCGCCTGTGACCTGATAGCCGCGCGCTTTTTTCTTCACGCTCTGCGCGTCGAAGCCGCAGACGAGCTGCACACCCGCCTGCGCGGCAGCGAACCGCAGCACCTGTCTCTTACACACATCTCCGAGCCCACGAGACACTCGCTAATCTCGTATGCCG
>ERZ1027243.1343-NODE-1343-length-11951-cov-5.453262_pt1 | contig 11951 bp, 15 predicted proteins | sample MGYA00519243_ERZ1027243 | MGnify/ENA primary metagenome ERZ1027243 (study PRJEB26926, sample SAMN06164727) | human gut metagenome | biome: ENVO:00009003; feature: ENVO:2100002; material: ENVO:00002003 | host: Homo sapiens | place: USA | collected 2012 ...
GCCGTTAGCGCCAACCAAACCAACAGTTGTTCCCTGTTCTACAGACAGGGAAATATTTTGAAGAATTGCCCTGCCGCTAAAACTTTTTGATACATTTCTTACTTCAATATATGAACTCATATTTTGTCCTCCTAATTCAATATTTTCTTGTAGCCCCACATAAGGATTCCTGCAATCATCAGCGTTAAAATAGCAGCCTCTATACCAAAGGCGGACACAGCGGAAATTCCAATTCCCGGTTCCACAACAGAAATTCTTGTCAGGCTGGAAAGGCCAAAGGGCGAATAAGCTACCCAATTCCCCGGAATGATACAGAGCAGATTTCCCGCCACTAACACAAGGAAACCGATTGTAACCTGTCTTGTGGCAATGTAGATGCCGAGCATAATCAGATATTGCACCAATATATCAAGGCACTTCATTAAAACCGCATAGAGCATAAGCCTGAAAGAAACGATTGTTAATCCAGTGCTGAATAGGGATGCCCCTATAAGGCCAGCCATAAGCCAAAAGATTATATATACCATGAGAAATATTATGCTGACCGATAAAATGCCCTTCACCAAATGCCTGCGGCCTTTCGAGCGCACAGAAACAAATATAGATTGCCCATTCACTGTTTGCTCCACAAAAGCGGCAAGCAGGTAAAGCGGCACACCGCTAATAATCAGCAGTTCAAGAAAAGGTAGAACTTGAAAATATCCGGTGCCATGTCCTGCGAACAGGGTATAAATCCATTCTACGCCTGATATGGCGGCACCATTACCCATCGCCTTGTAAATCGAAACTCCCAACACAACACCTAAAAGAATCAGCAGATTGCGAGGGATCATGAGCGCGTGAAAATAGTAGCCAGCTATATCACGGCGGGACAACGGTATATGCGGCAACTGCCCCCGCCACGCAAACCGAATAGATATGGCAATTATCAAAACAAGGAGCAGCAAGGTACAGGCGGTTATCTCAAAACGATGGGGCACGACCAAATTGTGGTGTAAAATCAGCAAATGATTAAAACTCGTCAGCGGAATATTTTGAATTGCCGGAAGCTTGATCCACACAGCCGAGAGGACATAAAGAACGATTACAATTCGGATCGTCCACTTTCTCCCAGCGAAATGTCCAATCCACATACAGATTCCAAATATCAGCCAACTTCCAATAAGCTGATAGAGGGTAAAACAGACAAACGCCTGCAAGGGACTGGCAAAAAGCTGTTCCAGAGTGGAAAATAACTCGGCTTCCGTTGCACCCGCAGCAAGGTTCCATTCGTTGCCTAAAGGTAATCCTATACCAGACAGAAGAATTGCCCCAGTTTGAACAGCCGTCAGAATGACTGCAATCAAACCGACCCCAATCCATTTTTTCAGAAAATAAGAATGGTAACTTTGAAACCGTAAGATTACTGGCTCTCCGTCGTCATCAATAAAGGAAAAGCAGCTTAACAGTACAATCGGCAGCACAAAATAGGTCAGATAGTAATGGTCTGATACCGCCGACAAGATGTGCCGCTCGTATGCAATACCTCCGTTTAACCTCCCGCTGATGGAAAAAAGTATACATCCGGCAAATAGGGCAAGCGACTTTCCATATCCCCACAAACGGAGATTTTTTCTGATAAGCGCAATCATAACGGACTCCTAAATGGTTACGATAGCATTTTTCTTAGAAAGGAGAAACGCTGTCAGGCCAATCACAATGCTTAAAACGATTGGGCCAAAGAAGAAAGAGAAGATTGACACGACCTCTGGATTGATTGTTGTGGGATCAAAAGCTACGACCAGCCGCAGTCTCTCCAAGCGGAGAATAGCCAGGACAAAATTTTCTAAAATGGAATACATAAACGGTCCGGTAAGGATTACAAAAATGTTCTTGCAGTATAAAGCGAGGACAAATCCGAAGGTCATTACAAAAAGGCTGACTATGCCCCTCCAAAGGGATAGGGCAACTGCATATAACAGCGGGGCCTTTATAAATGCGTTTTCAAATATATGGCTAAACGGATTTTCAACGAAAGGAACCACTGGCGGTTTCACATAGATGGCAAACACCGCCGATAGTATATAGGGAATCACAATAATACAAAGAGTTCCCAGCGCATATGCAATCCATTTGGCAGTCAGGTACTTCTTAATTTTCACTCGCGGCATGACATAGAGCAGGAAGTTATTTTTGCGCTCATAATACAAATTCCAGCATAGCGGCATCACAACAAATAGCGGATAAAGCAGAGAAAACAGTTCTGTTCCAACTTCCCATGCCTCTAAATCGTAGTGCAGTACATAGTTTTGGTAAATTGTGCAGGACAACACACTCATGGCGATTGCCAGAAGAACCGTTGTCAATAGCACCGGCAGAAAAACTTTTTTCCACTCATTTCTCACAAGGCCTATCATATTTCATTCATCCCTTTCTTTGTTTTTCCCAGTATATCGAACTCTTTCGGGCGCTTCAATAGGCCGGAAACAAGAGAGGGTTTTAAGGGAACAAGATAAATTTCGTTCCCTTAAAACCCTCGTTCATACCCTTTTCTCATGGCATGAGTATGCCAAAGACAACATAATTTTCATTCAAAATGGATTCATTGCGGGTCAGGATTTTCCCATGATACCGTTCCGTCATGCGTAGGATGTTATACAGGCCAAAGCCGTGGCCGTCCCGATTTGCCTTTGTAGTTACACCTTTTCCAAACAAGGCCATAAATTCAGTATTTGACAGTGGCGGAGCCGGATTGGAAACTGTCAACTCCAGAAAATCCCCCTGTTTCTTGCTGGATAAAAAAATTGTACTTCCTTTCGGTGAAGCCTCGATTGCATTATCCAATAAAATCCCAATGACCTCGATCCATTCTGTTTCCGGGGTGACAGTTTTCTTGAAAAGACCATGTAAAGATAATTCTATGTGATGATTTGCCGCTTCTGCCTGCTTTATTTTTCCAAACAGCATCCCGGCAATCATTTTGCTGTCACATGAGAGCAGTTCCCTGTCATTAAGACTGATTCCAATACTTCCCGTGAGAGCCGTCACTTCTTTCCGGGCTTCTTCTATAGTATCAGCAGAGGTAACGGCGGCTTCAATCGCCATCATCCGGTTATTAAATTCATGCTGCCTTGCCCTAACCTGTGAGATCAATTCTTCTACAATGGGCACATACTGCTCAATCATGTGGATTCGCTTTTGCTCCTGAATTCGACGCTGATGTAGGAACAGCAATATACTGTCCAGCAGCAGTACCGCAAGGATCAGTATATTAATTATCCATAGGTTGGCAAGAAGCCTATCCACATCAAAAGAGAGAATCGAAAGCACTGTCATGAGAAGCACAGCGATATTGGTGGATACGATCAAAATTGTAAAATCGCTTCTTTGGACGAGCTGATGGATTAAGCCGAAAAGCGGCGTGAACTCCAGTACAACTATAAGGCACAATGCCGCTGCACGGCTACCCAACAGGAGTAAAATATCCGTAGCTCCGCAGACAGCAAAAAGAACCACGCACAGACATTTGACGAACAGAAAAACGGAGAAAGCCGCCATTGTGCCGCAGAAAACCGTGCCGCTGGATTTGGAGCCGAAGAAAATACTGCTCAACAACAATACTGCAAAAATCAAAAACAGCAATCCAACAATATTGTCTGCTGGTAGTATTTCAAAACCTTCACTGCGGAAAGATGCCGTCATATTTGCGCCAATAGAGAAATCCACTCTCGGCACAACACAAAGTACAAGAAGAATAGGAAAAACGAAAAAATCCTTTGCCTTTATTTCTGCTTTTTGCCGGAAAACGACTTCACAGCAGAGAGCCAGTATTCCCGCATCCAATCCCAACTGTATCAGATTCATTAGAAAGTCCATGCTTACCCCCACAATTCGGCCTGATATTTATTTCCGACGGGGATTGTATCTGTAAATCCTTTCAGACAAATCTTCCGCCCAGATTTGTCAATTTTCTCGATATGGGATTTGTTCACGGCATAACTCTTATGGCACTGAACAAATGCTGGATCATCAAGCAACGCCAATAAACCAGACAAAGTGTACCCGGAAATCGTATCTTCTTTGATGCCGGACAGACGGCTACTGGTATGGATCACAAGTTTTTTTCCAAAGGCTTCGATATAGGCAATATCCTGTGTAACATATTCTAAGATAAATTGCTTTTGCTCAATCTGAATGGTTTTTGCTTGTTGGCTCATCTGTTTAGACAATCCCAACGCGTCACGAAATGCCGTTACAAATTCTTCTTCGCCAAATGGCTTTACAAGAAAACTGTAACACTTCACATCTCGATAAGCTGAAAGTTCTTCTCCTGCCAATGCCGTTTCAAAAATGATCGGCGTATATTTATATTCCGGCAATTCGCGGAGCTGCTTTGCTAAATTTGTTCCTTTATAGTCCTCTAACTGAATATCGAGGATAAACAAGGAAATATCGTTCGCTTTTGCGTATTGCAGGGCATCGCCTGCTTCGGGAAAAGAAACCACGTCCAATTCAGCGAATATTTTATTGATATATCGGATTATCCTTTTTACTGCATCTGGATTATCCTCTACTAATAATATTTTACTCATTATGATGGTTCTCCACTATTATCTTTGAATTATACAAATCAATTATATTATAATCTTTTTCACCCAAAGGTACAAGCAGCAAAGAGAGCGAAATCAGATAGTCAGGCAAATGAAATTATACATCGTTCAAATAATAACACCCGAAATGTAAAATTACATTAGGTGGTGATGCTATGAAAATTGAACGGGACGAACGCAGATTTGACTTTCACGGGATCGGCCTTGCCATTAAGCGGGCAAGAGAAGCCAGCGGAATGACGCAGGAGCAATTAGGATACATTGTTGACCGCGATCCGCGTACCATCATGTATCACGAAAACGATGGACAACATCCGAGCCTAAATGCCTTTTACCAAATGGTAACCATGTTCGGTATCTCCGTGGACGAATACTTTTATCCCGACATGGGAGCCGATGAAGCCGCAAAGAAGCGGATCAACATTCAACTTAATTCTCTCAGCGAAAGCGAGCTGCGGCTCGTCGAGGGTATTATCAATGCAATCATAGAAAACCGCGGAACGGAGGGAGCGTAAGAAACGGCGCTGCCTCCGTTTTTCGCGGGGTTTCCGGGGGAGCGCGGTAGCGGCAAGCAAGGCAAGTGTATTGACACTTGCAATTTCCGCGCTGCGGAAATGCTTGTTGGGGTGCCCCCAAACCCGCTGGACTTCTGGCCACCGTGACCAGAAGAACTATTGCCTGCGTCGCTGTCCCTAACGGGCCTGCTCCTTATTGCGCTGGCTGTCCGTCAGCCCGCGCAGATGATCCACGCTGCCCTTGACTGCCACCAGCTCCCGCATATCCTGCTGGGCCTTGCGGTATTCCAAATAAAGAGCTTTTTTCCGCGCTGCCAGTTGGCGGCGTTTTTCTTTTAGTACGTCCATTTTAGGGAGCTTCTCGCCGCCCAGCAGCTCGGCCATCGTCGCCTTTGCAGCCCGGTAGTCGGCCAGTTCCGCCTCATGCTCGGCAAGATATTTCCGGCTGTACTTGGCGGCCTTGTACCCATCGAACGCGGGGCGGGTCTTGGCGTACTGCACCACGGCGGCCATCAGATCGGACACACGGGAAAGCTCGGCCTCGGTCTGCTGAATGTCCCCGGCCAGCGTGTGAAACCGCTCCGTAGCGGCATCGGTCTTTGCGGCCAGATCGTCATATTCAAATAGCTGGTGCTCTTTCAGATATTGCAGCGCGGCCGCCATCTGTTTAAGGTTATACACCTTGGCCCAGCGTTCATAGGCGGGGCCTTTGCCCTGACGCATCCGCTCCTGAATGTCGATCAGCAGATTGACACGGCGGGGTGCGGGCGCTTTCCGCGCCGTGGCCGTTCGTGTGGGAGCCTTGCCGTCAATGACGGCCTGCACGTCCTCGGGGCCGTAGCCGTCCCCCAGCGTGGCCGCCCGGAAACGGGCCGCCCGCTGTTGTCCCGGCACAAGGAACGAGATCACGCCGCCGCGCCCGTGCTTGACCTGTATGCCTGCCGTTTCCATGCGCCGGAGAAAATCTGCGAAGTCCTCGGGGCGCTCCGTCAGGGCCGCGTCAATGGCAAGGCGGATCTGTTCTTTCTGTGAGAGCTTTTGATTTTCCCCCAGCCATTGACCGTAGTGCAGATACCGCCCCTTGCTGTGAAACTTGGGATTTGCAATCACGGACAGATCGTGCTCCAGACATACCCGGTCAGACAGCCGCCGCAGGGCGAACGAGGAGCCGATGAAGTTGCGAAACTTCCGGGAGCGGTCATAGGCGGTGGAATTGTAGTAAATGTGATTATGAATATGATCCTTGTCTGTATGGGTACAGACAAAGAATTGATACTTGCCCTTTGTCCAGCGCATCGCCGTTTCATAGCCGATGCGGTTGGCCTCCTCCGGCGTCACCTCGCCGTGGGGGAACGCCTGCCGGATCTGGTAGCACAGCGCCCCGTGTCCGGCCATGCGGTCAGTTTCCCCCTGATACTGATTTTTGACCAGCATGAACTCGGCGTGTGCTGTGGCCGGATCGCAGAGGTAGGAGGAAACGGCCCCCAGCTTCTCCGGGTTCAGGCCATAGTCAAAGCGGTCTTTCAGGCTTTGCAGGGCCGTCCGCTTATCGGCCCGCTTGTGGGATTTGAGGTAGGTTGTGGCCGTAGGCATCCCTCCTTTCCATACGACAAACGGCGGCTGGGATCAGCCGCCGTTTTCTGCATCTTCTGGCCACCGTGACCAGAACTCAGCCCATGATGAAGCCCCGCAGGGAGCCGTTCAGCTCGTCCAGCTTGGCAAGCAGCCATCCGGCCAGCGTGGGCAGGCCAAAGGGCGAAATGGCAAACGCCATCAGCAGCCCCGCGATCCCCGTGGAAATGTCTTTCTCCACAAACAGCATCAGGACACTCAGCAGCCCCAGCACCGACGCGAGGATGGAGAGCAAGCCAGCGGAAAGACTCAGCAGGAATGAGAGCACAGCCACAAGCAGGGTCAGCACCAGCACAAAGGGAGCGGCAAGAATTTTGAATATGATCCGCATAGGGGGTTCCTCCTTTTTCCTGTATATGTCTATTATAACTCTGAAAAAATCGGCGCTCAAGGATGTCCCGGCCCTCCGCACTTCTGGTCACGATGACCAGAGGTGCGGACAGCCGGGGAACGGCGCGGGGCCGTTCCCCCTGTGTCACATCGTTACAATAGTGGAGAGCTGGGCCAGCAGATCAGACAGCGGCTCCCACAGGTCGGCGTAGTCCTTTTGCAGACGCTTCAGCTCGTCCGGGTACAGGCCGCCGTAGCTGTTGGCATGGATTGCCGCCTGATTGAGATTATTTGCACAGCGCCGCTGGAGGGACACAAGCTCCTTGACGGGTTCAAGGTCAACGTGGATCACATAGCCGCCCAGCGCCATTTTTCGGATATAGGCGCTCATGTTGCGGATGCCCGCCTCGGCCATGCGCTCCCGAATGACCTCCAGCTCGTCAGGCCGTACCCACACATAGATGGGGACGCTGCGGACGCGCTTTTTTGTCAACGCTCCTCACGCTCCCGGCTGCGGCGCTTGGGCGGGTGTTCCCGCACCTTATCCAGCGGCTTATCCTCTGGGAGCGGCGCAGGCAGATTGTTGATGATGCCGTCGATCTGATTATAATTTTGCTCCATCGAAAGCTCGGCGTTCTTGTTGGGATTGCGTTCCTGATCCATAAATGTCCTCCTATCTGTCGCCCCGGTCAGGGGCATTTTTCTTGGGGGCGGATTGCCCACGGTCAGCCTCGGCCTGCTTTGCGGCGGTTTTCATCTGTTCCCGGATCGAACGGGGCCTGTCGGGATTGTCAGGCGCAGGCCGCAGCTCATAGTCAGACGCCTGCCGTTTCGTCAATGGCCGCGTGTAGGCCAAATGCCCCCACGCCAGAAATGCCCCATTTTCAACCGGGACGCGCTGATCGTAGTTGACAATTTCATCCGGAGCGTTGCGGGGCGGCTTGGGGAATGTTCCAATGTCCACGGGGCGCTGAGTAGAATAATACTTGTAAAGGCCGGGAGCCTCAACCTGCCTGACATCGACATTGTAAAGGCGTTGGTACTCCTGCACCCGCGCCGTAAAGTCCTGTTCCAAAGCGGCACGGTCGCTGCCGTAATGCCCCCATTCATACTGCCGCTGACCGTCCCTGTCATCATAGCAAGCCCATGTGACATAGGGCGAGGGTGCGGTAGGATGATGCCCCAGCGCAAAGCCCCTGCCATTTTCCAGCATGACGGCCTTTATGATCTCGTAGCCTTGGTTTTTGTCCATACGTCCTCCTTTCCAAAATGTTAGCAATATTTCTGCAAAACCGGGCGGGGCTATGAAATCATACGCCCCGCCCATGAAGCGGCCCCAGAAAACCCTGCAATCAGCGGATTTTTCCGGGGCTAAATGCTCACGGCCTACCCCGGTATTTCCGCATATAGCCGCGCTGCTTCTGCCGCCTTGCAGCACGGGCGCAGGTCGGGGAGCAATACCGCTGCCGCCCGTCCGGGAGGAAAGCCCTGCCGCACACCGGGCAGGGTCGGGTTTCCGCCACGGTCTCCACGGTCAGCGACCTTTCCAGCACGGGATCAAGGGGCAGCACCGCCGAACGGAAATAGCGGCAATACGCCCCTGTCCAGCATTTCCCCAGCATATAGCACTCACAGTCCAGCGGCAGGCATCCAGCGTCCTTGTCGTAGTTGGCGCACCAACGCTTCACAAGGGAGCGGATCGCCGCCTTTTCCTGCCGGGTCAATTCACGGCTCATTTTTGCCCCCTGTCTTTGGCCAAAGCTGCTCCCGGTAGCAGAACACGCAGCCGATCCCGTGCCAGTAGGGACAGCCATCGCAGCGGGAGCCTTTGGGCGGCAGGTTGGGCGGGACGCCCTTGAAGTAGCTCTTTTCTTTCATAAAGTCCTCATAGGGGCTGTCGGTAAACCTCATTCTTCACCGTCCTCGTCCCACGGCGGCCCGTCATCCTCGGGAGCGGTTTCGTCATAGTCCTCCGCGCCGTCATACTCGCCGCCGTAGTCGGCTTCGGACTCAGCGGCCCGCTGCTTCTTGGGACGGTAGATTTTGAAGTACCAGCCAGCGCCGCCGCCAATGACCACCACGGCCAGCGCCAGCAGAAGCATACCGCCGTTGCCCGTGGCCTTGGGCTGCTCCGGCTCGGGGTCAGGCTCCGGCTCCACCACGGGCGCAGGCTCGGGAGCCTTGCCCTGGCACTCGCTCATGTTCACGGCGCAGACGGTACAATCCGTGTTGATGACACCAACGGCGCATTTATCCGCGCAGGAACACTCCGGCAGCTCACCGCCCGCCGCCTGTATCGCCGCCAGCAGGTCGGCCTCGTCCACCATGTTCAAAAAGTAGGTCTGGTACTGTTCGCCGTCCTCATCGGTGGGCTTGTCATAGTCAATGACGATGTAAAAGGTGTTGCCGCCGCTGGTCTGCACCGTGATGAACTGCTTGTTGGTGGCCTTATCGTAGAGCAGGTCACGGGTCACAAGGTTGCCGTCCTCGGTGAAGCCCTCGCCGGGGTCAACGGTTTCCGTGGGCAACGCCTCCACCGGGGCAAGGCCGTCCCATTCCTCGCCGCCTCCGGCGTAGGCCGTGACCGCCATGCCGCACATCAAAACAGCGGCGCAGAGCGCCGCCGTCAGCTTCTTCATCCACTTGTTCATTCGCTGTCCTCCTTATCCGCGGAATCGGACTTCGGGACAATCTGTCCCAAAGTGCCGCCGCTCTTGATGGTCTGAAGCAGCACGGGCAGGTCGGTGAGCGAAACGCTCATGCCGCGCACGATCTCCACGATCTCGCTGTTTTCGGCCTCCAGCTTTTTCTGTTCCAGTTCCTTGAGCCGTGCCTGCTGCTCGTTGATCTTGGCCATGACCTTTTCAATCTCGGCCTGAATTTTTGCGCTTTTGGAGATAGCCATAAAAAAACCTCCTGTCAAAACAATTTTCCGTAGGCGTAGAAATGGGACTGCCAGTAGTTCGTGTTGAGGTTGGCGTAGCTGATGGGGTCGCCACAATGAAGCATCCAGCCATCGCCCACATAGATGCCCACATGGGAAATCCCCGGCGTGTCATAAGTCCCCGTGAAGAATACCAAGTCGCCGGGTTTGGGGCTGCTTGTCCGTGCGGAGATGTTGTATAGCCCCTGCGCCCCCAGCCGCCCAAAATCCCAGCCGCATTGATTGTAGACATAGCTGACGAAGCCGGAGCAGTCAAAGGATGTGGACGGGCTGCTGCCGCCCCAAACATAGGGGTATCCCACATACTTTCCCGCCTCTTTTAGAATGGCGGCAAAGGTTTCATCGGCAAGGTAGTCCTCCGGGATCTCATGTGCCGGGGGCTTGTTGGTGTACTTGCCCACATAGGGCGAGGACGGGAACAGGTCGGGGCGGTTGCCCAGCGTCGCCATATAGAGGGCGTACCGGGACAGGGTTTCCTCGCCCATAATGTAAACAGGCAGATGGGAGAGATTGAAGTTTTCCAGCGTCACAGTGCAGATGTAATAATCGTAATACACCCGGTAGGTGTCGCTGTGGGTGTTGCCGTCCTCGTCCGTCCAAGTGTCTGTTTCCAAGTAATACCGCTGTTCCACCACCACATCCTCGGTCAAAATGTACTGGCGGTCAAAGAGCATTTGGAGCGTTCCGCGCACCTCGTCCAGCGTCCACTCGCCCTCATGAAGCGCACAGACGATGGACAGCAGCACATAGGGATCGTGTTCGATGGTGTCGAGGTCAAAGTGATACTCGTCATAATCGTGGGTGCGGGTGTAGGTGTCAAGGTAGCGTTGCAGCTCGTCCTCCAAAGCGCAATAGGCGGCCTCCGCCCCCAGCAGGTCAGCGTCCTCGGCGGCATAGGTGGATGCGCCGATGGCTCCGGCCACGCCGTTGCCCACCGTCACCAGCGAGGACATACACGATTGCAGCACCACCAGCAGAAGAAACGCCGCCAGCAGCAGGAGCAGCCCGCCGGGGTGTTCCTTGATGTAGGCGGACACTCTTTCTGTCAGCTTGCCCGTGACGGACGCCGTACCCTCGGCAGCCTTGCCGGTCTGTCTGGCAGCCTCCCGCGCCTGCTTTGCGTACTGGCGCTTGATCTTCTGCTTTTGCAGATACCGGGACACCGCGCCGCCCTCCTGCATTTCCGGGTGTTCCTCCACGGTCTTGCGGTAGTAATAATCCGCCGTGGCCTTAATGTGCTTGCTCTCGGCACGCTCCACCGCCTTTGCCGGGTGTCCCCGGATGGCCTTGCGGAGCTTGCGCCTGCCAAAGCGGTACACGGACTCTGCTACCAGCTCGGAACGGTGTGCGCCCTCTGTGCCGACATTTTCATGCTCGACCTCATAGAGCTTACCATGCACAAAGCCGTGGACGCCGTGTCCGGCGGTATGGGCAAGGCGTTTGACCGCACCGGGCTTTTTCGGCGGCTTCTGCTTTGCCAGCTTCTCCCGGGCGGCGTCCAGCTTCTCAACCCGGCGCTCCATCCGCAGCTTGGACGCCGCCGTTTGCTCCTGCCGGCTCTTTCTGCGGAATTTGGACTTCGGGACATTTTGTCCCGAAGTGGGGTTACTCGTCTGTTCGCTCATGGGCAAGATCCTCCGGGCGGGTCGTCAGCAGGTCATAGATCTCTCCACGGGGGAAACGGTCTACAAACGGGATGGTGACATTTCCATAGAACAGCAAGCCCTCGCCGGAATTGGAGTGCGTGATATAGGAGAGCTGATGCTCGGAAATGCCGAGCTGCTTTGCCAGAATTGCCCGGTCACTTTGGGCCTGGGACAGCAGGATCATAAAATCCGTGTTGTCCAGAATGGCCTCGATCTCCCGGCTGGCCAAAAGGTCTTTGACGTTCTGCGTCAGGGCCGAGGGGACACAGCCTTTCTTTCTCAGCATCTTCCACAC
>ERZ1027243.1344-NODE-1344-length-11951-cov-4.427371_pt1 | contig 11951 bp, 7 predicted proteins | sample MGYA00519243_ERZ1027243 | MGnify/ENA primary metagenome ERZ1027243 (study PRJEB26926, sample SAMN06164727) | human gut metagenome | biome: ENVO:00009003; feature: ENVO:2100002; material: ENVO:00002003 | host: Homo sapiens | place: USA | collected 2012 ...
TCTCGTGGGCTCGGAGATGTGTATAAGAGACAGGTGCGGGCTTCGGGCCCTCGCCGTTGCCGAACACCCGCAGGCCGCTGATGCGCAGCGCCTGTCCGTAGGGCAGTTCGCCGCCGGTGACCCGGACGTACCGGGCGCGGATGCCGTCGGCATATTCGTAGTAGCCGTTGGAGCATTCCCGGGCAACTGTTTCGCGGGTCGTCCAGTCTGCGCCGTTCACACTGGTCTCCACCGTGTAATGAGAGATCTGCGGGCGGGTCTCGATGTGGCGGGTCTTGCGGTCGTCGCCGTAGCTGTCCGCCGGGAAATCCACTACCAGCTTCTCGTCCGCCATGTTTACCTGAATGGCGCGGACATCGCTGTCCTTTCCCAAATCAACACACAGCCATTGGCCCGGTTCTGCGCTGGCGGCACTCCACCAGCTGCGGCAGTCCTCGTTGACTGCCAGCTCCGGACTGCTGTTTTCTGCGGTGCTGGAAGCCGTGACCGGCTTTTTGTAGCTCAGCAGCATCCATTCCGGCTGCTGGCTGGCGGCATCGAATTTTCCAGACGGGATGCAGTGTGGGTAATCGGCAAAGTTCTGGTTGCAGTAAAGCACGCCGTCCTTGTCGAACCCGGCAGGAAACAGCCCCACCCGGCGCTCAAAGTCATAGTTGACGGAAATGCGCATGGTGGAAGCGTGCCACCAGTTGCCGTAGGTGTCGGCAATGGTACTGCCGTGGCCTGCACCGGTAATGAAGCCACCGGGCTTTGCGGAGAACGGATTGGATGCCTGCCGCACAAAGGGGCCCAGCGGAGAATGGGAGGTGTATACACCATCGGCGTAAGTGTTGTATTGGGTGCCGGGGCAGGCGTATTGTAGGTAATAGAGGCCGTTATGCTTTGTCATAAAGGCACCCTCAATGTAGGGTTTGCCGATGGCGTTGAACATGGCAGTCAGACTTTCGGCACTCAGGCCGGGGATGTTTGCCATCTGCGGCGGCAGATTCAGCTTGCCGGTTTTGGGGTCATAGAACTGCTTCATAGACTGGTACAGCACGCTGGCTTCCCGGTCCACGATGCCGTTGTTGCCGGGGCGCTCGTAGCCCAGTACGGTTTCATTGCCGAAGATCAGCTCCTGCTTTTCACCGATGGGGGTCATGGTGTCCGGGTTCAGCTCCACCCCGTAGATGGGGGAGATGTTGGAGCAGCCCCAGTAGAAGTACACCCGGCCATCGTCATCGCAGAACAGATCCGGGTCCCAGAAGGCAAAGGGGGCAGACACTTCGGTAAACGGCTCAGTCAGGGGGTCAGCGGTGCGCAAAATGGGGCAGTTGCGTCCCTTGCGGCTGGCGCAGAAATAGAGGTAATTGCCCACCTGCCGCACATCCGGTGCGTAGTCGTAGATCAGCAGGCCGGGGTCTGCATGGAAGTCCCAGTTCAGCAGGTCGTCCGAATACCAGAAACCTGCCGACATGGAAACGAACAGATAATATTTGCCCTTGAAATAGACCAGTGTCGGGTCTGCGCCCTCCCGGAAACCCGCTGTGCGCGGGCCTTCCTTCATGTGCTGGTAACGGTAGCCCAGATCAAGAGGATTACAATAGGTTGTTTTCATCAAAGATCACTCCTTAGAAATGCCCTGCAATACACGGTTCAGCTGCTTGATGTCCTCCTCCGAAGCACCCGCCTGCATCAGCATGGATTCAATGGTCATCCGCTGCATGGCACGCTCCATCATGGCCACCAGAGCCGGGTTGTCCTTCACGGCAGCGGCAACATCTCCGCGGGCAGCGGCGGCTTTATCAGAAATCTGCTTCAGGATGGGACCGGCTTTCGGGTCTGCCATGGCGGCAGCCATGTTGTCCTTCACCGACCAGCAGCTTTCGTCCAGCTCGCCGTCAAACCAGTTGGTCACGTTTTTGCGGTTGTCCATGGCGTAATCCGGGTTGGGGGCGTCCACCTTGTTCACAAGGATCACGCTGCTGTGCTCGCCGGAGCGTGCCTCAATGCTGTGCTTGCCGGTGATGGGCAGTTGGAAGGTGAACACCTTGTCGCCCTTCCGGGTCTCCACCAGCTGGCCGTCCTTGTACAGCGAGACTTCCGGCAGATTGGAGTAGACCTTGATCTCGGTCACATCCTCGGCGCGGTCCACATAGCGGCTGCCGCACAGGTGTACAAAGGGCTCCTTGCTCCAATAGGCCTTGTAGAGATAGAAGGGGTCTTTTTTGAGCTTGCGGTCAAAGGTGACAAGGCCCTTCTGGTTCTCGCCGTGCTTGCCGCCCTCATCGCGGCCATCGGCGGCAAAATCAAACATATTCCACACATGGGTCGCCCACAGCCAAGGACGGTCGGCAATCATCTTTGCGATATGCTCGTGGTAAATGCACTGGTAGCTCTCGGTGTAGTCGCCCTTTTCCGGGTGGCTGCTCTGGTACTGGGGGTTGGCATCTGCACCGTACTCCGCCAGACCGATGCACCGGTCCGGGTAATCCGCATGGTACTTGTCAAAGAACTCGTCGTTCTGCTCCAATTCGCCCAGATACCAGCCGAAGTAGAGGTTATAGCTGTTCACGTCCGGGATCTCCAGAATGGGGCTGTCGATGCCCAACATGAACACATTTGCCATGGTGGTCTTGCGGGTGGGGTCCAGCTTGTGGGCCAGTTCGTTCAGCAGACGGTGGTTTTCCAGCAGATCCTCGTTGACCGCAGAGGCGGCGGTGATCTCGTTAGAAAGGCCCCACACGGCAATGCAGGGGTGGTTGTAGTTCTGGACGATCAGCTCTTCCATCTGGGTCAGGGTGTTGGCACGGCCGTTGGTCATGTGCATGGTGATGTAGGGGATCTCTGCCCAGATGACAAGACCCTTTTCATCACACAGGTCGTAGAAATACGGTGCGTGCTGATAGTGTGCCAGCCGGATGGTGTTGGCGCCCATTTCCAGAATGATGGAGATATCCTCCTCCATCATTTCTTTGGTCAGGGCATTGCCCATACCCTTACGGTCCTGATGGCGGGAAACGCCGCGCAGGGGATAGCTGCGGCCGTTCAGGATAAAGCCCTTCTGGGGGTCAAACTCAAATTTCCGGCAGCCGAACCGAGCGGAGGTCTCCTCGCCATTGTCCAGCTTGGCAGATACGGTGTAGAGGAAGGGGTCGTCCACGCCATCCCACAGATGGGCGTTGTTCAGCGTGAAAACAACCTTTGCAGTGCCGTTTTCCACCGGGGCGGTGATGCTCTGGCCTTCCAGCGCAAAGGATACGCTTTGTGCGCCGATCGCAGCAGCTTCCAAAGTAACTTCAACGGTCTTGGCGGCAAGGTCGGTGACGATGGGGGTCACCTTCAGTGCCGGGGCACCATTAGCGGGCAGGGCGAAGTGCTCTGCCGGGACGATGTGCAGGGTCACATCCCGGTAAAGGCCGCCGTAGAAGGTGAAGTCTGCCTTCTGGGGGTACACGGTGTCGTTGTCGCTGTTGTCCACGGAAATTGCCAGCAGATTTTCCTCTTGGAGGTGGTCGGTCAGGTCCACCCGGAAGGTGGAGTAGCCGCCCTTGTGCTCGGCCAGCTTTTCGCCGTTCAGGTAGACTACAGCGGTCATAGCGGCACCGTCCAACTGCAAAATTGCTTTGCCGCCTGCCGGGATGGCGGGCTTTGCCAGAGCCAGCGTATACCAGCAGGTGCCGCGGTAGTAATCGTTGCCGCCGTCCTGACCGTCCACGGCGTTCCATGTGTGGGGCAGGGTAATGGCCTCGCCCATCACGGCGGTGGGGATGCCGGGGTTCTCCTTGGTAAAATGCCAATTGCTATGATTCAGCAGGATGGTCTTGCTCATGGTAAAAACTCCTTTATGAAAAATGGATAGAATCAGCAAAAACCGAAAGAGCGTATGAGCCCTTTCGGTTTTTGCGGGGTGTTACTGCATGTGTTCTGCAATCACTTCATGACGAAGGGCGTCTTTCTTATCTGCGATGCGCTTCTGGACGTTGACCATTTCCTCCTTGGTCAGGGGACAGCCCAGCATGGCCATCAGGGTAATGAGCCAGCCCAGCATCGGCAGACCGTACTTGATGGCAAGGGTCATCCAGAAGATGCCGGAGGTGTAGGCATCCGTGGGCTGGGGCATCGTGGTGGTGTAGCCCAGAATAGCCACGGCACCGGTGGCGATGACAGCAGCCACCGAGGTGATGAGTTTGTCGATCAGGCTGTAAGTGCCGGAGACCACAGCCGGGATGTAACGGCCGCTGCGGTCCAGCTCGTAGTCGATGGTGTCAGCCATATAAGAGGTGTTGGAGGTGGTGATGCACATATTGGAGCCGTTTTGCAGCAGGGTCAGCAGCACGTAAACGATCATGTTCCAACTGCCCATCACGCCGATCTGACGGGTATCTGTGAAGATGAAGAACAGGATCAGCACAGAGGTGATGGCCATGCTGATGCAGGTCCAGGTCACGATGCCCTTCTTGCTGCCCTTTTTGCCCACATATTTTGCGCCGAAGGCTGCAAAGAAGATAGAAGGCACCATGCTGATCACGCCAAGGGTGGTGGCAAGACCCATGTTGCCGATCAGGATGCCGTTCAGCATGGTGTTGATGATGGCCTGGCTGCCCACCTGCTGTGCCAGCTTGTCGGAAGCGTTGGAGGCGATGTAGCACTGCAGGGGCTTGTTGTGCTTGAGCACCTCAAGAATATCCGCAGTTTTCAGCGGCTCGTGTTTTTTGTTGGTGCCCTCAAAGTTTTCGGGCTTATCGTAGGCAGAGATACCGGCGCAGACGATCAGGGTGCCGATGCCGGCAATGATCAGGACGATGGTGCAGACGGTGCTGAGGAAGTCCTGATTGAAGGTGCCGCCGCACTTGGGCAGGATGACGGTGTAGATCAGCATGCTCATGCCCATGGGCACGGCGTAGTTCAGTGCAGTGGTCCAGACACCGATGGTGGGACGCTGCCGGGGATCGTTGGTCATGATGGCAGGCAGGGTCTGGGCGGTCATGTTGGTGACGGTGTAGCCGATGATGTAAATAATGTAGGTCAGGGCAAACACCGGCAGGCCGAAGCCCTTGCTGGAGCACAGGTTGAACATGCACAGCAGGCCGACTGCTTCGATCAGGTAGCCGCTGATCAGCAGAACGCGCAGCTTGCCGAAACGGGTGTTGACGCGGTCGTAAACAAAGGCCAGCATCGGGTCGGTAAAGCCGTCCAGAATGCGGGCCAGCATCAGGATGAGACCCACGGTTGCGGTGGTGATGCCGTAGCCGATGCTGGCCGAATAACTGGCCATACCGATCAGAGAGTAGACGCTCATACCCACAAAGGCGTTGCAGGCATAACAGATGATCTGCCAGAGCTTTGCACGGCGGTACTGGACACCGTCTACCTCACTGGCGCTGGGTTTCTTTTGGAACATAATGATTTTCCTCCTTTTTGTGTGAACCGGTTTCCGCTTTTCCTGACACCAGAATAACAGAATGCAACAGATACTGCAGGATGAAAAACTTGGATTGAGGATAAAAATTCGTGCAGTTATACTCGCTCAACGAAAAATCTACCAATAACGTGAAAAATTATCCTTTTTGCGCCGCACAGACCTGTTACAATAGGCACAAGAGAAAACACTGCTTCTGGATAAAAGGAGAACCATCATGCAGAAATTTGAAAAAGGCTTTTTCATCGGTGCTGCAACAGCAGCCCATCAGGTAGAGGGTAACAATACTAACAGCGACTACTGGGCACAGGAGCAGCTGCCCCATTCCAGCTTTACAGAGCCCAGCGGCATTGCCTGCGACCATTATCATCGGTACGAAGAGGACATCAAACTCCTGGCCGATGCCGGGCTGAACGCCTACCGCTTTTCCATCGAGTGGGCACGGGTGGAGCCGGAGGAAGGCAAATTTGATCCGGAAGCCATCGAACATTACCGCAAGGTCATCGCCTGCTGCAAGGCGCAGGGCGTAGAGCCCATCGCCACCCTGCTGCACTTTACCAGCCCGAAATGGCTCATCTGCAAGGGCGGCTGGGAAGCAGAATCCACGGTCGAGGACTTCAAAAAATATGTGACCTATGTGATGGAGCAGCTGGGCAGCGAGCTGCGCTATGTCTGCACCATCAACGAAGCCAATATGGGCCTGCAGCTGGCCGCCATCTCCAAGCGGTTCCGCCTGATGGCAGAACAGGCTGCGAAAAATGCCGCAGCAGCCGGAAAGTCTGCGGAGGGCACGGTGCAGGTGGGCATGAACTTCCAGAAGATGATGGAAAACATGAAGTTTGCCGCCATGGAAAACGCACAGGTGTTCGGCACACCCCAGCCCCAGATCTTTGTCAGCGAGCGCACCCCGGAGGGTGACCTGCTGGTGCTGCGCGCCCATGCCGCCGCACGGGATGCCATCAAGGCCATCTGCCCGGAAGTCAAGGTGGGCCTGACCCTCTCGCTCCACGACTTGCAGGCACAGCCCGGCGGCGAAGCCTTTGCCGAGGCCGCATGGCAGGAGGAGTTTACCCACTACCTGCCCTACATTAAAGAGGACGATTTCCTTGGGGTGCAGAACTACACCCGCACTCTTTATGGCCCGCAGGGGCAGCTTCCGGCACCGGAGGGCGCAGAGCTGACCCAGATGGATTACGAGGTCTACCCGCAGGCACTGGAGCACGTCATCCGTAAAGTGGCAGAAGCATTCAAGGGCGATCTCATCGTCACCGAAAACGGCATTGCCACCGCCGAGGATGCCCGTCGTGTGGCGTTTATCCGGCAGGCACTGGACGGCGTGCAGCACTGCATCGCCGACGGCATCCCGGTGAAGGGCTACTTCTACTGGAGCCTGATGGACAACTTTGAGTGGCAGAAGGGCTACGCCATGCAGTTCGGCCTGATCGCCGTGAACCGTGAAACCATGGAGCGGACCGCAAAGCCCAGCCTTGCGGTGCTGGGTAGTTACGCGGAAAGATAAGCTGCAATAGCAAAAAACAGGCTGCGGAAGATGCTTCTCGCAGCCTGTTTTGGTTCAGTGGGAAAGATGCAGACCATGGACACCATTTGCAACCACGGCGGCAATTACGTTGATGTGCTTTTGCGCCAGTTTGGCGTCGGTGTTCAAAAGCCCGGAAAGACCGTTCATTACAAAAATCAGGATGGCACCGACATTTTCATATTGGGACGGCTCGATATTGTCACCTTTGATTTTTTCCAGAATGGCATCCCGCAAATGCTGCGTAAAGCGGTTCATCGCGGATACCGGAACCACACCGAGGTAATCCGTTGCCTGCTGGAGAGCAGCAAACATTTCCTGCACAAAGGCCTCCGGTTCATCCAGCAGCTGCTGTGCGCCGCGCATATTGTCGCAGACGAGCTGGACTGTCTGCCGCTCCATTTCGGCGGTGAGTGCATCCAGCGTTTCATAGTGGGAATAAAAGGTCGTTTTGTTGATCTCGGCGCGTTCGGCAATTTCCTTGACCGTGATCTTTTCAATGGGCTTCTCCCGCAGCAAGTCGATAAACGTTTTCTGAATGGCACGCTTCGTTTTTTTGACCCGGATATCCATACAATTCCTCCGTCAATGTATTTTGTAAAGGATGCTTAACCAACGCTTGGAACGTGATCCGTTGCTTAAACACCGGACACGCCGGAAACTGCTGATTGCAGCCCCTGCGGCATAGTGCTATTATAACACCATAGAGATGGATAAGCAACTAAGAGTTGCAAATCTAGTTCGTGAATACGAAAAATAAAAAATGGAGGATGCTTTATGAAAATGATGAATTTCAACAGTGTCAGAGATAAAGTTGCTATCGTCACCGGCGCAAGCCGCGGCATCGGCCGCGCCATTGCCGAGTGCTTCGGCGAAAACGGCATGAAGGTAGTCTGTGCAGCCCGCAGTGCCCAGCAGGGGCAGGCTGTGGCAGACGGCATCTGCGTCAAGGGCGGCGACGCCATCTTTATCCAGACCGATTGCAGCAAGGCTTCCGCCATCAAAGAGCTGGTGGACAAGACGGTGGCACACTACGGTAAGCTGGATGGCGTTGTCAGCAACGCAGGCATCGGCATGGGCGGCACACCGCTGCATGAGTATGAGGTAGAGGATTACGAGAAGATCTTCTCCCTGAACAGCGAGGGCGTCTTTGCCGGGATGAAGTACGGTGCAGAGGCTATCCTGAAAAGCCACAGCGAGGGCGGCTTCCTCATCAATGTGGCATCGGTGGCAGGGCTTGTGCCCCAGCGCGGACAGGCATTGTACAGCGCCACCAAGTTCGGCGTGGTGGGCATGACCCGCGCAGCGGCACTGGATTATGCGGAATACGGCATCACCGTCAACGCCATCTGCCCCGGTTACACCAAGACCAGCATTTTCGGAGATGCACCGGCTGCGGCCATGGACTTTTTCGCATCCGACTGCCCGGCAAAGCGGATGGGCGACCCGGAGGAGTGCGCCGCACTGGCACTCTTCCTTGCCAGCGGTCTGGCACGGTACATCACCGGCGCAGCCATCCCGGTGGACGGCGCACTGTCTGCCGGGCACCAGAGCATCAGCAGCTGGAAGCACCCGGAAATTTTGACCGGCGGCAAGCTGAACAGCCAGAGCACCATTGCAGCCCTGATGGAAAACGAGGCTGCAAAGGCTATCGTGGAGCAGTATCTGCCCGGCTTTGCCGAGAATCAGCAGGCAAAAGCCGCCTACGGCATGACCTTTGGCAAGATCGGCCCCATGCTGGGGCTGCCGGAAGCAGCGCTGAAGGCACTGCTGGATGCGCTGGATAACCTGTGATAGATGCCGCTCTGAAAGCCCCATGACCGGGGCTTTCGTTCTGCCTGCGTGCGGTTGATTTTTGGAGGAGATCATGAAGAACGAAGCACTTTTCCGTACCGGCTCTGTCTGGAAGTCCATTTTTTCCATGGCAGTGCCCTCCATCATCATTATCCTTGTCATGGTGCTGTACAACATGGCAGATATGTTTTTTGTGGGCTGTCTGGGCGACACCGCACAGGTGGCGGCAGTCTCCGTCGTCGGGCCGGTGTTCTCGATTCTTGCGGCGGTGGCCACGATGCTTGGCGCAGGCAGCAGTGCCATCATCGCGCGTTGCTTTGGCGCGGGTGAGATCGAGCAGGGCAAGATCTGCTCCTCGCTCTGCTTCTGGACCAGCTTTTTTCTGGGCGTTCTGGTCAGCATCGGTCTGCTGGTGGGCAGAGTGCCGCTTTTGGGGATGCTGGGCTCCAATGCAGAAATTTTTCCCTATGCGGAGCGGTATCTTCAGGTTCTGGCACTGGGTGCACCGTGTTTCATCCTGTCCAACAGCATGGCGATGCTGGTGCGTGCAGAGGGCGCAGTAAAAGAGGGCATGATCGGTAATCTTCTGGGCACGCTGGTCAACTGCATTTTTGACCCGCTGTTCATTCTGGTGCTGAACTTCGGTGTCAGCGGTGCGGCTGCCGCCAGTGTGCTGGGCAACCTTGTGGCGACTGCCTGCTATCTGCGCTACATCGTCAAGAACGGCACGGTGCTGACGGTTGATTTTCGCCCTGCCCTGAAAAAGCCGCAGATGCTGGGCGAGCTGCTGGCCATTGGTCTGCCCAACGGCATCAGCAGCCTGCTGGCTGGGTTTGCGTCCTCCTTCAGCAACCGGCTGTTGGTGACCCACGGCACGGCGGCGGTCGCAGCCATGGCGGCGGCGGGCAAGACGACCATGGTCATCAGCATGATCGCCATGGCGATCTGTATGGGCTGCCAGCCGCTTCTGGCGTACAGCTACGGCGCAGGCGACGCGAAACGCCTGAAGCAGCTTTTGAAGAATCTGATCCTGCTGACTGTTGTCTTTGGCGTTCTTGCCGGAGCAGCCAGCTTTGCCGGACGCAATGCGCTGATCAGGATGTTCATCAAGGAAGAAGGCGCTTTCCGTCTGGGAACGCAGCTGGTGACTTATCTCGTTCTGGGCAGCCCGGTGATCGGCCTGACCTATCTGGCAACCAACCTGCTGCAATCCGTGGGCAGGGCAAGCGGTGCGGTGGTGCTCTCTCTTTTGCGGCAGGGCCTGCTGCTGATCCCGCTACTGTACCTGATGAATGCGCTTTGCGGCGTGCAGGGCATTGCGGCGGCGCACCTGATAGCAGACGTTGGTGCTGCGGCTATCTCTGCGGGCATCCTGCTGCACTGGCTCCGGGCATTGGTAGAAAAAACGGCGGAAGTATGATATACTGTTTTTATCAATGAGCCGGAGGGGTTACACATGGATGTTCTCCAGAATATGATGCTGCTTTCCGAACTTGTCCAGTGCGGCGGCAATGTTTATACATGGTGCTATGATGCAAAGGGAAAGCTACTACGGAGCAACTGTCCGGACGAGGCCTTTCTTGCCAGCGCATTTGAGCTGTTCGGCTGCAAACAGCGGATGCTGGAGCATGGGAACCGGGATGATGTGCCCGTTACCTTGGGGACGGCTTTGGGCCTTTTGTGGGGAGCAGCCTTTGAAAAGGAAGAAGGAGCGCTGAAGCGCATCTGGGTCATCGGGCCGGTGTTTTATCAGGACGTGACCCTGCGCGGGATCGAGGACGGGCTGAAATACTACAGCAAGCTGGAGATCAGTGTAGCATGGACGATCCAGCTTTACAAAGCCCTTGAAAAAGTCCCCACCCTGCAAAACACCATTATGAACCGCTACCTGCTGATGATGCACTACTGCCTGACCGGACAGCGGCTGGAACTGAGCTGTGTCAACAGCAGCACAGCGCAGGAGGAGCGGCTGAAAAGCGCCGCAATTCCCCACGACCGGCATAAGATCTGGATGGCAGAGCAGGGAATGCTGCAGATGGTCCGCACCGGAGATATGAATTACAAGCAGGCGCTTTCCAACAGTATGAGCATAAGTGCAGGTGTGCCGGTGCAGAGCAGCGATGTTCTGCGTCAGAGTAAGACCTCCATCATCGTGTTCACCTCGCTGGTGTGCCGTGCTGCCATTGAGGGTGGTCTTTCCCCGGAGGAGGCGTACTCGCTGGGGGACAGCTACATTCAGGCGGCAGAATCGGCAAAATCGCTGGATGAGCTGAGCCCCCTTGCAATGATGATGTACGATGATTTCATCCGACGTGTCCACAAACACCGGACAAACCCGAACCTCAGTAGACAGATCCAGAAGTGTGTGGATTATATCGAGATGAATCTGGACAAAAAGATCGTAGCGGAAGATCTTGCCGCCCTGGTGGGCTACACAGAATATTACCTCACCCACAAATTCAAGGAAGAAACGGGTCTGAGTGTCACGAACTATGTAAAGTTTGCAAAGGTCGAACGTGCGAAAGTTCTGCTGAAAAGTACACCGTTCAGCGTCCGGGAAATTTCCGAGCAGCTTGGCTTTGCCACCCGCAATTATTTCAGCGCAGTCTTTCAGCAGGTCACCGGAAAAACGCCCATGGAATTCCGGGAAACATAAAGCAGAACAGGCATCCTGCGTTACCGTTTGGCGGTATCGGACAGGATGCCTGTTCTGCTATGATGAAGAAAAATGGAGGAGAATGGCTCAGTTGAGGAACTTCTCGTTCAGGGTCACGCCAAAGTCGCGGGCAATGGCGCGCAGGTCGTCGTCGGTGATGGTCTGCCGGATGATGCCGCCGCCCATGGAGAGCACCTTGACGTAAATTTCCGCGCTCTTTTCGATGGTGTGGGCCAGACCGAAGGTGATGTCAAAGTCCGGACCGGAGGCAAACAGGCCGTGCTGTGCCCAGATGGCAGCCTGATAGGTTTTCATCAGCTCACTGGTGGCCATGGCAATGTCTGCACCGCCGGGCACCATCCACGGGCAGACGCCCACGCCCTCCGGGAACACCACCGGGCACTCGGTGGCGCTCTGCCACAGCGCACGGGTGAAGTCCCGGTCGGTCAGGGGCAGGATGTAGGTCAGGGCGATCACGTTGGTGGCGTGGCAGTGGTAGATGACACGGTTTGCGCCATTGGTGGCAGCCTTGCGGACACTGTGGTTCATAAAGTGGCTGGGGA
>ERZ1027243.1377-NODE-1377-length-11742-cov-8.455720_pt1 | contig 11742 bp, 10 predicted proteins | sample MGYA00519243_ERZ1027243 | MGnify/ENA primary metagenome ERZ1027243 (study PRJEB26926, sample SAMN06164727) | human gut metagenome | biome: ENVO:00009003; feature: ENVO:2100002; material: ENVO:00002003 | host: Homo sapiens | place: USA | collected 2012 ...
ACGAGATTAGCGAGTGTCTCGTGGGCTCGGAGATGTGTATAAGAGACAGACCGACGACCAGCTCAACGCCACCGCCGAGATCAAACAGGACATGGAAAAGGGGTACCCCATGGACCGGCTGCTCTGCGGCGACGTGGGCGTGGGCAAGACCGAAGTAGCCCTGCGGGCCGCCTTCAAGTGCGTGATGGGCGGTAAGCAGTGCGCCATTCTGGCCCCCACCACCCTGCTGGCCTGGCAGCACTACAACACCATCCTTTCCCGCATGGAGGCCTTCCCCGTGAAGGTGGAGATGATGTCCCGCTTCCGCACCGCCAAGCAGCAGAAGGAGACCCTGCGGGGCCTGCAGTCCGGCAGCGTGGATATCGTGGTGGGCACCCACCGGCTGCTGTCCAAGGACGTGAAGTTCCACGACCTGGGCCTTGTGATCATCGACGAGGAGCAGCGCTTCGGCGTCAAGCACAAGGAAAAGCTCAAGGAGAACTTCATCGGGGTGGACATGCTCACCCTGTCGGCCACCCCCATCCCCCGCACCCTGAACATGGCCATGAGCGGCATCCGGGACCTTTCCACCATCGAGCAGCCGCCCATCGAGCGGCAGCCCGTGGAGACCTTTGTGCTGGAATACAACGACGTGATCCTTGCCGAAGCCATGAAGAAGGAGCTTGCCCGGGGCGGGCAGGTGTACTACCTGCACAACCGGGTGGACAACATCGAAGCCTGCGCCGCCCATGTGAGCAAGCTGGTGCCCGGCGCACGCATCGGCATTGCCCACGGCAAGATGACCGAGGAAGAGCTGAACCCCGTGTGGCAGCATCTGCTGAACGGCGAGATCGATATTCTGGTGTGCACCACCCTCATCGAGACCGGCATCGACGTGCGCAACTGCAACACCCTCATCATTGAGGACGCCGACCGCATGGGTCTGGCTCAGCTGTACCAGATCCGGGGTCGGGTGGGCCGCAGCGGCCGCAAGGCCTACGCCTACTTCACCTTCCGCCGGGACAAGACCCTGACAGACATTGCCCAGAAGCGGCTGTCCGCCATCCGTGAGTTCACGGCCTTTGGTTCCGGCTTCCGCATCGCCATGCGCGATCTGCAGATCCGCGGTGCCGGCAGCCTGCTGGGCCACAGCCAGCACGGCCACATGGAGGCCGTAGGCTACGACCTCTACGTCAAGATGCTGGGGCAGGCCATCGCCCGCGCCAAGGGCGAGCCGGTGCAGCGCGACAAGAGCGAATGCCTGGTGGACCTGCGGGTGGACGCCTACATCCCGGAGAAATACATCGCCGACGGGCCGGGCCGCATCGAGGCCTACAAGCGCATTGCCGCCATCCAGACCCCGGAGGACGCCGCCGACGTGCTGGACGAACTCATCGACCGCTACGGCGACCCGCCGCCCTCTGTCAGCGACCTCGTGAACGTCTCGCTGGTGCGCGTACAGGCCACCGCTGTGGGCGTCTACGAAGTCACCCAGAAAAAGGACACCCTGCTGTTACAGGTGGAGACGCTGGATGTGGCCATGATTCGCGGCCTGCTCATCGCTTTCAATGGCCGGGTGACGGCAGGAGCCGGCACCAAGCCCTACCTCTCGGTGACTCTCCAACCCGACGAAAAGCCGCTGGAACTGCTGCAAAGCATCCTCAAGGCGATGGCAGACATCCTTGCCGCCCCGCCGGAGGAAAACACCGGCAAAAAATAAATTCACTAGGAGTACACTTATGAAAAAGAAACTCATCGCGCTCGTCTGCGCCCTCGCTCTGGCCGTCGGCCTCGTGGGCTGCAGCCTCTCCACCCCGGATTCCGTAGGCACCATCGGTGAGGTGGACATCTCTTCCGGCCTCTATCTGCTGGCCCAGTTCGATGCCTACCAGACCGCCGCCGACCTCGCTTCCGACGACCAGGACGCCACCAAGGTGTCCAGCTTCCTCAAGGCCACCATCACCGTCGATGACGCCACCGGCGAGACCGCCGTGGTCAGCGACTATGTGGCCCAGAAGACCCTCGAGAACCTCGAGTCCTACGCCGCCATCGAGACCCGTTTCGATGAGCTGGGCGGCGTGCTGACCCCCGACGAGGAGACGCAGGCCGACAGCTACGCCTCCCAGCTGATGGAGCAGAACGGCGACCTCTATAAGGCCAACGGCATCGGTCTCGACACCCTCAAGCGGTTCGAGCGCATCCTCATCAAGAGCAACGACCTGCTCGAGATGTGCTACGGCACCGACGGCGAGGCCCCCGTCTCCGACGCAGAGCTGACCAGCCACCTCGAGGACGAGATGGTCTACATCCGCTATGTGGTCGTGCCGCTCTACAACACCAGCACCTTCGCTTTTGCTGATGACGACCAGAGCGCCCAGATGCTTGAGCTGGCCCAGACCGCCGCCGAGAGCTACAACGCTGCCACCCCCGATGGAGCCAGCGCCCAGACCTCCGCTTTCAGCGCCGCCGTCGCCGCTGCCTTGCCCGACATCTACGCGGTGCTGGATAGCGAACCCTCTTCCGACGCATCTTCTCTCTCCACTGCTCTGCTGGGTTCTGACAACATCGACGCCACCTTCTCCGAGGAAGGCACCGCCGATGCTGTCCGCGCCCTCAAACCCGGCGAGGCCGCTGCCGTGCAGTATTCCAGCTATGCGCTGATGATGCTTGTCCGTCTCGATCCGCTGGACGCTGACACTCTGGACAGCCTCCGCGCACAGGCCCTCTCCGACATGAAGAGCGGCGAGCTGCAGGACAGCATTCAGTCCTATGGCGCCCAGCTGTCCCACGCTCTGGATTCTGCCGCCATGAAGAAGATGCCGACTTCCAAAATCAAGAACGAGCAGTAATTTTCCTTAAAAATAATACAAAAGCTCCGGGAAACTATTGGTCCCCGGAGCTTTTCTGTTATCATACTGCTTTTCAAATTCCGCTTCCAGCGCCGCGCGGATATGCATCGTGCGGCGTTGCTTTTTGTCGGTTTTTATGGTATCCTCTTAGCAGAAAGGCGCTGTCCTGCAAGTGCAGCGGTCATGCTCCCTCCCTCGCGTCACATTGTGCCGCGTCAGGAGGAAGTTCAATTTTTTGTCATCCTCCTGACGGTTCGAATGTTTCTACATGAAAATCTAAGGGAGGATTCCACTATGGAAATTTTGAATACTGTTATTGCTCTGCTCGGCCTTCTGGCCACTGTCATCCTTGGCACTGCCAAAATCACTTGGACGATTGCCCAAGTCTTTTTTCGGGATATGCATCACGCAAAACACTATATCAAAAAATAAAATGGCAAGAAAAATGACCGCCCCTATAGTCTTCCAAACTCCGGCGGTCATGTTTCTCAAAATGTGACACTGAGAGAGGGAGCTGACCACTGTGCAGCCAGCGCCTTTCCTTATCTTTATTATAGACAACCGTGCGCGGATTGTCAAGCACAAGAATATAGCTATCCTAGCTTCTCAAATTCCGCTTCCAGCGCCGTGTGGGCATCGTTCGTGCGGCGTTGCTTTTTGTCAGTTTTTATGGTATCCTCTTAGCAGAAAGGCGCTGTCCAACCAAACGCAGGCGGCTATTGCTCCTCACCGGTCTCGCTGTCTTGCTCTTCGGAGCAAAGCAAGCGCGGGAGGGCAACTTTTTGGAGTTCCGCTCCCGACGCTCACGGCGAAGGGAGGGATGCCTTATGACTACATCGGAAATTCTATTGCTTTTCCAGACGATCATCGCACTGTTGGCACTTCTCGTAAGTGTCGTACACTTGATGGACGACCGGAAAAAGGATGATTCTTATGGCAGCAAAAGGAAAAAGCACAAAAAGAAATGACCGCCCACAGTTCCCCAACTCGGTGGCGGTCATTACTTTTTGTAGCGACTTAAACTGGTGAGGAGCTAGCCGTTTGCACGGATAGCGCCTTTCCTTATCTTTATTATAGACAGTCGTACGTGGATTGTCAAGCACAAGAATACAAAGGAAAAAGCACAAAAAGAAATGACCGCCCAAGACTCCCAATCCGGTGGCGGTCATTACTTTTGTAATGCTTGACTGGTGAGGAGCTAGCCGTTTGCACGGTCAGCGCCTTTCCTTATCTTTATTATAGACAGCCGTACGTGGATTGTCAAGCACAAGAATATAGCTATCCTAGCTTCTCAAATTCTGCTTCCGGCGCCGCGCGCGGATATGCATCGTGCGGCGTTGCTTTTTGTCGGTTTTTATGGTATTCTCTTAGCAGAAAGGCGTTGTCCTGCAAGTGCAGCGGTCATGCTCTCTCCTGATGTCAAGTCCGGAGGAAGTTCAATTTCTGTCGTCCTCCGGACGGTTCGAATGTTTCTACATGAGATACCTAAAGGAGGAAATCCATTATGGATATTTTGAATATTGTTTTTTCCGCACTGAACCTTCTGGCTACAGTCATCATCGGTGTCATCAATGTGACATGGATGATCTCGAGGGATGTCTTTCGAGACAAACCTCGGGCAAAGCACTATTCTAAAAAATGACAAAAAAAATGACCGCCCCAGACTTCCCAACCTGAGCGGTCATTTTTTCTTATAAAATCTGACATCCAGAACGGGAGCTGACCACTGTGCAGCCAGCGCCTTTCCTTATCTTTATTATAGACAGCCGTGCGCGGATTGTCAAGCGCCAGAATACCCAGAACACAAAAGATAAAAACGGACCGCCCGCCCCAGCCTGAAAAGGCCGAAGCGGGCGGCCCGACGCTTTCTAACGCATTCTGATGCAATCCGACGTTTTTATCCGTTCTCTTAAAAACAATGCAGATGCATCATTTTTCTTATATTCCGGCGTCATTTTCGCCTTCTGCGGCATCTCAAAACGGGCAGTTTTTGCGCTTTTGAGTTTCCATGATTTTCCAGTTCATGCATCTTCAACTGGTCTGCACCCTAATTATAGAGGAATCGTTCTCCAATGTCAATAGCCCAGCACCTATAAAAAGCCTAAGGGCGAGGCCCCTTGCGGAACCTCGCCCTTAGGCTATGTGAGATAAATCACTACATGCGCGAACATATAATGTTTATCATTACAGGCCGTGTGCCTGTAATTACTTTTGTTTTAGAAGTTCTGATTACTTGTTGTAAGTAGCCTTATCAGCAGCGAAGACGAACATAGCGTAGGTGTCCTTCTTGCTGTTATCGGTTTTATCCTTGCCATCGAGGTCAACAATGACATTGACCTTAGCGGTCTTATCGTTGGTACCCTCAATGTGGATACCCTCAGTCCCATCATTCTTACCCTGTTCAATAGCTGCCATCATGACATTAAGAGCAGTATGCTTCCAGTTCTCAATCTTGGTAGCGCTCTTGGGCTCGGTAACAACAACGACAGTGTAGACCTTATCGCCACTCTTTACGGTTTTTGCATAAGTTTCGCCGTCCTTAAGCAGAATGGTGCCATTCTTGATGTCAGCCTTAACAGGGCCAGTCACGCTGCTGCCAACGCTGAGGGACTTGAAGTTGACAGTCTCACCCGTCACAGTCTTGCAAGCATTCTCCAGAGCTTTCTCAGCCTTGTCCTCAGCGATGGTATTGGTGACAGCACAGCCAGTCAGCATAGACAGAGCCATGACGCCCACGAGAGCAACAGCCATGAGTTTCTTGAACATTTTCATAGTGATATTCCTCCAATAAAAAATATTTTTTATTTCGGCAAACCACTACAAGAACTTCGTGGTCTGTCTCGATGGGTTCAGTATAGTGCATTTTCACAAGATTGTCAAGATACGGTATTGTTTTCGGCATTTTGTCCAATCAGAAGCCGTGAAAAATAGCAAACTGCCCGTTAAATATGCATCCGTGCCAAAATTTGTGCCAAAGATCCTCAAAAGCCGCCCTTTGCTTTACCTTTATAATAAGGGCAACCGCTCTGCCTGCACAGAGGAAAATGGCCGAAAGCCCGTTCATTCTTTTACTGCCTTTTCAAACTCCACTTCCAGCGCCTCGTTGACGGCGCGGACGGCGGCGGCATCGGGTTTGATGGCCGTGCGGTCGTAGGTGAACAGGCCGTTCACCTCGTCCTCCACGTCGGTCAGCTGGGTGTACACCAGCGCCGAGAGGCCCTTTTTCAGCTGCGGGAGCACCGTCTTGCGCTGCAGATCGCAGTAGCGCTCCGTCAGCTCTGCCCGGCTTCTGGCCGTGCCGTAGCCGTAGGTCTTCCGGGGCGGCTCATGGCCGGGCATGGGCCATGCAATGCCGCCGTACTCGCTGAGGACCACCGTGCGCACGTTCGGGCGGATGCGGAGCGGATAGAAGTAGTTGTGGATGGAATGCACATCTCCCCCGCCCCGGTCGAACCAGCCGCTGGCCTCGTCCACCGGACGGGACGGGTCGAGGGCGCGGAGGGTCTCGGTCGCTTTCCGTGCATCGAACTGCCCCCACCCCTCGTTGAACGGCACCCAGCACCCGATGCAGGGGTGCCGACCCAGCGCGGCTACCGTGTCGGCCAGCTCCCGGGCGTACTCCTCCCGGCTGTGGACGCTGCCCCGGCCCAGAAAACCCCACAGCAGCTTCCCGTCCGGGGCGCGGCGCATCAGGGGCTGTAAGGCGTTGGTCAGGTAGGTGACGTACCACATCGGGTAGGCCCCGCCGCCGTTGACCATATCCTGCCAGACGATGATGCCCAGTTTATCGCAGTGGTAGTACCAGCGCTCCGGCTCGATTTTGGCGTGCTTGCGCAGCAGGTTGAAGCCCAGCTCCCGCACGGTGTGCAGTTCGTGCTCCACGGCCGCGTCGGAGGGCGGGGTGTAGAGGCCGTCGGGCCAATAGCCCTGGTCCAGCAGGCCGTTGAGCAGGATGGGCCTGCCGTTCAGGAAAAACCGCCGGATGCCCTTTGCATCCTCTTTACACTCCCACTTGCGGAGGGCAAAATAGCTGTGGACGGTGTCGAAGCCCTCTTCTTCGCCCTGGGTCGTGCCGACGGTCAAATCATAGAGGAAGGGGCTGTCGGGGCTCCACGGGAAGAAATGCTCTTCGGCGATGTTCAGGGTCACTTCGCCGTCCCGGTCGGCCTCGTCGCTGCCCCAGTCCTCGGCGATGGTCACGCCGCCGGCCCGCACCACGGCCCAGAGGTTCGCCGCGCCGCCGGGCTTCGAGGTATGGACTTTCACCGTCACGGTCCGTGCGTCGTAGTCCGGGGTGACGGTCAGCGTATCAATGTAATTTTCCGGCACCCGCTCCAGCCAGACCGTCTGCCAGATGCCGCTCTGGGCCGGGTAGAACATCCCGCCGGGCCGGAGGGTCTGCTTGCCTCTCGCCTGCGTTCCCGTGCCGGTGGGGTCCTGCACCGCCACCCAGAGGGTGTTGCGGCCCTGCGGGCGGAGCAGGTCGGTGATGTCCAGCGTAAAGGGCCAGTAGCCGCCCCGGTGTCCCCCGGCCAGACGTCCATTGACCTCCACCGCGCAGGCGTAGTCCACCGCCCCGAAGTGGAGCAGGACGCGCCCTCCCTCGCCCGCCGGGGGCGTGAAGGTGCGGTGGTAGTGGAGCCACTGGCCGGGCTGCAGCGTCCGGCCCACGCCGGAGGCTTTCGCCTCGGGCGAATAGGGTACAAGGATAGCGCCGTCCCACTTTGCCGGGAACTCCGAGCTCTGGGTGATGGCGTAGTCCCACGGGCCGTTCAGGTTGACGTAGCTGTCCCGGCGCATACTCGGGCGGGGATATTCGGGGAGCGGATGCATTTTAGTACCTCCCTTAATAAATATATCCGATTTGGCTCTCCTTTTCAGGGGCAACAACGACGACCGCCGCCAGTGGCGGAAACAGGGAGTCGTTGTTGGGGCAGCGGCCAGCAAGACGCGCGCAATGCGCAGCGGATGCTGGGTGCCGCAACCCGGCCTTGTCGAGCGAAGCGAGACTGAGAGGTTTAACATTTTTTATAAGGAGATCACAATGAAAAAACGTCTTCTCGCATTTCTGCTGGCGGTCAGCATCGCGGTGTCGATGCTGGTGATGCCGGCATCGGCTGCGGGCAACAACACCGCCGTCCAGTTTGCCATCACGCTGGGTGCTATGGATTCCGAGCAGTCCGGCGCACTGGATGCAGCCGTGACCCGCGGCGCATTTGCCAGAATGCTGACCTCTTACTCTACCTACCGGGAGAGCGTCTCTTCTCAGGGGGCAGTAGGTACCCTCTACACCGACCTGCCCGGCTCCTCGGCATGGGCGCCCTATGTCCGCATCGCCGTGCAGCAGGGCTGGATGAACGGCTACACCGATGGCAGCTTCCGCCCGAACAACGCCGTCACGCTGGAAGAAGCATGCACTGCAGTGCTCAAGCTGATGGGCTATAAGATGACCGACCTGAGCGGCGCGTTTCCCAACGCCCAGCTCAACAAGGCCAGCGAGATCGGCCTGCGTGCCGGCCTCGACCGCCGTCAGGGCGAAGCGATGAACTACGAGGACTGCGCCGTCCTGCTCTACAATGCCCTCACCGCCAACAACGCCAGCGGTTCGGCCTACGGCACGACCCTGGGCTTTACCGTGAGCAATGGTCAGGTGGACGGCTCCACCATCCTGCTCAGCAGCCTGGAAGGCCCCTTCGTGGCTTCGGAGAGCACAGTACTGCCCTTCGTCCCTGCCAGCGTCTACCGCAACGATAAGGTCTCCGGCTCCGCAGAGCTGAACAAATACGACGTCTACTACTACAGCGAGAGCCTCAAGACCCTGTGGGTCTATACCCGCCGTGCCGCAGGCCGCATCACCGAGGTGTCTCCCACGGCCAGCGCTCCCGCTTCCATTACGGTGGCAGGCACGTCCTACACGCTGGGCAGCACGGCCATTGCTTCCCAGGTGTCCTCCCTCAACGGCGGCGGTGTCGGCCAGGTGGTCACTCTGCTGCTGGGCATGAACAATGTGGCCGCAGGCATCATCACCGGCGAGGAGGCCGACGAGGTCTTTTACGGCGTGGTGCAGTCGTCCGCCCGCAACCTCATCGACGAGGACAACAGTGCCGATGTGCTTCAGACCGTCAAGGTCCTGTGTACCGACGGCCTTGCCCGCGAGGTGAACGTAGACAAAAGCCTGAACTTTCCCACCGGCTGGCTGGTGGAAGTGCGGGTCAGCCCCGAAGGCGAGAGCGTGGAAAAAATCGATGAGCGCTCCGTCAGCGGCACTGTGAACGAGAACGCCACCGCGCTGGGCGATAGGGCTCTGGCGGATGACGTGCAGATCCTTGATACGAGTACAGGGGGTGTGGCTGGGACGGTTCGTCCCAGCCGCCTATCGGGGGTAAACTTAAAGGCTTCCGATGTCCGCTACTACACCACCAATCCGCAGGGACAGATCGACACGCTTATTCTGAACGATGTGACCGGCGACCTGTGGTACTACGGTGTGCTGGACGATGTGAAGAATGTCGCCGCCAACTACAGCACCCTTCTCAGTGCCATCAAGGCTGAGCCGGGTGACGGCACCATTGACACCAATGCAGTCGTCAGTCAGGTGAAGAGCATCATGGTACCCACCACCACAGAGATCTTGTGGGGCGTTATCTCCGGCGACATCCTCAGCACGGCATGGGAGCGCCTGACCAGCAACACCGGCGCACTTCTGGGCCTCGGCTTCCAGCAGATCGCTCAGATCACCGGCACTCCCTTCAGCCAGATATTCGACTTCATCGGCAGCGGTGCGACCTATATCGGCTACGTCAGCGGCCAGCAGGTCAGTCTGAGCACTTCCATCAAGTATCCTGTGCTGGCCGGCGGCATCGCGGTCTGCCAGGAGACGACCGGCGCTGTCCGCAACATGGTGCAGCTGATGCCCATGAAGATCGACAAGGTGGGTGCGGCCAGCGTCCTTTCCTCCAAGGGCGAAAGGCTTGAAATGGCCGATAATACGCAGGTCTACCTGTGGTACAAGGGTCAATATTACTACACCAAGCTCACTTCCGTCAACTCCGATGATTACTATCTTACCGGCTGGTACGACAACTTTGGCTGCGCCGCTGGCAAAAAGGTGCGTATCATCGTCGCTGTCAAAAAAGACTGATGGCAGGTTATTACAGCCGCCCCGCGCAGCTTGCCCGGCAGATGCGCCAGCTGCTTTTCCCGAGGCGGTGTCCCTGCTGCCGCAGGGTGCTGGGAACGCTGCCGCTCTGTGAGGTGTGTACACCGCGGCTGGAAGAGCTGCGCCGCGGCCCGGTCATGCGGCTGGACGTGAGCCGCCACTATCTGGGTGCTCTGGACGGGGCGGCTGCGCCCTACCGGTACGAGGGCGTCGTCCGCAGCGCCATCCTCCGCGCCAAATACGAAGGCGAAAGCTGGACGGCGGTGGAGCTTGGCGTGGAGATGACGGCCCGGCTGTTCGGAGCAGAAGTGGAGATGCACTTTGCAGAGCCGGTGCCGGGGCTGGTCCCCGGTGCGGCCATCGGTTACGACTGCATCGTTCCGGTGCCTGCCACCAGCCGTCGGCGCGGCTACAATGTGCCGGAACGGATGGCGCAGCCTCTGGCCCATGCGCTGGGTCTCCCGCTGCTGCCAAAGGCGCTCTGCCGCGTCCGGGCCGGACGTCATCAGGCAGGACTCTCGCTGGACGAGCGTCTGGCAAATGCGGCCGGTGCCTTCCGGGCACAGGAACCGGAACTCGTGGAAGGGAAGCGGGTGCTGCTGGTGGATGACGTCATCACCACCGGCGCTACCGCCGCAGCCTGTGCGCAGGCACTGCTGGATGCGGGCGCCCACAGCGTCTTTGCCGTGGCAATGGCAGTCACCGAAAATGAAATGGACGCACCATCGAGAGCTTCTGGACGATGAGCGAAAAATCCAGAAAAAATCCAAGAAAAATAAAAAAAGCGCTTGACAAAACGGCCTATAGCGGGTATACTAATGGAGCTGTGAGCGATGAGCCACAACAAATATCCGGGTGTAGCGCAGTTTTGGTAGCGCGCTTGAATGGGGTTCAAGAGGCCGTGAGTTCGATTCTCGCCACTCGGACCATAAATCCAACGATTTCACGTTAGAAATCGTTGGATTTTTTTGTTTATAGGCTGGCCTCATTTGGTTTTGACCACAATTTTGACCACAATGCCATAAAGAAAGTTTGGAGAACCATTCAAAGAAATGCTCTGAACAAAAGCCGAATACGGCTATTTTGACATAGAAACGCTGCTTATATAGAGTGAAGCACTACTTATAAATAGTGGTGTCAGGAATTGAGATTTTGTGATACCAAAAAAGACACCCTCGCTTTTGATAGGAATCTCATGCAGGGATGTCCTTATCTCAACGCGAAGGTGTCTTAATAACGAGGGTCAGATGCCACGGAACGTAAAGGTGAACTCCACAGGCTTGGTCACATCAGGAATATACTCCGGGTGGACATTGGCACCCCAGCTGTCATCGCCGCCAACGCCCAGCTGCTCACCCATAGCACGAATGACCGTGTAATGGACCGGGGGCAGCTCGTAGGGGTGCTTGTCACTCTCCATTTCATGGGGAGTGTAGGGCAACGCAGAGAAGAACATGGGCTTTGCGGCATCTGCGGTAAACAGCAGTCCACGGCCCTTGCGGTCCACTACTTTTGCCCAGTGCACAGCGGTCTTTGCGCCGCACTCCTGCGGTACAAGGTACTGTGCCATGTTGTCTGCAACCTTGTTCTGGTAAATGCCCAGCTTTGCACCATGCTGGCGATCCCAGTAGGTCTCCGCAGGGCCGTTTCCGTACCACTCCACCGTGTCGTAATCGGCGTCGATCTTGAACAGCACACCGAATCCGTCTTTTCAAAGCCGGGGATGGCACTGGTGTAGTTCTTTGCGTAGGCGAA
>ERZ1027243.1391-NODE-1391-length-11645-cov-4.416393_pt1 | contig 11645 bp, 9 predicted proteins | sample MGYA00519243_ERZ1027243 | MGnify/ENA primary metagenome ERZ1027243 (study PRJEB26926, sample SAMN06164727) | human gut metagenome | biome: ENVO:00009003; feature: ENVO:2100002; material: ENVO:00002003 | host: Homo sapiens | place: USA | collected 2012 ...
TAGCGAGTGTCTCGTGGGCTCTGAGATGTGTATAAGAGACAGTATATCAACCGCCTGCGGAAAGGGATGCCCTTGCAGGCAGATCCGACGGTCAAATATGCGTTGCAGGATTTTTCGCTTCGCCGGATTCTGCACAAGCACTTGAGAACCCCTTCGCCGTATAACACCTACCTGAACAAGGGGCTGCCGCCGTCGCCGATCGCGATGCCTTCGGTCGCTGCGATCAATGGGGTGCTGAACTTCGAGAACCACGACTATCTTTTCTTCTGTGCCCGCCCGACTTTCGACGGTTATCACAGTTTCGCCCGCACGTACGGCGAACATCTGGCTAATGCCCGGGCTTATAGTGCGGAGTTGAATCGTCGGAATATTAAATAATTTGTCTATATTTGCCCTCCCTATGTTGGTTAAAATCTATACCGAGAATCCTTCCGAGAAGGAGATCGACCGGGTGGTGAACCTGCTCGAAAGGGACGGCGTGGTGATCTATCCGACTGACAGCGTCTATGCCTTCGGCTGCTCGATCCGTTCGGCGAAGGCCGTCGAGCGGCTGCGCCGGATCAAGGGGAAGGATCTCACGACGTTTTCCGTCGTGTTCGATTCGCTCGGGCGGATTGCCGACTATTGCCGAGTGGATAACGCCCAGTTCCGGTTGCTGAAACAAAATCTGCCGGGGCCTTTCACCTTCCTGCTGGATGCATCGTCGCGTATGCCGCACAAGGCGCTCGAACGGCGCCGTACCATCGGGATCCGTATTCCGGACAATTCGATTCCTCGGGCCATCGTCGAGCGGTTGGGAGCTCCGCTGCTGACCTCTTCCGTGCTGGATGACGAGGAAACCGAATATATGACCGATCCGGAGTTGATCCACGAGCGGTACGGCCGGGACGTAGAACTGGTGATCGACGGAGGTGTCGGCGATGCGGTGCCGACGACCGTCGTAGATCTGACGGGCGGCGAGCCGGAGATTTTGCGGGAAGGCAAAGGCGTGTTGCGGGAATAAACGTATGCTAAAAATAGAAGAAGAATGACAAAGTTCAAATTCTGGAACGAGGTCTGCAAGTACGGAGCGATCATCGGACTGGTCATGTCCGTAGCTTTCGTTATCGAGCAGTCCCTGATGTTGTCGGGGTGGTTTTCAACGATGGGGCTGGTATGGGTCTTGGCCGCAGTCGTTTATATCGCGCTGCTTTATCGTTTCGCCAAGCGTCGCCGCGAGCAGTACGGTCAGGAGCAGGGATTTCCTTTCGGCCACGGCTTGGGTTTTATTCTGGCTCTGATCCTGGCGTCGGCCATGATCAAGGGGGTGGTAGAATACCTTTACCGCAGTGTTTTCATCGGATATTCGGAGTATATCGACCGATACACTTCCGCATTGATCCGGTTCGCTGAGGAGGGAAAGTTCCCTGCGTCGATGGAGGGCGTATTCGCCGAAATGCTGAAAACCATACAGGAGGCGCCGGAGCCTTCCATTCTGGCTACCGTATGGGCTTCGATCTGGGGCAACCTGATCGTCGGCCTCATCCTAGGGCTTATTTTGGCCGGTATCCTGGCGCGTGCACCCCGGCCTTTCGGTCCTCAATCCGAAGAGTAGAAGAACGATGGATGCTACGCTCGACATATCGGTCGTCGTTCCGCTTTACAACGAGGAAGAGTCCCTGCCGGAGCTGGTCGAATGGATCGACCGCGTAGCTCGCGGCGAGGGTTTGTCCTACGAGGTGATCCTGGTGGACGACGGTTCCGGCGATGGTTCGTGGCGCGTGATCGAGAGTCTGCACGAGCGGTTTGCGGCGGTGCGGGGGATCAAGTTCGCTCGCAACTACGGCAAATCCGCCGCTCTGTATTGCGGTTTCGCCGAAGCACGCGGCGAGGTGGTTTTCACGATGGACGCCGACTTGCAGGACTCGCCGGACGAGATTCCGGCTCTGCGGCATATGGTCCTCGACGAGGGGTACGATCTGGTGTCGGGCTGGAAAAAGAAGCGTCACGACCCGGCGGGGAAGCGGTGGCCGAGCAAGTTTTTCAACTGGACGGCCCGCATCGTTTCGGGAATCCGGCTGCATGATTTCAACTGCGGACTGAAGGCCTACCGCCGCCGGGTGGTCAAGGCGATCGAAGTCTATGGCGAGATGCACCGTTATATCCCGATTCTGGCCAAACAGGCCGGATTCAAGCGGATCGGCGAGAAGGTCGTCGAGCATCGCGCCCGCAAGTACGGTCATTCGAAATTCGGTATGGAGCGGATGGTGAAAGGGTATCTGGACCTCATTACGGTTTCGTTTCTCTCGCGTTTCGGTCGTTCGCCGATGTACTTTTTCGGCAGCCTGGGAACGTTGATGTTCCTTTTCGGCGGCTGTACGACGGCGTGGGTGATCGGTGTCAAGTTGTATAAACAGTGCCATGACCTGCCTGTGCGGGCCGTAACGGACCAGCCGCTTTTCTATCTTTCACTGCTGGCTGTCGTGCTCGGCGTGCAGTTATTCCTGGCGGGATTCCTGGGCGAGTTGATCGACCGGAATGCCGCGGACCGTAATAAATACCTGATCGAAAAAACATTGGATAATCAATAAACCTTGCAGAGCCTGCGATTTTCGGCAGGATTCGAAGAGGTTCGCATAAACAAAATAGAAGTTATATGATTCAACGTATTCAGACTCTGTATCTGTTGCTGGTCGTCGTACTGACGGGATTGGCCTTGTGGCTGCCGCTGGTCGATTTCACCGTTGGGGCGGACACTTGTACGCTGACCGCTTTCGGCCTGAAGGATGCCGCCGGCATCACGTTGCTGCCGACGGTGTATCTGGGGGTTGTTCTGGTTGCCGCCTGTCTGGTGCCGTTGGTGACGATTTTCCTTTTCAAGCGCCGTCTGGTGCAGATCCGGTTATGTGCCGTCGAGTTGGTGCTCCTCATCGGTGCCGGGGCGATGATGGGAATCTATTTCTACCTTTGCAACCGTTACTTCGCGGACAGTGAATTTTACTCCCATACCCTTAAAATTTCGCTCGTTTTCCCGTTGGTCTGCCTGGTTTTCGACTTGCTGGCTTTGCGGGCGATCTTCCGGGACGAAAAGCTGGTGCGGTCGCTCGACCGGATTCGCTGACCGGACGTATTTCTCGGAAAAAAGGCGTGCGGTCAAAACTGCACGCCTTTTGTGTTTATTTTGCCGGGAAAGAATACGGTTTGGTGGGGTTTTTGATACGAAATAAAAATCCGGTGTGTCGTTATATTTGATTTAACGGGATTGTAATACGAAAATAGTGTTCGAATTATTGTCGAAACAGGAAAAAATAGTATTTTTACAAAAAGTTTAAGAATAAGTGGCCTGAGTAAATATGCAAGACGATGAAGTTATTTTTAACCTATTTTTATATCACTCTAAAATTTAATTGTTTATGAAAAAGAGTAGCATTTGGAAATTGCTCTTCAGTGCATTGACCGTGTTCGCCGTAGCGGTGTTCGCGGGATGTACCGACGACAATGACGACATGGGTGCTCCCTATCTGAACGTCACGCCGGAGAACCTGACGTTCGATGCGGAGGGACAGCCCGCAGATGAGTACAACGGTACTTTTATCGTTGAAACGAACCGTCCCTGGCGTGCTATCGTCGAGGACGAACAGACTTGGGTGCGCCTTTCGGCTACCGAAGGCGAGGGCGACGCTGCCGTGACCGTTACGGTACCCGCTTCGAACATCGGTCAATCGGCCAAGGTGACTTTCGAGGTTTACAACTCCTACGGCGCATTGATTCAGAAGGATGTCAATGTGCTTCAGGGCGAAGTGGTGCCGCCGACGCTCATCTTCAACGAAACCGCAGGTAGCGAGTCTGTTGCGAACCCGTATCCGTTGGTTGCCGACTATACGGGTTGGAACACCACCGGCGAGGGGGCTTCGAAGGTTTCCTACGAGGGCGTGAATACTTCGATCCGCGCTTCCGGTAAGAGCAGCGCGGGTGCTTATGACGGTGCTTCGGGTCCGAACGTGATCTTCTTCGGCTCGGCTCCGGCAACCTTTACGGTTAAAGACATAACGCTCGCCTCCGACCAGACCAATCTGAAGCTGACTTTCGGCGGACAGTATTACGACGGTGATAACAATGACAATAATTTCAACAAGGACAACTTCGTGGTTTATCTCAGTGCGAACGGAACGGACTATACTCCGCTGTCTTACGAGGTAAACGACGGTGATCAGGTCGATCCTTACTGGGTATTTGCAACCAAGAACTTTACGCTCAAGAATGCGACTTCGACGCTTTACATCAAGTTCGAGGCGAAAGCATCTTCGAAGTTCCGTCTGGACGATATCACGCTGATGACCGGTAACGGCGGCGAGGAGATCGATCTGGCGGGCGGCGGTGTCGTGCCTCCCGATCCGAGCGGCGATGCGATTTACGAGAACAATTTCGACAAGACGCCTGCCGAGAAGGTCGATAATAAATGGCCGTTCCTCGATCAGACCGATGCATGGCAGAATGCTTCCGGTACGGGTAATTCGACGGTGACCTATACCTCTGCGAACGTATCGGTGCGTACTTCCGGTAAGCTCAGCGGCGGTTACGACGGTGCTTCGGGCTCGAACAAGATTTTCTTCGGTTCGGCACCTGCGACTTTCGACATCAACACTATTACGATGCCTGCGGGCAAGACCAACTACCGGATCATCTTCGGCGGTGCTTATTCGCAGAGTAACGGCGGTACTTACGACAACATTTTCAAACCCGAATCGTTCCACGTTGCCGTAGGTAACGGAACCGACTGGTCGGGCAATCTGACTTACGAGAAGATCGGCGGCAGCGATACGACCGATCCTTACTGGGTACAGTTCGCCGTAGATTTCACGCTCAAGGAGGCTGTCGGCCAGCTTTCGATCCGTTTCACGGCTGATCTGGCGTCGGTATTCGCAATCGATGACGTACAGCTCGTCGAGGGCAACGGCGGTCAGGAGGTCGATCTCGAAGGCGGTGTGGTTCCGCCCGATCCGGGTGAGGCTACGGCCATTACCATTCCCGAGCTGATCGCGCAGATGACTGATACGGAGGCTCCGGTGGATGCCAATGCAGATCGCTATCTGGACGCTGTGGTGATGAACGACGTAGCCGGTGCCAATTATACCTTCAACAACCTGATCCTCGCTACCGAGAATGCGACGGAGGCCGGTAACGGCATCACGCTCTACGGCAGTCAGGTAGAACCTTCGACGCTCGGTCTGAACAAGGGTGACAAGGTGCGCGTAACCCTTTATAAAGGACTTGCCAAGGTGGTAAATTACAGTGGTATGTACGAAGTGACGGGCGCTAAGGAAGCGACTTGGTGCAAGGTCGAGAAGACCGGTACGGTGACTTCGATTCCTACGGCGACGATCGCTGCTGCGGATCTGGCGAAATATCAGGGTATGGCCGTGACGATCGCCAATGCGTCGGTTGCCCAGGCAGGTGTTTGGGCGAGCGCCAGCGCACTCTCTTCGCATACTTTCACTGCCGATGGAGCCAATTTCACCGTATTCTGCAAGCAGAGCGATGAAAAGAACCCGAGCGTGTTCCTCGATGTTCCTTACAAGGCCGCTACGGGTAATATCTCCGGTCTGGCTGCCGTATATAAGAATAATTCCCAGCTCGTTCCGCGCAATCTGGACGACGTGGCCGCTTTCAGCGACAGCTCGACCCCGATGATTACGGGGGTAACTCCGGCCAGCCTCTCCTTCGAGGCAGCGGGAGGCGAGAAGACGCTCACGGTTTCTGTTATCAACCAGGGTGACAACCAACTTAGCGTAAGCGGACTGACCCCCCCCCTGAGCGCTACGGTCGATGGCCTGACCGTGACGGTCAAAGCCGATCCGAATACCGGTACGCAGCCCGTTAATCAGACGCTGACCATCACGTTGGCTAACGGTAACAGCAAGGATGTGCCTGTTACATTGCTCGGTGCCGGCGGCGGAGGAACCGGTGAGGTCGTTGCGTTCTCGATCACGGATATTAAGGCGGATAATGCGGATCTCCCGACCAATGGTTACGGTTCGCAGGTTGTCGCTACGCCCAGTACTTGGGTTAGTTGGACCGTTGGCGGTATCGAGTTCACGGGTGTGAAAATCTGTGAATCGCCCGCTTCCAACGGCTCGATCATTCAGATGCAGGGTAATGACTCCGATGCGGCTAAACAGGCGAAGCTGCAAAACGTGACGCCGATCGACGGGATGTCGAAGATCAAGATCGTTTTCCGGTCGTATCCGAATAAGAGTGGCAGCTACTACAACCCGGGATATACGATGACCGTTGCCGGGGCTGCTCAAACTCCTGTGGAAACATACACGGATAAGAGCGGTTACAGAGAGTATGTACATGAGTACGATCTGGCCGGTTTGGGTGCTGATTCCTTTGTGCTCGACAATAATAAGGTCGGAGCCTTGTATATCGAATCGTTCGAGATTACCAAATAGTTTTTAATATGCTGGATACCGACTCTTGGAGGGATCATCCCCTCCAAGAGTTTGGTTTCTCGGATAGTTTTTTATAGTTTACCGATGATGTCGATGTTCAGATATTGTGAGAAGGGATGGAAATGGCTGTTCCTGACGATGATTGCGCTCTCTGTCGTAGCTTGCGGCGACGATACGGACGATTTTTGGGGTTCTGCCGTATGGCGGACCTCTTCGACGGTCGGAGCTGCGGAGGGTTCGGCCGCCATACAGATTGAGGGACCTGTCGGCGCCGGATGGCGTGCCGAAATCAAGGACGGAGGTGCTTGGTGCTCGTTCAGGCTCAACGATCCGACGGTCCTCGTGAAGGAGGGCACCGTACAGAGTTCGAACATCAGCAATATCCTGGACGTTTATTATACGCGGAATACCGGGAGCGGGGAACGTTCGGCGACCATCGAATTCGAATTTCTCGGCGGAGAGCCGCAGGTGCTCGTGCTGACGCAGTTTTCGGCCTCTTCGACCAACGATCCCTACGACGAGGGGCATGCGACGGCTTGGGCGGAGCTGCCGGAAAAGCGAGTCGATGAGAATTTCGTTTACGTCAGCCACTTCGCTTCGCTCAATAACCACACCGTGCGCAACTATTCGTTCTGCTACGACAAAACGCTCCATGTGGCGCATTGGGTGGCTTATCCGCTGCATTCGGTATATAGGGGGTCGATAGACCGTACCGACGATTTTCAGTACGATCCGAAGGTCGATTATCCCTGGCAGCCCAACCTCGTGGCCGGTTCCTATCGGGGCAGTTACGACCGGGGACATCAGCTCCCTTCGGCGGACCGTACGGCTACGCGGGAGTTGAATCTCCAGACGTTTTATGCGACCAATATGACGCCGCAGCTCAACCGGCTCAACCAGGATATGTGGGCCAATCTCGAAGCCAAGGTGCGTGCGCAGATATGCAACGACACGCTTTATGTGGTGACCGGTTGCTATTATGCCAATACCAATACGACGACGACCGACCGTGACGGGAAAGTTTGTCCGGTCCCGACGAATTATTTCAAGGTATTGCTTCGCACGCGCACCGGTACGACCGGTAAACGCATCGCGGATTGTTCGGCCGATGAATTGAAGACGATCGGATTTTGGGTGGATCAGAAGAGCTACGGCGATATTCAGCCGCCTGCGTCCATTTGCATGAGCGTGGCGGAGATTGAAAAGAAGACCGGCTTTACGTTCTTTCCCAATATTCCCGAGTCGGCTGCGGAATCCGTAAAGGCACAAAACTCTCCGAGCCAATGGGGAATCCAAAACTAATTTGACTTATGAAAAAACGACTGATTTTTACAGGACTACTGGCCTTACTGTTCGCAGCCTGCTGTTTCGCGCAGAAACCGTACAAGGTGGTCTTTTACAACTTGGAGAACTTTTTCGATACGATCAACGATCCTGAGGTCAATGACGACGAATTCACACCGGAAGGACCTAAAAAATGGAATTCTGTCAAGTATGCGAAGAAGTTGGGCAATACCGAAAAGGTGCTTTTCGATATTGCCGGTATCGATAAGGATTATCCGATCGTGATCGGCGTATCGGAGGTGGAGAACCGCTCGGTGCTCGAAGATATCATCGCTACGCCGAAGATGGCTCCGGGCAATTACCGGATTTCGCACTACGACTCTCCCGAAGCTCGCGGTGTGGACGTCGCTTTTATGTACCGTCCCGATGTCTTCAAGCTGGAGGGCAGCGCACCGATCCGCACGCAGATTCCTTCGCTTCCGAATTTCAAGACCCGCGATATTTCGACCATGTGGGGTACGATCGACGGCGAACCGTTCTTCTTCATGGTGGCTCACTGGCCTTCGCGTCTGGGCGGCAAGGACGCTTCGGAGTTCAAGCGTATCGCCGTCGGCGAGCAGATGCGCCGAATCGCCGACTCTGTCCTGAAGGTCAATCCCGCGACCAAGATCGTGGCGATGGGCGACTTCAACGACGATCCGACCGATCAGAGCATGCTCGAAGGATTGGGTGCCAAGCCCAAGACGAAGGAGCTTCAGCCGGGTGATTTCTTCAGTCCGTTCCACGCCGTGCTGCGTGCCGGTATGGGAACGCTGGCTTACGGCGACGCCTGGAATCTCTTCGACAATATCGTAGTGTCGGAAAACCTGGTCAATGCGAAGCCCGGCGAGTTGCGTCTGGTGCGGGCTCCGGGATCGAAGTACTACGGGAATGTCTTCAAGCGTAACTATATGATCCAGCGGGAGGGGCAGTTCAAAGGCTATCCTTTGCGCACGTACGTCGGAAACAATTTCCAGGGCGGTTACAGCGACCACTTCCCCGTTTATATCTACATCGGTAAATAAATACCTTAACTTGAAAGGATATGAAAATAAAAAGTTTACTAATTTTTGTATTTACCCTGATGTCGCTGACTGCGTTCGCTCAGAGCGGCGGTATCAAGGGTAAGGTCGTTTCCCGCGAGGGACGTGTCGCGGTGGACGGGGTGAAGGTTTCGGTCACTCCCGGTGAAATGACTGCCACGACCGACGGCCGAGGTGGTTTCGTGATCGAGAATGTCGAGCCCGGCGAATATACGTTGCAGTTCGAGGCTCCCGAATTCGAGCCTTTGACGCTCGTGGTGCGCGTGGACAAGATGGTGCGCGACATCAATACGGTGATTCTGGTCCCCGAAGTGCTTTCGACCGTAATGGACGATTCGATCTTCGCAGAGTTCGACACCGAGAGCGGCAACGATGCGCAGTCGCTGCCTTCGTCCCTTTCGGCTTCGAAGGACGTTTTTAACAACATCGCTTCCTACCGGTTCAGCGAGATGCGTTTCAACGTGCGTGGTTACGATTCGCAGTATTCGGACGTTTACCTGAACGGTATTCGCTTCAACGACGCTATGACGGGCTATACGCCCTGGTCGTTGTGGAGCGGTCTGAACGACGCTACGCGCAACCAGGAGATCACCAACGGTTCGGTCATGTCGGATTACGGCGTGGGTAGCATCGGCGGTACGACCAACATCAACGCCCGTGCTTCGCAGGTGCGCCAGGGCCTTCGCGTGAGTCTGGTGAACGCCAATTCGATGTATCGCTTCCGTGCCATGGTGACCTATGGCTCGGGTCTGCTGGACAACGGCTGGTCCTATGCGTTGTCGGTATCTACCCGTCAGGGCGGCAACTCCTACGTGGACGGCGTCTATTACAACTCCTACGGATATTTCGCTTCGGCCGAGAAGATTTTCAATTCGCGTCACCGGTTGGGCTTCACGATTATGGGTGCTCCCACCGAGCGCGGTGCGCAGCAGGCTTCCACGCAGGAGGCTTACGATCTGGTCGGCAACAACTATTACAACCCCAACTGGGGCTACCAGGACGGCAAGATGCGTAATGCGCGCGTGCGTAACAGCCACGAGCCGATCGCTATGATCAACTATACGTTCGATCCCAATGAGCATACCCAGTTCAACCTGGCCACTTCGTTCCGTTTCGGTAAGAACGGTTATTCGGCGCTGACGTGGTACGACGGTGCAGACCCCCGTCCCGATTATTACCGCTATATGCCGAGCTACAAGTTGCTGAACGCTACCGACCTGGAGGCCGCTTCGATGGCTGCGGCCAGTCTGGCGGATCAGTGGATGCGCAACGTGGGTAATATCCGCCACTTCGACTGGGACGAAATGTACCAGACCAACATGAATTTCCGCAATGCCGAGGATGAAGCGATATACGGTCCCGGCGCCCGTTCGAACTATATCATCGAGGAGCGCCATACCGACCAGTTGGACTGGAACCTCGCCGCGCAGATCAGCCGAATCTATAAGGATAACTCCCGTCTGACGGCCGGAGCCAACGTCCGCATCAACCGCACGTGGTACTACGACGAGGTGAAGGATCTGCTCGGCGGCGACTATTACGTGGACGTCGATAAATTCGCACAGCGCGACTTCGGCGATCCGATCATGGCGCAGAACGATATGGATTATTATAACCAGTACGGTCATGCAAGAGCCGTCAGAGAGGGCGACAAGTTCAGCTACAACTACAAGGCGCATCTGCGTTCCGGCGGTGTATGGGCTACTTATGCCACCCGTTTCGGCGGTTTCGGCATGAAGTTGGGCGCCGAGCTCGGCGGACTTTCGATGTGGCGCGAAGGTCTTTGGCGCAAGGGTCTCTTCCCGGATAATTCGAAGGGCAAATCGGAGAAACTCGAATATTTCGTATATAAGGCCAAAGGTAATTTCGACTATGTCATCAATGCCAACCATACTTTCGAACTCAACGCCGTGGCGATGCAGAATGCTCCTGCGTTCCAGTCGGCCTTCGTTTCGCCCCGTACGCGTAATTCGGTAACTCCGGGGCTTACGACGGAGAAGGTTTACGGCATCGACGCTTCGTACAACCTGCGTTACGGCGATTATAAACTCCGTGTTTCCGGTTATTATACGAAGGTGAACGACCGTTCGAAGGTGATCTCCTTCTACGATGACGTGCTGAAGACCTATACCAATTTCGCCTTGAGCGGTATCGACGAGCAGTATTTCGGTCTGGAAGTCGCCGCTTCGATTCCGATCTACAACGGTTTGTCTTTGAACGGTGCGATCAGTTGGGGTCAGTACACTTACACGTCGAATCCCAATTACGTGCAGATTGCCGACAACAGCGCCGAGCCGCTGAACTCCGGTACGGTCTATTGGAAGGATATGCGCGTGGAGAGCACTCCGCAGACGGCTATGAATATCGGTTTGTCGTACCGCGGTCCTCATAACATCTACGCATCGATCGATCTGAACTATTACAACAATATGTATCTGTCGATGAACCCGCTTTACCGTACGGACGAGGTGTTGTTGCCTACGATGACGGACGAACAGATCCGGGAGCTGCGCAGTCAGGAGAAGTTCGATTCGGCCTACACCTTGAGTGCGAGCATCGGTAAGAATTTCTACATTCAGCGTCGTTATACGCTCGGCTTCAGTTTGCAGGTGAATAACATCCTGAACAACCAAAATATCAAGACCGGCGGTTATGAGCAGATGCGTGTGCAGGGCATTAAGACCGGCAAGGAGATCACTTCCTACCAGAAGTTCGCTCCCAAGTATTTCTACCTGTTCGGCACCACTTACTACCTGAATGTCTATTTCCGTTTCTAACGGCTTAACGAATTAATATTGTGAAGAATATGAATAGAATCTGTCTCTTATACACATCTGACGCTGCC
>ERZ1027243.1392-NODE-1392-length-11636-cov-8.219929_pt1 | contig 11636 bp, 9 predicted proteins | sample MGYA00519243_ERZ1027243 | MGnify/ENA primary metagenome ERZ1027243 (study PRJEB26926, sample SAMN06164727) | human gut metagenome | biome: ENVO:00009003; feature: ENVO:2100002; material: ENVO:00002003 | host: Homo sapiens | place: USA | collected 2012 ...
TCGTCGGCAGCGTCAGATGTGTATAAGAGACAGATATTTTGATATCAAAATGTTAGTTTATACCTTTGCTGTATAAAATAAGAAATGATAAACTAATAAATAACCTGATCATGGAAACAAAACTTACAGAAGAAACCCGAGTAGAAAGTGATTTAATTGGTGCCCGCGAAATTCCGGCCAGTGCATTGTATGGTGTGCAGACTCTAAGAGGCATAGAAAATTTCCCAATAAGTAAATTTCATCTAAATGAATATCCGTTGTTTATCAACGGTCTTGCCATTACGAAAATGGCAGCTGCAATGGCTAACTATGAGTTAGGTTTATTGACTAAAGAACAAAAAGATGCCATAGTGTTGGCGTGTCAGGAAATCTTAAATGGTGAGCATCATGAGCAATTCCCGGTAGACATGATTCAGGGAGGTGCCGGTACTTCTACCAATATGAATGCTAATGAAGTCATTGCTAACCGTGCTTTGGAGATTATGGGATACAAACGTGGCGAGTATCAATATTGCTCTCCTAATGACCATGTGAACTGCTCGCAATCAACGAATGATGCTTATCCCACTGCAATCCATATTGGCATGTATTATTCTCATCTTCGTTTTCTGCCTTATTTGGAATCGCTGATTGGTGCATTCCATAAGAAAGGAGAAGAGTTTGCGCATATCATCAAAATGGGGCGTACTCAGCTGGAAGATGCCGTTCCTATGACTTTAGGTCAGACATTCAATGGTTTTGCCAGTATATTGAGAGATGAAATTCGTCATTTGAATGAAGCTGCGGCAGACTTCCTGACAGTAAATATGGGTGCTACGGCTATTGGTACAGGCATTTGTGCGGAACCGGGATATGCGGAAAAATGTGTGAAAGCATTGTGTGAAATTACAGGTTTTGATTTCAAATTGTCGTCAGATTTGGTAGGAGCTACTTCAGATACTTCCTGCTTGGTAGGTTATGCTTCAGCTTTAAAAAGGATAGCCGTAAAGGTAAATAAAATATGTAATGATTTACGTTTGCTGGCTAGCGGACCGCGTTGTGGCTTAGGAGAATTCAACCTTCCGGCTATGCAACCGGGATCTTCTATAATGCCAGGTAAGGTGAATCCGGTGATTCCTGAAGTGATGAATCAGATTTGTTATAAGGTAATGGGTAACGAACTATGTGTGACTATGGCTGGCGAAGCTGCCCAAATGGAACTGAATGCTATGGAACCGGTGATGGCACAGTGTTGTTTTGAATCTGTAGATTTAATGATCAATGGTTTTGAAACCTTGCGTACACGTTGTGTAGAAGGTATTACTGCTAATGCGGAACGTTGCAAGATTGAAGTGCATAACAGTATTGGTGTAGTAACCGCATTGAATCCGATTATTGGTTATAAAAACTCTACAAAGATTGCAAAAGAAGCGTTGGAAACAGGTAGAAGTGTTTATGAACTGGTCTTGGAACATGGTATTTTAAATAAGGAAGAGTTGGATACAATCCTAAGTCCGGAAAACATGTTGAAGCCGGTAAAATTGGATATCAAGCCTAGAAGATAAATTTATTTCACCACAGACTACAGGAAGGTAAAGAACTTGTTTCATGAAGCCGGCTTCAATATTTGTAAAGCCGGCTCCATGAGTGGTGGCACCAGTTTTATTTCTGCCGATAAATTGATTTCTGGAAATCCGGTATAGTGGTTTGCCACTGCTATAGCGTATAAATTGTTTTGCCGATATTTTATCGGCAGACAGTTTGTATAGCCTGTGGTATATTTTTTTAGAACTTTCTGAATGTGAGGCGTGCATAATCAGATTTCAGAATTAGTTTCTTGCCTGTTGCTTTTTCCACCTTAAGATGATTAATAGCTTGATTAAGTCCGAAAGGTTTCAATTCATTCAGTGTCGTTAGTTTTTCTTCATCTCCCCGGTGGCGGAATTCACTCATGGTTACCTCATCTCCTTTATAAGAGAAACGTCCGATATGAGTGCCTCCATTTCCACCTTTGGCACTGATTTCCACCAAATGTAACTGGATACTATAATAAATGCGGTTACATTCTTCTATTTTCCCATTAGTATATTCTATAGTCATTAATTGCCATCTGCCATCTAATTTGCCGTTGATGGGAGCTTTGTCACAACTGCTGATTCCCAGCATAAAGAGTATGAATAATAATATTTGTTTCATATGTTGATTGGGTTGACAGTTAAAACTTCTATTTATTGCCCGATTTGATAATTCCTTGTTTGCGGATAACCAGCATTCCACCATAATTATTTCCAAGTAAGCTGCCGCGATCCATAGCTCCGGATACAGTGAAACTCCATCCTTTCAGTTGTTGTGGAGCATAAGTTACTTCAAACAAAGAGTTGAATTGTTTCTTGATCTCATTCAGAGGATTATCATAAGTACCCCAATGGCGGGAGTAGGAGAGCAGCATACGATAACTTAGCGACTGACATGGGGAACCGCAGAATCCTATGTGATGTGCCAGTACACGATTGCTGATAAAAGTAATCTGTCCGTTCTTGTTGTAAATAGGTCCGGGAAGTAAAGGATTACCTATTCCCATTCCCCAATGCTGCCATCCTTGATAGAGGTAGTGATTATAATAATTATCTTTAGCACTGATTTGCTCTTCAAATTCCCCCCAAAAGGAATCATACAGCATAGGTCCGGTTTGATCTTTTGTTCCTAATCCTTCGTATACAAAAGTATCAATGAAGCGGTTTTTGGGAAAAGTTATTTCCAGTCCGATGTGTCCGTCTTTCCAACGTCCGTATTGGAAAAACATTTGGGAGTGGTCGTCGAAATAATGTTCATAATAGATCTTTACCTTCCATCGGTTAAGATAAGCTGTTGCGGCAAAATTCCAGCTACCGACATGGTTTCCGTAGATGTTTACTTGTTCGCCTTCGGGTGTGGTATCATCTCCGGCCATAGGAACCAATACACGCATAAAGTCAACAAACCGGGTAGGCATATCTATTACAGGCTCTTTTTGTCCTGCAATATATTGGTCTCCGCCAAATTGGGCGGACATTTGTATTCCTCCTTCAAATTCTACCGGAAAATGTTCTTTGTTTCCTACTTTGGCGAAAAGCGATTTACTGTGGTAAAGTACATCAATGGTATATGGGTTGCCTATGGAGGTGAAATGTTCCTGCCATTTGTCATCAGTAAAACGTCCATAGGCTATGTGTCCTTTCAAGTGAAGCCATTTATGGGTACCTGGTATGGCTACATAATCGGGAACTTCCAGGCGTATTTGGGGAATGGGGCGGGCATTATTTGATTCTACCATACCTCCGCTGCTTAACTTGGAATTCTTTAACTCGGGCAAGCGTTCTTTGCTGCCGATACTCAGGTTCAACCATCGGTAACTGAGGTCTGCATAGGCTTGTTGGATGATGAAGGAGGAGGTGAAATTGTAGGCGGTTGCCAAATCCAGTCCTGCACTGAAGCCGAAATGTTGGTTTAATGGCATTGTATGTGCAATCCCTGCCCGTAAATAACCATTTTCGGTATTGGCAGAAGATAAACCTTGCCTGTTGGCAGTAAGCCACATCGGCGCGTAGGTTCCTTTACCCGATGTTCCTCCCATCTCAACGGTATATTCTGTTTTGACAGGGAGTTGGGCATTGGTGTGCTGCGTAATAGATATTAACAGAAATTGTAATAAGAATAGTTGTATTTTCTTCATTTAGTTTATGTGTTTAGTGCTAAGCTTGCTAAAACGAAATCGGTTTATCAGTCTGCCATCCCGAACTTTTGTGAAAAATTTGGACTCTAATCATTTTATGTATATGAAAAGTTTCACTAATGTTCAGAATGGCCGACTGTATAATCATATCAGCAGGAATTTTGGCATATTTATTTTCCTCCGGCAGGCAGGTTTTTCAGCCAGTAATCAGCCATTGTCTTTCGCAGATGCAAGCTGGTTCCCTCGCCTTCGTAAATTCCATGGGAACGCATCGGGTAAGAAATCTGTGAGAAGATTTTTCCGTGCCGTACCAGTTCATTGACCAACATTTCACAATTCTGATAATGGACATTGTCATCTCCTGTACCGTGAATTAACAGCAAGTTGCCTTTCAATCCTGCTGCATACGAGATGGGAGACCCTTTGCGGTAACCCTCCGGATTATTTTGAGGAGTATTCATATAACGTTCTTGATAAACCGTGTCATACAGACGCTGGTCGGCCACAAAAGCAATGGCAATACCTGTGTGGAAAACATCGGGATAACGGAACATACTGTTCAGCGTCTGGCTGCCTCCGCCACTCCAGCCGGTGATACCGATGCGTGCGGTGTCAATGAAAGAGTATTGACGTGCCAAGTCTTGGATGCCTCTTGCCTGATCTTCACTGGCAAAGGTTCCGACTTCTCCATAAATACATTTGCGCCATTCGCGTCCACGGGGTGCATTGGCACCACGGTTCTCGATGCTGACTATGATATACCCCAGGTTTGCCAAGTACTGGTGCCATAAACTTCCTCCGCTCCATACATCCTGCACGGTGGCGTTGGCAGGTTCTCCATAGACATCAATTATGACCGGATATTTTTTGCTGGGATCAAAGTTTACGGGTTTGATCATCCATGCATCCAGTTCCAGTTCTCCTGAACGGGTTTTTACAAATTCTTTCGGTTGCAGCCCCAAGGCTTTGTATTGCTCCTTGGCTTTTGCATTGTCAGTAATCAGACGTATACTTTTATGGGCAGGGAAAGACACCATGTCGATTACAGGGGGAGTTTCCGAGTTACTGAATGTATGGACTGCCCATTTGCCGGACGGTGACATGATATAACGATGTTGCCCGCTTTGGTCAACAGGACTTAGCCGCTTTACCTCTCCATTGCCGAAAAGACGTGCCCGGTAGAGATAGCGCTGGGTGAAGTTGTCGGGAGAGGCGATAAAGTACACAAAACCTTTATCCATATCCGCACCTACTTCTTGAATATAATCAAAAGCTCCTTGGGTGATGGGCTTGATTTCTTTACCATCACGGCTTACACGATACAGGTGGCGCCATCCGTCACGTTCGCTTTCCCAAGTGAAATACTTGTTCCCTTTCAACCAACGCACATTGTCATTCGTTTCCAACCATGCGGCATCTTGATCGGTAAAGATATTGACGGGGGTATTTTCACCTATTTTCGCAATCCATACTTTATTGGTGTTTTGGGCACGGTTCATTTGCTGGATGAACAGTTCGTTGCAGCCCGGAATGAATTCCATACGTGGAATATAGTGGTTGCGTGCATCACCTGGAAGAGCCAGCCAAGTGGTGTTTCCACCGTCGGCTGATACATAGCCTACTTTTACAGCGGAGTTTGCTGTTCCGGCTTTAGGGTAGGGAAAACGTTGGATTTTAGGATAAATGGAATCTACATTATTGATGATATCAAACCATCCCGTACCTTGGGTATCGCTTTGCCAATAGGCTATGTATTGCCCGTCGGGACTCCAGCGGAAACCGTCGCGGCAGTTGAATTCTTCTTCGTATACCCAGTCGAATGTTCCGTTTACAATTTCATTATTTCCGTCTTGAGTTAGTTGGTTGATTTTCCCGTCAACCAGACTCTCTACATAAATGTTGTTTCTGGAGACATATGCTACCCGGCTGGCATCCGGCGAGAACTTGGCGAACATCAAGGTAGCTTCCGGCAAGCTTTTGCCCAATTGTTGCAGTTTGCCGTCTTTCAAATTAAGCACCCAGTAATCACCGCGGGTATCATAACGCCATACGCGACGGGTATTGGTATAGATCAATACTTTGGAGTTATCCTCGCTGAATACGAAATTGCGGACAGAGATAGGTTTTCCTGTTTGCGGATTCAGAAGCATATTGGCAGGGATCAGCACTTCTTTGGAATTGTCCTTTGCTTTGTAGGCAGTGACTTCGTATGCTCCCTCGGCATTTTTCTCTATTTTGGAATAACGTTCTCCATCTTTCATCCAGTTCACGTTACTTCCGCCTTCTGTCTTGATCAGTCCTCCGTATACGGCCTCCTCCAATGTGGGGATACGTTGCGCATGAGTTGTGGTTCCGAAACAGAATAAGCATAAGACTAATGTAAATAAGTTCTTTTTCGTCATAGTTATTATGAATCTTTTACTAAAAAATAGATGTCCATTTGAAAACACAAGTATGTATTGGGACTCCGGATATCTGTTTTCAAAAAACGGGCGTCTATTTTAGAAAAACGGACGCCTGCTCTTTTCTTTTTTATTTAATTCCTAATTTCTGTTTGATTGCAGCCGGAATAGCATCTTTATGCACCATGAGGAAAATAGTCTTGGCACGTACATAGCTTTCGGACATATTCAGATAACCGCCAAATGTATTGCGTTCTGTACCCCAAGAATTTTTGGTGATATAGTATTTGGTCCCGTTCTGGTCTTTGGTAATACCGGTAAGATGCATCAGGTGGTCATCTGTAGTGACAAATGCTTCATAACCTTCCTGACGGACTTCCGGAGTGACATTTACTTCGGGACACGGTTTTTCAAATTTGTAGGCTTCCGCCAGCATCTCTCTTTGTTCTTTAGGGTCCATTTTCTCAAAACGTGCACGGTCGGAACCCGAAAGGTCTTCCGCTTTTTTCACTACCGGATTGATGGCTACACCATTTTTGAATGAAAAACCTTTTTCACTGACATCACCGTCCCAACATACGGTATATCCGTGGGTCAAAGCATAGTCGGCAACTTCCATCATTTCGTCCAGCGGAAGATTGTACATTTGTTCATTTTCCCAATTGTCGGGTACTTCCGGAGAGAATTTCTGGTAATACGGTTTGTGAGTGAAACTAGTCAGTTCGATATAATCGTCCATGTTCAAACCCAGACTTTCGGCAAAAGATTTCGGAGTGTACTCTTTTCCTTTGTAAGTGAACTTTTCAGGAAGTTCTCCTAGATAAGTATCGAAAAGGTTGTTGATCAGCTTGTAGTATTCCGGGCTGCGACGTTTCATCTTAACGGCTGTGTTTCCTAAAGCGTTGATATATCTCACCATTTCGCCATGGTTATGTTTCTCTGAGTTATAGTTGATTCCGTGATATACTTCCTCGGGTACGATACCCACTTGGTTGAAAGCATTCTTCCATGTGTGTGAAAGGCTTCCTTGTCCTAAATTCCCGTTGCCTCCCCGGTAATAGTTGTCTTCCAATTGGTTCAAGTACTTTTGGCGTACAATGAACATTTCAGAAAGATCATATTCCCCTTTGCCCATACGGAGCAGTTCGGATTCCATGAACGAAGTGGTGGCAAAGCACCAGCAAGTTCCGGTAGAGGCCTGATTTTTGACTGGAGTTGCTTTCTGTGATGCAACAGTCGTGAATTTGTAACCACTTTCTTGTGCATACATGGCTGATGCACAGCATAGCAGTGCGGCTAGTGTGAATACTTTTGTCTTCATAAGTTTGTTTTTAATATGATAAGGTTAACAATTAAAAGCCGAAGCGTGACTCAATCCAATATTGGTTTGCCATTTCGTCCCAGCGAAGGATGGTGGCGCCTATAAAGTCTGCCGTGTAGTCTGTGAGATAAGCACGGGCTGCTTCTTCCCCTTTAGATTGAAGGATACTTTGGTATTGTGCTTCCACAAATGGAAGTTCCCGTTGTCCTTTTTCCTCGAAATGACGAATATTTTTTTCCATTACTTTGCGGGCAGTTCCCCATCTTACAGCAGCCAGTTTGTTGGCGCGGCGATAGTGCCATAAGGCGGCGTCGTCGCGATAGCGGTGGTTACCGCAGATTTTATACATAGCAGGGAAATCAGTAATGCCACAGAATACCGGAACGCGCGGGCTTTGTCCGGGGTTGTCCATAGAGAACCATACCACACCGCCTACTGCATCGGGCAGCCAGTTGCGCAATTGGATAACTGTAGAATAAGCACATTGCGGAACTGCGATATTGCGTACTGATTTCACAACTCCCTTTTTAATACCGTTCAGCATATTCAGTTCATCGCCACGCATCCACGGATTGGCTTTCGGGCTGATAATGGTGTCTACTTTTCCGGTTTTTCTATCTTTTACCGTAACTTTCAGATTCTGTGTCATATCCAGCGGCGTTCCTTCGTATGTTTCCCGGAGCAATGCCATAACATCGGTTACAGATACTTGCTTGTCGGGTTTTACACTGATAGGCAGTTCTTCTGCTTCATAATCAAGCTTTAATGACGGTGCCAGTGCATTCAGGATAAAGTGCTCGCGGGTGCTGAAGGATTTCAGTTGGCCGGAGTAATTCTTTCCGCTATAAGCTTTCCAAAATTTAAAAGGCTCTTTTCCATCCCAATATCCTAATTTTTTAGCCACGTCAAATACATTTTCGGAAGCCATATAGTGGTCGGGATCTTTCAGATTGAGGGTGCTGATTCGCGAGATGTTGGCAGATACGCCTACATGATCATCCGGAATACGGACTGCCGCCCATACTCCGCCAATTTTATCTTTTCCTTCTCCGAAGACTTCGAAGTGCCATACTTCATCAGGATCGGCAATGGTCAGACATTCGCCGCTGTCGCCATAACCGTATTGTTTTATGAGATCTCCCATCAGGCGGATAGCCTCACGGGCTGTTGTACAGCGTTGCAATGCCACACGTTGCAATTCTTCAATCATAAACATACCTTTGGGATTTTCCAGATCCCTGCGTCCGCTTACGGTAGTTTCACCTATCCCCAGCTGCTTTTCGTTGATGCAAGGGTAGGAGGTGTCCATGAAGGCATATGTTTTTCTAGCTTGTGGTATTTGCCCCTTGATTTTTACATTAGTCTGGTCGGCTACAAACTCGGTATGCATACGGCCATCGTAAATATTCATTACAGTATCCCTTTCATAACTTTCTGCCGGAACCATGTTTACCCAGGTTCGGTACCAGCTGTCGCATGTATGACTGGTTATAACTGATCCATCGGTAGTTGCTTTCTTTCCTACCATAATGCTAGTGCAGCTTTCCGGATCCTTTGTGTAATTCGTTTGGGCTGTGACACTTTGTGCCATGACTAAACCCAGGATTGTTAAAGAGGCTAGTAGTTTCATAAAGGTCGTTTTATTACTATTGCGTTTCAAAAGTATATAAAAAAAACTATTATTCAGAACTTTATCGGTTTAATTTTGTAATTTATGTCTAATAATCCAGCCTTTTTTGTATTTTTGCAGCAAATACAAAAATTGGGAGCACATGACAACTAGTATAGACATAGCTAGAAGGATAGCAGAAGTTAACCATCCTCTCAGTAGAGAAAGTGTTCACGCATTAGCCGAAATCTTAGTTTGTAGAAAATATCGTAAAGGGGAGATTGTTTTGCAGGCCGGTGAGGTTTGTAAAGCGATGTTGTTTATAGAAAAAGGAATGCTCAGACAATTTTATTATAAATATGATAAAGATCTGACTGAGCATATCGGTTATGAGAACGGAATGATTATTTGCATAGAGAGTTATTTTAAACAGGAGCCCACCCGCTTGATGGTGGAAACTTTGGAAGCATCCGTGGTATGGGAGTTACCCCGTGTGGAAGTGGAGAAATTGATAGATCAATATCACGATATCGAACGTCTTTATCGCGGTTTTATCGAACATTCTTTGATAGAGTCACAGGTGAAGGCGGACACGCTTCGTTTTGAACCGGCTCATGAACGTTATAACAGATTGTTGCAGCTTCATCCCGAAATATTGAAGCGTGCGCCTCTTGTGTACATCGCTTCCTTATTACAGATGACTCCCGAAACCTTGAGCCGTGTCCGTTCTTCCTTGCTTTAGAATTGATAAATCAATCCTAACCGGGTTTCAAAGGTCTTATATTTTATGTCCTCATGGTAGGAATAATGTGTGTGGCGGTAGTAATAGGACACTTCCATATTGGCTTTGAAGTGGGAGCTTAGATTCAACTCGATAATCGGATTCACTACAGCGAGCATTACATTTCCTTTGTCTCCCTGCGCATTCAGATAGAGCGGATCTATTGTTTCCAAATCCTTGTGTTCGTATCCTTTCCAGGTAAAAATCTGGTAAAGATGCATATTCAGTGCGAACATGCCGTAACGGCCGAAGTCCAGAATGGTGTTGTTCTTTATGCTGTATCCGCTTCCCATATTGTAATTGCGGTCTATTACGTTGTAATAGTCGGTAAGGCTTCCACCCAGCAGGATGGCACTCAGGAACACACGCTGTTCCAAATTTACCAGGCTGTTCATTCGGGGGAATTTATAAATCATACCCGGTCCCACACTGGCAGCTTCCGAAATCTTGTAAGGGATACGCCCCGATCCGTCAATCACTTCCTCGGAATCAAAATAGTTGAAGTGCTGGAAGATACCGAACATCATTTCCATGCCGGTAGTGGTTTTCAGGGGAACACCCCATAGTTTGCCCATCAGGTTGATCTGGCTGATAAGAGGCTGGTTCCCGGAAAGACCGAAGGTGGCCCGCGCGGTGAAGTAATCGTATGGGCCGTCATTCACTTTATCGAAGGCATCTCCGTATTGTACCCGGAATTCAAGGTAGGGATTGTGCTCTCCACGGAACAGGTAATTGTCATCGGCCAGATAACGGTCACCGGCACCTATGGAAAAGTGTACCGGAATGCGGTCGTAATCGTGGTATTTGTAATGAGAGCGTTTTACTTTCCACATCTCGCCGGTTATCATTCGGTTCAATCCCCGCATGGGGCAGATCAAGGTTCCCAAAAACTCGCGGGTGAAACGTGAGAAACCACGCTTGGAGTCGTCCAGTACCAAAGAAGACATACGGTGCGTTACTTCTCCCAAGGCGATGCCGCCTAGGGTGGTTGCCATCAGGTCATTGATGGCGGGCGGCTCCACTTCTGCGGCTATTTCCCACATCAAACTACCAGCAAAGGCGTATGGAGCCGATTCCCAAAAGGTAAGTCCGTTGCTGCGTGCTGCATTGAAATAAAGATTTCCGTGATAGGGGTGGGCGAACAGGTTGGTGGAGAATTGGTCGTTATCCCATACAAAACCATGCTTGATATTGCGTCGTATGCTGCCGATACTGATTTTGGCAAAGTCTTCGTTCATTACATAACGGTCGAATGCCCATACTCCGACATTCATTCCGAAAGTTTCGGCGGCGGCACGCCAAGGGTGTTTTTTTTGCAGGCGAGGATCGGTGAATGTATACATGGAATCGGGGCGGTGGAGCATCTGGGCTGTGACGTTCCCGGCACTTAATGCCAGCAGGCAGACTAATGCGATATGCTGTAGTTTCATACTGTATGGATTAGTTTATACTAGGGTGACGGGGCTGCTTAAAACAAGATAACACCTGCTTCGAAAATAGGTTTTTTTTCGTAGAACTTATTTTTATCATAGTAGCGCGTCATGCCGTAACCACCCGATGCAAAGAAACTGATTCTGGATTTGAATTTATATTCCAGATTGATACGGGCTTGCAATGAATACATGCGTTCCGGTGTTTCCGCATCTTCATTTTCAAAGTTTTCTATATGGAAATAACCTAAGTCGCCACTTAGTTCCAGTTTGGAGGCGATGGGATAGTAAAGACCGGCACGGTAGAACACACAGCCCGAAAATTTGTCATTCAAATCCAGATAGTGTGTACCCTGTCTCTTATACACATCTCCGAGCCCACGAGACACTCGCTAATCTCGT
>ERZ1027243.1393-NODE-1393-length-11610-cov-10.626655_pt1 | contig 11610 bp, 10 predicted proteins | sample MGYA00519243_ERZ1027243 | MGnify/ENA primary metagenome ERZ1027243 (study PRJEB26926, sample SAMN06164727) | human gut metagenome | biome: ENVO:00009003; feature: ENVO:2100002; material: ENVO:00002003 | host: Homo sapiens | place: USA | collected 2012 ...
ATTAGCGAGTGTCTCGTGGGCTCGGAGATGTGTATAAGAGACAGAGCATACACAGGGCCAGGGAAAACGCCAGGGCCGTCAGCACCACCACCAGGCACAGGCTGGTGCGCTTGCGCATCTGCTTGAAAAAATAGGGCGTCATAGGCGGTCCTCCTTTCGCCTTTTGATTTGCTTATTCCGCCTTGCGGATACCCCGGCGGGCGGTGAGGGTGCCGACCAGGGCAATCACTGCCAATGCGATGGCCAGGGCCCCGGCGCACAGGGCCACGGTCTGGCCGACGGACACGGTCAGCGTCAGATCAGAGCCGGTCAGGGCCTGGATTTTGTCCGTGGCCCAGGACATTCCGGGGATGCTGACCGCCAGCACGATGACGGTTCCGGCGGCGGCCATCAGGGCCGAGGGCGTCCAGATTTGTCCCGCAATATCCCGGCGTTTTGCGCCCAGTGTCCACATACGCAGGGCGGTTTTCCCCTCCTGCATGGGAAGCAGTACACAGTACGCCGCCAAAACCACCGCCCACAGGGCCAGGCCCACATAGAGCACCGTCCGGGACACTCTCGTGTAGCCGTCCAGACTCTCCACGATGTCGCTGTACCCCTGGTCGTAATACGTCACCGCGCCGCCCAGGTTGTTTTCCGCCAGCCGGGCCTCCATCTGGTCGATGGCGCCGTTTTGCAGAATCAGGCTGGACCACACGCCATAGTTGCCGGTTACCGTCTGACAGGTGACGCTTTTCTCCGGCACGAACACGCTGTTGGGGGTAAAGCTGGTGGGGGTGGTCACCCACTCGTTGCTCTGGCGATACAGACCGATGATGGTGTACTCCGTCTCCTGCCGGAAGCCCTGGTCCGGCAGATAGCAGGAGGGCCGGGGGTTATATTCGTGTATGTAGGAATACCGCAGGTCCTGGTCATATTCATACAGGGACAGCGGCAGAACGTCCCCTACGTTCAGGCCGTTTTCCCGGGCCAGGGACTCGGAGACCAGGCACACCGCTGCCCCGGAGTCGTACTCCGCCTGGGAGATGCTGCGGCCCTGGGTGACCATAGTGGTCCCGGCGGCGAAATCCGCCAGAGCCTCCAGGTGATTCACCGCCAGCACCGGCACGCTGTGGCTGCTGACCCGGACGGACTCCATGGCCTTCTGCCAGGTGGGGGAGGAGGCGATCATCTCCTCCGCCGTGACGCCCTCCGGCAGAATGGTGAAGGAAGCCAGGTCATAATCCGTGTCATAGGCAATGACCCGCTGAACGGTCCACTCCCATTTCTGTTCCTCCACATTCCACTGCTCATCGTATAACGTCCAGGGCTGGGAGCAGTCATCGACATTGAAGGCAATGGTGTTCAGTCGCCGAAGGTCTAACGGCTCCTCTTGCCCGGTAACGGGGTCCCGGTACAAGGGCGTGTCGTCAGGCACGGGATTCCCGTCTCCGTCCGTCATTTCTACGATCTCTTTGCGGTCGGCATAGCGGATGATGTTGCCGTCGATGTCCAGGCTGTAGGGGTCTATTTCCTCGCCGCTCCTGCTGTCGCTCATCAGATCCTGGGCAATGAGCATGCGCTGCTCAAAGTCAAGATCCCGATAGCTGTGGGTAAACAGCAGATACCGCTGCCCGGGCTGTATGGCCTTGCCCGCCGCATCCGACTCGCCGGTGATCTGCAAATAAAAATTTGCGTTCCGGCCGGTGGGGTCGTCCCAATCGCCGCTCATGGCCTGCACTCCCAGCACCTTGCCGGAGACAACCCAGTTGAAAAAAGCGCCTGTATCATACTCTCTGGGATAATAGACGTCCTCCTCCCCCACCTCGGTGATCTCGATCTCCAGGATGGCGTAGTCGTAAGGGGTATTTGGATTAGGGTCCACGCGGGTGTCGGAGCTGTCAACGTCCATTTGATAAAAGGTGGTCAGCGGCGTGAGCTTCGGACTGTACCCCCCGGCGAGGCTCATGGCAGCCTGACCGCGGATGATGCTCCAGCCCTTCTGGGCGGCCTCCTTCAGAAACTCGTTGGCTTCGTATGTGGGGCCAATGTCCTCGAATACTATGTCGCCGCTGGACACCAGCTGCCGTTTCCCGCCGGTAACCACCGCCACGGTGGTGTAGGTCTCCTCCACCCCGGCCCGGGTCTGGACCGCCGCCCAGAACTGACCTCCGGACAGGGCCAGGATCACCCCCGCTAAGGCCAGAAGCAGTGCGCCGAAGGCCGCCTTCACCGGCCGCCGGGTCAGTTGGTGCATGGGATTCATAGGAGCATCTCCTTTCGCATCGGTCAGATGGGTGCAGAAAGGACTACTTATGATAAATCATATACGGAGTTTATCATAAGTAGTCCTGTCTGTCAAGCCTTAGTTTTCGGAGCGGCGGCTCATACCGCCACCGGGGCGGAGCCGATCACCCGCAGATTGCGGCACACCAGAACAGAACAGCCCTCCGGTAGCTCCAGCCGGACCGGAAACGTGTGTTCCTTCTCGGCGTCTGCGTAGCCGCAGTTATGGCACCGGATGGTCATCTGCCAGTGTCGGGTCTGCAGCCGGGGGCCGTCATCCGTGTACCAGACGGCGGTGGATGCGTAATAGTCGTGGGGACAATAGACGGCGGAAGCGGGGACAATCAGGGACAGGGACATGACCGCCGCCAGGGCCAGGCCCAGAAGGGTCTTGCTGCATTTTTTCATGGCGGGTCGCTCCTTTCGGGCGCGTATCAGATTTGTCTGCGCCTTTCTGCTATAATAACGAAGCAGACCCCCAGAATCTTACAGCAAAAATTTACAATTTTTTCAATTTGTAGGACCGCACAAAGAAACGCTCTCTGCCATGGTGATTATGACGGACTTGTCGGCGTCGGCAATAATCTGGAAGCTGATATTCTGCGCTGCATCCATCCAGGTAATATAACTCAAACGACCTTCTTCCGTGGAAATAAGCAGCATTCCAGGCATACCGGATATGGACACCTCGCGCTTGACATCCCCGTCAGCCAGCGTGTACCCGCTGCTGACTCCATCCTGCATGTACATGTAGTCCAGTTCGATGGCATTACCCTCTGCGTTTTCATAGCGCACACTGCCAAAGCTGTCATACGCTATCCGCTCCGTTTCCGTATAGCCCTCCGGCAGGGCGGCGATCCGGTATTGGGGCAGAGCCTGGGCGGGGCCGTCGCCGTGATAGCGGAACTCCACCCGGCGGCCATCCTGCTCCATGGTCCAGCGGATGATATCCGCCCGGGCCTTGGGGCTGACGGCCAGCACCATGGCCGCCGACAGCGACAGCATCAGCAGCACCACCGCCGCCCGCCGGGCCACGGTGCGCCAGGGGTAGGGGTTTCGCAGTCGGAACCACAGCAGCGGGTCCCGCAGCATCTCCCGCATACGGCGGCGGTGCCCCTCGGACAGCGGCGTCTCCGTCTCCGGCGGCGTCTGCGCCTCCTGGTCCGCCGCGTCCAGCAGCGCCCGGCGCAGCATCCGGTCCAGTTCCTGATCGGACATGGTTCGATCCCCTCCTCCTCAAAAATTTTCCGCAGCAGCGCCCGCCCCCGGGACAGCCGGGTGTTCACGGCGCTCTCCGTCAGGCCCAGCCGCCGGGCGATCTCCGCCGTGGAATAGCCCAGGACCAGCTTCATCTCCAGCACCGCCCGATAGGTGTCCGGCAGCCGGGCAAACAGCTACACCATGGACGAATAGTCCGGCAGGTCCCGGCTTTGCCCGGCAAAATCCGCCCAGCCCTCCTCCAGCGGCAGGTGGCAGCGCCGCCTGCGCAGAATGGTGATGGCCTCGTTCCTCACTATAATAACGAGCCAGCCCCCCAAATCCTTACAAGGAATTTCATCAATTTTTGAAAAATTTTCAATCACCCGCAGAAACGCCTCCTGCACGGCCTCCTCCGCGTCGTGGGGGTCATGCAGCACGGCCAGGGCTGTCCGCTCCATCACCCGGTGATACCGGCGATACAGCTCCCGGAACTGTTTCTTGTCCCCGTCGCTTTCCAGCGCGGCCAGATATAGCGAAAGCACGGCGCCCGTCACCCCCCTTGCCCGTGTCCGGGCCGGTTTTTCCGCCTATTATACCACATTCCGCCTCCGTACTCAATCCCCCGCCCGTCGGCCGGAAAAATTGGCAGAAATCCGGAAATTTTCCCTCGATTCGTCAGGAAGCCTTGAAAAAAACCGGGATTGGGCTATAATGGTGGTATCATGCACCGCCAGACCCCGATTGTGAAAAGATCCGATCTATACAGGAGGAACCGCATATGAGCCGCAGACCCAACATCCTGGCCCTGGCTTCCAAAATAAGCCTCGAGAGCCTGACCTACACCGGCATCACCTACAAAGACCCCGAATACAGGATCCTTGACCCCATCGTCGATGACGATATGTGCTCCATCATGATGCGGATGCGTCTTGAAAAGGACTTCTCCGTTGAGGACCTGGCCAAAAAAGCGAAAAAAAGCGTGGAATTTACCCAGGAGCAGTGCGGCAAGCTGGTCAGGGCCGGCGTGATCCGCGTCCGCTATCACGACGGAAAGCCGTTTTATTACTACCCCATCTGGGTCCCCGGCATTATGGAGGGCATCCTCGGCAACCGGGAGCAGTGCGAAAAATACCCCGATCTGGGCAAGTGCTTCGAGGAGTACACCCGCATCCGCGTGGGGATGCTGGCCCCGGTGCTGGGCGGCGGCGTCAACTTCATGCGGGTGATGCCCGTTATGAGTGCCATTGAGAACGACAGCCACGCGGCCTCCTATGACGAGGTGGCCACCATTATTGAGCGGGCCGCCGCCATCTCTGTGGGCCCGTGCTCCTGCCGCCGTTCCCGCCGCCTGATGGGCGAGGGCTGCGGCCACCTGGAAGAAGATATGTGCATGTATATCGACGACAATGCCATCAGCTTCTCCCGGAACGGCGAGCACCGGCTCATCAGCAAGGAGGAAGCATATGAGATTCTCCGGCGGGCCGAGGAGAACGGCCTGGTGCACGAGGTCAACCAGGCCCCCGGCTTCGACGGCGTCACCGCCATCTGCAACTGCTGCGGCTGTTCGTGCTACGCCCTGCGCATAACCGAGATGTTCCGCGCCCCGGAGGGGGTCCGCTCCAACTACCTGGCCCGGGTCGACAAGGACAAGTGCGTGGCCTGCGGCCAGTGCGTTGAAAACTGCCAGACCAACGCCGTCCGCCTGGGCCAGAAGCTGTGCATCTCCGACCCCCACGTCTCCGACGCATACCAGTCCGACCTGGAAATCCCCTGGGATAAGAAGAGCTATCACACGGACTACCGCACGGACCGCACCGACGTGATGGACTCCGGCACCGCGCCCTGCAAGGCGCAGTGTCCCGCCCATGTGCCGGTCCAGGGCTATATCAAGCTGGCGTCCCAGGGCAGATACACCGAGGCCCTGGAGCTGATAAAAACGGAGAACCCCTTCCCTGCCGTCTGCGGGCGCATCTGCAGCAAGCGCTGCGAGGATGCCTGCACCCGCGGCGACGTGGACGCCCCCATCGCCATCGACGATATCAAGAAGTTCATCGCCGAAAAGGACCTGGACGCCGATCACCGCTTCGTTCCCAAAATGGTGAACCAGCTGGGCAGACCCTATCCCGAAAAGATCGCCGTTATCGGCGCAGGCCCTGCGGGCCTGACCTGCGCGTACTACCTGGCGGTGAAGGGCTACCCCGTGACCGTTTACGAGAAGGAGCAGATCCCGGGAGGTATGCTCACCCTGGGCATCCCCTCCTTCCGCCTGGAAAAGGACGTGATCCGCGCCGAGATCCAGGTGCTCCGGGACATGGGCGTTCAGTTTGAGACCGGCGTGGAAGTAGGCCGGGACATCTCCCTGGACGACCTGCGCCGCCAGGGCTTCCGGGCGTTCTATCTTGCGGTGGGAGCCTCCAGAGGCGCCGGGATCGGCTGTCCCGGCGAGGATATGCCCGGGGTGTACACCGCCATCGACTTCCTGCGCCGGGTGAACCTGGGCGAAACGCCGGACATCGGCCCGGCCGCCGCCGTTATCGGCGGCGGAAACGCCGCCATGGACGCCGCCCGCACGGCGGTCCGCCTGGGCGCAAAGGTCACCGTTGTCTACCGCCGCAGCCGCGACGAGATGCCCGCGGACGATGAGGAGATCCGGGAGGCCATGGCCGAGGGCGTAGCGTTCCGGTTCCTGGCCGCTCCCGCCGGAATCACCGGCCAGGGCCGGGCGGAGAGCCTCCGGGTGGAGCTTATGGAGCTGGACGCCCGGAAAAAGCCCGTGGGCACCGGCCGGTTCGAGACCATCCCCGTCTCCGCCGTCATTTCCGCCGTGGGCCAGAAGATCGATCTGGGCGGAATGCAGGACATCGCCACCGGCGGCGGAGGCCGGGTCACGGTGTCGCTGCCCAGCTGCCAGACCAGCGTGCCCGACGTTTTTGCCGGCGGCGACGTGGTCACCGGTCCCGCCTTTGTCATCGACGCCATCGCGGCGGGCAAGGAGGGAGCCGTGTCCATCCACCGCTATGTCCACCCCGGTCAGTCCCAGGTCATCGGCCGGGACAGACGGGACTATAAGCCCATGGATACCGCCGCCGCGGCCATTTCCATTGCCGATTTCGAGTCCGCCCCCAGGCAGCATGCCGCCTGCGGCTCTGCGGCAGAGGCCAGGGAGACCTTCCGGGACCTGCGCGGCACCTTCACCGAGGAGCAGCTGAAAACCGAAACGGCCCGCTGTCTCGGCTGCGGCGCGGCGGTGGTGGACGAGAGCCTGTGCGTGGGCTGCGGCATCTGCACCACCAAGTGCCGGTTCGACGCCATTCACCTGGAGAAGGTCACCGACTATGTGGGCGCGCCCTATTTCAAGGCCCTTATGGGCGCGGCAGGCAACGCCCCCGCCGCCGTGGCAAAACTCGTGACCAAGAAGATCGCGGTCCGGAAATCCGCGGGCCGGAAAACGACGGGAAAGTAAGAGGCCGCCATGCACGAGATCGGAGTAGTACGCTCGATGGTGAAAACCGTCACCGACTTCGCCCGGCAGAACGACATCCGTGAGATCGCGGAGATCGTTCTCGACATCGGGGAGCTGTCGCTGGTGATCCCGAAGTATGTGGAGGACATCTATCCGGCCGTTGTGAAGGATACCTGGCTGCAGGACACCCGGCTGGTGATCCACAGCATCCCCGGCATGGCCGAGTGCGACGAATGCAACGAGCTGTTCCGGGTCATAGAGCACAAGGGCTATTGCCCCCGCTGCGGCAGCTTCGATAAAACCATCCTTTCGGGCAGGGATTTTCTCATCCGCGAGATACACATACCCGAGGACTGATACCAAAACCTGTTAAAAAGCTTGAAAAGCTTTTTATAGCACCGAAGGTGCGTCAGGTTTTGTATGAGACGTCACAGCGTGTTTTCACACGCTGTGCGTGCGCCCGGCGCACGGGATTCTTGATTAAATTTTTAATCAAGAATCAGTATGACACAGCCCCAAAAAGCCTCGCAGTCTGCCCTGCCCTTTTTGGACAAGCTGAAAAGCACCTCAGCCGGTGTTGGCTGAGGTGCTTTTTATTTTCAGATGCCGATCAATAGGAGCCCAGGTCGGCGGACTTGTCGCCCTGGGGGTCTACACCGAACTTATAGTCGTTGCCGGGCAGGATGGCGTTGAGGATCACGCCCGCCAGGGCGGCAATGGCCAGGCCGGTCAGGGTGACGTCGGCGCCGCCCACGGTGAAGGTGATGCCGCCGGTGGAGCTGAAGCCCAGGCCGCTGACGAAGATCACCGCCGCGATGATGAGGTTCCGGGACTTGGTCAGGTCCACCTTGTTTTCCACCACGTTCCGCACGCCCACCGCGGAGATCATACCGTACAGGATGAAGCTGACGCCGCCCACGATGGCAGTGGGGATGGAGTTCACCAGGGCGTCGAACTTGGGGGAGAAGGACAGGATGATGGCGTACAGGGCGGCCAGGCGGATGACCCGGGGGTCATAGACCCGGGACAGGGCCAGCACGCCGGTGTTCTCGCCGTAGGTGGTGTTGGCGGGGCCGCCGAACATACCGGCCACCATGGTGGCCAGGCCGTCGCCCAGCAGGGTGCGGTGCAGGCCGGGGTCGGCGATGAAGTTCTTGCCGGTGGTGGAGGAGATGGCGGACATGTCGCCGATGTGCTCCATCATGGCGGCGATGGCAATGGGGGCCATCACCAGGATGGCGGTCAGGTCAAACTTTGCCAGGACGAAGTGCTGCAGGCCCACGAAGTTGGCGCCGCCGACCTCGGTGAAGTCCACCTTTCCGGCGATCAGGGCCACGATGTAGCTGCCTACCACACCCAGCAGGATGGGGATGATCTTGACCATGCCCTTGCCCCAGATGTTGGCCACCACGATGATGGCGATGGCCACCAGAGCCAGCCACCAGCAGGTGGAGGCGTTGGCGATGGCGGAGCCGGACAGGTTCAGGCCGATGAGGATGATGATGGGACCGGTGACGATGGGGGGGAAGAAGCGCATGACCTTCTGGGGACCCACCAGCTTGAACAGCAGGGCCAGGATCAGATACAGGGCGCCGGCCACCACGATGCCGCCCAGGGCGTAGGGCAGCTTTTCCTCGCCGCTCATGCCGGCGAACTTGCCCACATCCAGGCTGGCCACCGCCTCAAAGCCGCCCAGGAAGGCGAAGGAGGAGCCCAGGAAGGCGGGAACCTTCAGCTTGGTGCACAGGTGGAACAGCAGGGTGCCGAGACCGGCAAACAGCAAGGTGGTCTGGATGGACAGGGGCAGACCGTACTTGGTGACCAGGATGGGCACCAGCACGGTGGCGCCGAACATGGCGAACAGGTGCTGCAGGCCCAGCACCAGCATCCGGGGAACGCCCAGCTCCCGGGCGTCGTAGATGGCGTCGTGTCCAAGGTTTTTCTTCATGTGACAGTTCCTCTCTTTCTTTTGCTCTGATTTATGTGATGTTGTTTGCTCACTATTATGGCCAAAAAAAATGACCGGTAAAAATACCGGTCAGAAGGGAAAAACGGAAATAAAAACAGTGGGAGCGGAGATTTTGCTGCGCAGAACGTTGAACTTCATCTCGATCACTCCCCTCAAAATTTTCTTGCTTATTATACGGGAGCGGAACGCAAATTGCAATGCATTCTTTTTCCAAGAAAGCGGCACGTAAGCGCCACTCTGCTTGTCTATTCTGCATAACGAAGGCCCCGCAGCAGCTGCCCGGCCATGCGGCGGCCCAGCTGCGGCAGGTCGAACCCGCCCTGATAGATGCGCCACTCGAACAGGGCGCCCCGGTGCAGCACCACCAGCTCCTCCACCACCTGATCCGGGTCGTGGGAGGGGTGGATGCTGCCCTCCTGCTGGCACAGCGTCACCAGCTCCAGCAGTACCCGGAAGTATACCCGCCCGGCGTTTTTCTGCAGCACCCGCTGCTCTGGATACCGCAGTCCGTGGATAAACGCCTTATACAGCACCGGGTCCGACACGCTGATCTCCAGGGACCGGCCCACAAAGTCCAGCAGCTTCTCCCGGGCGGGGCGGGCGGTGTCCGCCAGATATGCCTCCTCCAGCTCGCTGTATGCATCGTCCACATGGCTGGTCACCTGAATGGCCAGCTCATCCTTGCTTTTGAAATAGTGATAGATGTTGCCCACGGAGCATCCGGCGGCCTGGGCGATCTCCTCCACGGAGACGTTTTCAAAACCCTCCCGGTCAAACAGGTCCAGGGCGGCGCTCTGGATGCGGCCGCGCATCTCCAGGGCCTGGCGTTTTCTTGCGGTCATTCTCTCGGACATAGTCGCTCCTCTTGCAAATCCTGTGATATACCTATATTATCGCTTTGAACAAGCAAAGTCAACCCCCAGCTTCCGGGCTACGTCTGCCCCGCCATCGTGCCAGCCGACTGAGAGGGCCATGCATGGGATAATCTCACAAGGCCCCGCCGCGGCGGGGCCTTGTGGCTGTTTTATTCCTCTGATTTCGGTCCCTTCAGCCGGTCCAGCAGACGGCGGAGGGGGCTTTTCTTGCCCTCCGGTTTGTCCACCGGCGGGGGTTCCGGCGGGGCGGCCAGCGCGGCCCGGACCCGGTCCAGGGCTTCCTTTGCCCCGGACACACCGGCCCGCTCCCCGGCCTCATACAGCTCCTCCGCCCGGCGGAGGTCCCGCTCTACCCCCCAGACCCCGCTCATACAGCCGCCCCAGGCGGCACCGGGCCAGTTCGCTGCCCCGCTCCGCCGCCCGGCGGTACAGGTTGGCGGCGATGGCGGGGTCCTTCTCCGCCCCCACGCCGGTCTCGTAGCAGATGCCCAGCCGGAGCATGGCCTCCGGGTGTCCCTGCTGGGCGGCCCGGTGATACATGTACGCGGCGTACCGGGGCTTTTTCTCCACCCCGTCGCCGGTTTCGTAGCACACCCCCAGCAGATACTGGGCCGCAGCCAGCCCCACGGCGGCGGGCTTTTGCAGCAGAAGGGCCGCCTTCCGGCGCTTCTCCGGGTTCTTGTCCCGCCGCAGCAGCGCCGCCAGGTGATAATCTCCCTCCGGATCGCCCAGATCCATGGCCCGGCGATAGAGGCTCTCGGCCCGCTGGACGTCCCGCTCCACGCCGTGTCCGGTTTCGCAGCACACCCCCAGCCGGGTCATGGACCGGGGATGCTCACGCTCCGCCCCCCGGCGGAAATATTCCGCCGCCCGGTCATAGTCCCGCTCCGTGCCGTGGCCGAAGTAATAGCACATGCCCGTCTGGCAGATGGCCTCGGTATAGTCCCCCTGGGCGGCAGCCAGGAAGCAGCGGAAGGCCTCCTGAACGTCCTTCTCCACGCCGAGACCGCGGTCATAGCTCTGGCCCAGGTAATGCCAGGCCCGGGAATAGCCTCCCTCCGCCGCCTGGCGGAACAGACGGGCGGCCTCCCGGTCATCCTGCTCCACGCCCTTGCCCTGGTGATACAGCACCCCCAGGGCGCACTGGGCGTCGGGATATCCGGCCCCGGCGGCCTCCCGGTACAGGGCCAGGGCCCGGGACACGTCCTTCTCCACCCCGTCGCCGAACTCGCAGCACAGCCCCAGCAGATACTGGGCCCGGGGCAGCCGCTGCTCCGCCGCCTGGGCGAAGCAGTAGGCGGCTTTTTTCGGGTCCTTCTCCACGCCAAGGCCGGAATGATACATCACGCCCAGGTTGCACCGGCCCATGGGATAGCCCCCCTCCGCCGCCCGGCGGTACAGCTCCACGGCCTTTTTCAGGTCCTTTTCCACCCCCTGGCCGCTTTCATAGCACACGCCCAGGTTGCACAGAGCCGGGGCATAGTCCTGCTGGGCGGATTCCTGATACAGGCGGCAGGCCCGGTCCTCGTCCTGCTCCACGCCGAAGCCGTTGTCGTAGCAGACACCCAGCCAGTAAAGGCCCGCCGGGTCGTCCGGAGCCGTCTGGGAAAACCACCGGAAGGCCTTTCCCGGGTCCTTGGCCTCGCCGCCGATGCCATACAGGCAGTTCATGCCCATCTGCACCACGGCGTTGGCGTCGCCGTCCTCCGCCGCATGGCGGATGTCCTCCAGGGCCTGACGCCGGCGGTCCGCCAGCTTCAGAAGCTCCGGGGAAAAGACCACGACCTGGGGGCTGTCTCTTATACACATCTGACGCTGCCGACGACTTAATAGATGTA
>ERZ1027243.1403-NODE-1403-length-11552-cov-5.180134_pt1 | contig 11552 bp, 9 predicted proteins | sample MGYA00519243_ERZ1027243 | MGnify/ENA primary metagenome ERZ1027243 (study PRJEB26926, sample SAMN06164727) | human gut metagenome | biome: ENVO:00009003; feature: ENVO:2100002; material: ENVO:00002003 | host: Homo sapiens | place: USA | collected 2012 ...
ATCTAAAAACAGCGGTATTTTGAAAACACGCTTGCAGGGTGTGGGAACGAGTATTTATGCTTTTGCAAAAACCACAGGTATGGACAGTGCCAATGCATTGAATATGATGCAAGAGGCTTTACAGGTAACAGCCGACAGTGCGGCATATTATGACCGTTCACTCGAGGACACCGCAGAAAGCCTTAAATCTTTTCTCAAAGGCAACTTTGAAAACGATGCAGCCCTTGGTCTGTCTTGTACAGAAACTACAAGAAACGCAGCGGCTAATAAGCTGTATGGCAAATCTTTTGTCGAACTGTCAGAATCACAAAAACAGCTTACCTTGCTTGAAATGGTAAAGGACGCTAACAAGCTCTCAGGTGCATTGGGCCAGGCAAGCAGAGAATCAGACGGTTGGGAAAATGTAACAGGCAACTTAAAAGAGAGTTGGAATCAGTTGCTTGCGGTTATTGGTAAGCCTATTCTTCAGGTGGCAACTAACATTGTGCAAAAGTTGTCATCAGCTATCACAAAACTTACAGAATATGCAAAAAATGCGGTTAATTCATTATCCGACCTTTTTAATTTCGATGGCAGTAATACTGCAAGTGATATTTCAACTGCGGCTAACGCTGCTCAAGGTTTGAGTGATGAGGCAAGTAACAGTTCCACTGCGCTTGATAATGTAGCAAGCAGTGCAGAAAAAGCCAAACGCAGTATAGCAGGTTTTGACAAACTGAATATTCTTACGAAAACTGACACAACAGCAACAGATACAACGCAAAGCGGTTCTACTACTGTAAACAACGGCAGTGTTACTTCAACGGTCAGCAAAAAAACTAACAGCTTAACCCAAAGCAAAACGCTTGAAAGTTTTAAAACTGCACTAACAAATATTAAAGGTGTAGTATCTTCAATCGGTACATCGTGGAAAAATGTATGGAATAACGGTACAGGTAAAAAATTCCTTGAAAACATCAATTCTTTGCTTGATACTGCATTCAGCACGATTGGCGACATTGCGGGAGCTTTCAAAAAAGCGTGGGATAAAGCAGGGTTAGGCGACAGCGTTGTACAGTCATTTATCGACAAGTGGAACAGTCTTGTCGAACTTGTAAATACTGTTGGTGACACATTCAGAGAAGTGTGGAATGACGGCAAGGGCGAGAAAATATGGGGTAATATACTTGATATTATTCGCAACTGCAATAATTTCACAGAAACGCTAAGAAACAAGATAAAAGAGGCTTGGGATAAAAACAATACAGGTAAGAAAATATGGGAGAACATTCTCGGTATAGTAGAGGATATAACAGGTTTTCTTGATGATATGTCGCAAATCAGGCTTGAGTGGCTTGAAGACCTAAACCTTGACCCTGTTGCAAAAGCGGTTGAAACACTTAGCGGAGCTTTTCGTGATTTGTCAGAAGCCTGTGGCGATAAGCTAAAACAAGCCTATAAAACTATTCTTTTACCTTTGGCAAAGTGGACTATTGAAAAGGTTGTACCTGATTTGCTTAATGCATTTGCCGGAGCACTTAAAGGTATTTCAGATATTATAAAAAAAATAAGTCCGTCTGCGTTAAAAGCAGTAGCTGGAGGTATCGGTGCTGTTGCCACGGCAGTTATCACATTCAAGACAGGTAAGGCTATTGCGAGTGGTATAAGTGAAGTCACATCAGCAGTTAAAAATATTAGCTCTGTGATTTCAGCTAACCCTCTGCTTGTTATAGCTAGCGCAATAACTGGTATTGTTTTAGCCGTACAGGCTTACAACGATTGCAGGTGGAGCAATTCCGAGGCAAAAAAATTTTGTGATGAGTTGCAGGGTATTTCAGATGATTTGCAGGGTACCTGTGACGGTATTACCGAAAAGGTTGAGAATACTCTTAATACTCTTGACCAAAAATACGCTGAAAACACTTTGATTGATGACTATCAAGAAAAGCTCGAAACTTTGCTTAATAAAGCAGAACTTTCACCCTCAGAAATGGCTCAATTACAAACTATTGTTACCTATTTTGAAGACAATGTTGACGGATTTAAAGATACTTGGGATAGATATGTTGAAATAAGTGATGATAATACAGTGAATCTTAAAGGCGATTTGGGCGAAGTATCTTCGGAACTTAACAATCTCATTAATAATTATCAGAAAGCCGCAAATGCTGCGGCTCTGTCAGCATTACAGCAAGAAAATGCGCTTGAAAAGATTACAGCTAATAAGAATTTATCAGAAGTCAAAGAAACAATGAGTTCAAAAATGAATGAAATTGATTCTGCTTATGCGCAGTTGGAGAAAAAACTCTCCAGCCGTGGTTACACAATGAATGATTTCTTTCAAAGTTACGGTACTATCAACGGTGGTATCAACTTTAGAGAAGAAAGTCAAATGTATGACGATATTAAGGAAATGTGTAATGCTTATGACGATTTGAAAGAGCAGTATAATGAGGCTACCGCAAAAGTTAATGAGCTTACTATGACTAACGATGATTTGATAGATGTTCAAAAAGTCCTGAACGGAGACTATTCTGATGCAGCGGCGGTGCTAATGGCATATAATCAGCAGATGATTTCACAAAATGATATTCTTTCCGCAACGGATGAAAATGGAGAAAAGATTTGGAAGTCACTAAGTGATGTTAAAGTAGCGGCGGAAGATAGCGGTAAAAATACAGTAATCGGTTTAGTCAAAGGTACTCAAACTTATAAAGACGCTCTCGTTAAAAACAGCAACGGACTTGCTAACACTGTATTAAGCGAATATGACAGTGCAATGGATATACATTCACCTTCAAGAGAAATGTATAAGCGTGGACAATATACAGTTTTAGGTCTTGTCAATGGTTTATCTGATACAAGTATAAAGGTACAGAGTGTCATTACCATGATGTTAAATAATATAAGAAATGCTTTAGAACCTATAAAAACAATCTTTTCAAATGTGTTCACTCCGATTTATAACATTTTAAAAACTCCTCTTAACAATGTACTAACAGGACTTGAAAACTTTATAAACGGCTTTATTTCTGCAATCAATAAAATGTTGTCGGGTGTGGACACGGTTGCAAATTCGATAGGCAAGTTGTTTGGGCAGGAATGGCACGCAGGTCGGCTTAATAAGGTTACCTTGCCAAGGCTCGCCAAAGGCGGACTTGTCAAAGCACCGACACTTGCGGTAGTCGGAGATAACGCAGGCGCTAATTCGGGCAATCCGGAAGTTATTGCGCCGCTTAGCAAGCTACAAGGTATGATTAATACTTCTAACGGCGAGGATACAGTGATTCTCGGCGAAATTCTGTCGTATCTTAAAAAGCTGTATGAGATGTTCGTAATATTCAGAAACAACGGCGGTAACTACTATCAGTTTGTCGCTGAAATTAACGGCAATGATATTTTTAACGAAATTGTAAAGCAAAACGAACTTTATAAAAACCGCCATAACGGCAAATCGGCATTTGCGTAAAGGAGGTGCAGTATGTCAAATTATAAAGGTTATTTACTAAAATTCGGAAATACCGAATTTCCTAATAACTATTTCGCTGAATATTCGTCAACACCTGATCAGCGTATGGACAATGATGCCGAGCGTGACGATAACGGCAGTTTACAGCGTTCAACACTGCCGACAGGTAAGACAAGCATTACTTTTTCTACCCACATTCTGCACTTGAACGAGAAAATCAATATGCAGAATATTATTAATTCTGGAATCGTGAACACAGTACAACGCAAATGTTATGTTACCTACTGGAACGATGAAACAAACTCATATGACAGCGGATATTTCTATATTCCCGATATTGAGTTTTCGGTTATGGACGCAAGCAAGACAGACATCCGCTACAACCCGATAAGCATTGAACTTATTGAGTATTAAGGGGGTGCGGTATGATAAATTTAACAGATGAGGTCAAAAAGCAACTGTTGAACGACAGCTTGCAAAGGGAAATAATTATCAGCTTTCCTGACGACGATATTCCCAACATCACGGGCGAGAATATTGTATCTGAAAGTCTTGAACTTACGCAGGCAATCAGTGACGGCAAGGAGTTTAAACTCGGCGGCTGTATTGCGGGTCAGCTTACTGTAAGAGTGATAAATGTTGACACAGAGCTCAACGGCAAACGCATTAAAGTTATAATGAAACAGTCATACAGCAAGGGGCTTTTATTTCCCTCCGATACAGTATTGCCGAGTGCAGATTTATATTGCGGTTATCAGTCTGGAGTTATTGAGATGTCGCTATTCTGCGGTACTGTCAACAGCTCATCAAGACAGAAAAATAGGGCGGTAAAGGAAATTATCGCATATGACGATTTATACCTCGCTTCGCAAAAATACGCTTACAACTACTTTACAAGCCTTGCGATTTATTCGCCAAAAATAAGTTTATATGATTTGAGAGTATATCTCTGCGGCAGCTTTTTAAAGGATTATGATTACGAAAACGAATTTACAGGCTTTAATGACAGCAATAATCTGTCACTGAAATTGGATCTTGTAAAATCGGTTTTCAATGACAAAACCACGATAGCGGACTTGTTGAGTGCGTACTGCGAACTTAACGCTTGTTTTGCAATTATGAGCGGAGAGGGCAAGATAAAGTTTATTCAAATTTTAAATCCTAAAACCGAGGTCGTTGACAACTACAGCAACCTCGACTTTGAGGAATACACAACACGCAGTATTAATCTTATTAAGTTTAAGTACAACAAGGACAGCTATTTTTCGTACGGTCATACAGAAGAAGAAAAACAAAGTTGGTATATATCAGACAACATAATTACTGCTTGCTGTACCGACATTGCAGGTATTGTTACAAGTTTTAACGATAATAAAGGTAACAACTACATCTTTTACAATTTGTATGCTTACAGGCCTTTTAAAGCTGATGTTTACGGTAGGTGGTGGCTCGAATGCGGCGACAAGGTGAGCATAAAAACAGGCTTTACGGACACGGAAACGGTCGACAGTTTTATTCTTGAACGAACGCTGAAAGGCACTAACGGCATGAGAGTAAGGCTGACGGCAGAAGGTACAGAATATTTAGGAAAGGATGAGATAAATGAGTTACAGCAAAATTAATTGGGTTGACGGAGCTGCTCCGGCGCTGAACGCAACAAACTTAAATCGTATGGACGACGGTATCTACAACAACAGCATAGACATAGCGCTTGCGGGTGACAACATCAACACGCTAAGTGAGAGAATAATTGCGATTAACACAGCCTTATCTGCAAAGGCAGATAAAACCGAGCTTGAAGATGAAATAACAGACATTGACGAAACAGTGACAATGAAGATTAATCTTAAAGCTGATAAGGACAGTGTAGACAATGCAGTCGCTCAGCTAAGCAAGCAGATTGCAGACAATAAGTCCTCAGCTGATGAGTCAATCAGTACTCTGAGTCAGACAGTAACAGACAACAAAGCAGCGACAGACAAGTCGCTTGCGGCTAAATATGATAGCTCAAATTTTGAGAGTGGTACAGGAACATTAGCACCAGCCCAAGAAATATATGCTGGTTGCGAGGGCAGTTTTGTATATTCTAAAAATGGTAATATTGTAACTGTATCGGTCAATATTACGGCACTGCTCTCTCATAAAAAATATATTCAGATGTCAGGTTTACCGTATGCGGCAAAAAACGAAAGTAGGTTGTCTAGTTTTGTTGTATATTCAACAGCAAATAAATTAATAAACATCAGACTTGACGGCTCTTGGATTTATGTCAGTTCAACGGACATTTTTGCAGAGGACGAAAAAATCAATTTCATTATTACTTACATAATCAGATAAGGAGCGAGTTACTATGGAAATCAAAGAAAGAATTACACTCGATATGCTCACAAAAGACAGTGTAAGCGTATTAAGACAGAAGTTTATTGAAATCAACGGCACAGAAATGCAGGTCGGCGGTAATGTTCGCAACGCTTACAAAAACTGTGATGAGGATAAGTCAATCTTAAAAGAACAGCTTTCGGAGGAATATTATAACGCTATTATGGCGGTATGGGAGGTATAAATATGTCTTATAAATTTAAAGAAATATGGTGCAATAAAGGTAATTTCACAGAGAGCAACAGAAAATCTTCTGAAATTGATACACTTGTTATTCATTACACCGGCAACAACGGCGACACAGTAGAAAACAATGGTAACTACTTTAAGAATAATGTAGTTGAAACATCTGCACATTATTTTGTTGATGATACAACTGTTGTTCGCTCGGTTGCTGACAAAAATATTGCTTGGCATGCAGGCGACTGGGATATTAATTGCCGTTCAATCGGAATTGAAATTGCAGGTTCAACAACAGAATGCACAGGCAAGACACTTGAAAATGTAATCTTACTTGCTCAACGACTTATGAAAAAGTATAACATCAAAAAAGACAAAGTAATTCGCCATTATGACGCTAACGGTAAAATCTGCCCGGGCTTTTGGTGCGGTTCATCAGCAAAGGACAAGCTGTGGAAAGAACAGTTTTTAAATAAACTTGAGAGTAACTCTGAAAGCAAAGAAGACGCTAAAGTTGAAAAAGATGATAAACCTACGATTGAATATTGCGTATTTGCAGGCGGTAAGTGGTTACCAACTGTAAAAGGTTTATCAGACTTCGCAGGCATTGCCGGCGAGGCAATCAGCGGCCTTGCAATCAGAGTAACAAAAGGTAAGATTAAGTACAGAGTGCATATTAAAGGCGGTCACTGGCTTAGCTGGGTTACAGGCTTTAATCTTAATGATGATGTAAACGGCTATGCCGGTATTCTCGGAATGGATATTGATGCTGTACAGATTTATTATACAACTCCTGCTGATGTTAAGTCCGCACACGGCAGCTACTATAAGGCTACATACAGAGTTTCTGCAGTTAATGAAGACTATTACGATTGGCAGCACGATGACGAAAAAGACAGTAAGCAGGACGGATACGCAGGAACAAAGGGCAAGGCTATTGACCGTATTGAGCTTACTTTAACTTGATTTGGAGGTATAACTAAACTATGAAAGACAATGTTATTCAGGCTACTGTTTCAGTAGCTATCGGTGCATTGGCAGCTTATTTTAACATCTTATTAATTCCTGTTCTTGTTCTCTTTGCGGTAATGGTTATAGATTACTGCACAGGAATGGCATCTGCCTACAAAAATAAAGAGATTAAGAGCAAGACAGGCTTGATTGGCATACTCAAGAAACTGAGCTATCTTGTTCTCGTATGCGTGGGCGGTGTTGTTGATTATCTTATCTGCGCAGGACTCGCAAGCGTGGGAATTGACTACAGCAGTTACTGCTTTGGATTGATTGTGGCTGTATGGCTTATCATCAATGAGCTTATAAGTATTCTCGAAAATCTGAGCGAGCTTGGAACACCGATTCCACCGTTTTTAGTTAAAATTGTACACAGATTGAAAGACTCGGTTGACAGTAAGACTGATTATGATACCGATAAAAAAGAATAATACATAAGTTTAGCCCCACACTTGCTAAGTAAGAAGTGTGGGGCTGTTTTTAATTGTTATCATCAATAAACTATTTTTAAAACTTTTTCGTGTTATCAGATATTCGCAATGAATAAATATAGATTGAGTATGTAAGAAAAAGTCAGTAAACACCCGATTTTTTGAACTTTAAAGCTGACTAACATTTGACTAACATTTTTGAAATTTAAAGCAGTTTTAGGCGGTGTTTTACGGGAAACAGGCAAAAAGAAAAACCGCATACAAGCCTTAAAAACGGCTTGGTTATGCGGTTTATTTGTGGAGCTGGTGAACGGACTTGAACCGTCGACCTACTGATTACGAATCAGTTGCGCTACCAACTGCGCCACACCAGCAAATCGTGACTAACAACAATTATTATACAACGAATATTTGAAAATTTCAAGACTTATTTTGGGAACAATATGGTAATAATTTACAGTGATTTATATTCACTTTTGTGGAATTATTATAAACTTTGTATTATAATTGTTGTAATAGTTAAAATATATATCAAGCATTTATATACAAAGGGTGTGTAGAATTGGCTAAATACGAAGGAAAAAACAGTTCTTTTGCATTAAGACTAAAACAACATCGTGAACTTTGCAGACTTACACAGCAGCAGGTTGCCGATATTTTGAATATTAACAGAACAACCTATACAAAGTACGAAACAGGTGTGTCCGAGCCGAGCCATGAAGTTTTAAGAAAAATTGTTTCTATTTTCGGCACGGATTATAACACTTTGCTTGGTAACGGAAGTTCTTTCTTACCGATAGTTCAGGATCCTGACGATACTTTGAAACTGTATAATCTTTCAAATGACGAAAAAAAGCTTTTGATTGCTTACAGAGCAATGTCCGACGAAAATAAAGCGGATACACTTAATAAGATGAAAGAAAAATTGGAAATTGCTAATAAGTGATTTCGGATAGCATGGGGTTAATTTTGGATTAATAAATGTAATAAAATCACGCATAAAATGAACGTAAAAATTTGTAAAAATCCTTTACATTTATTATCCTTTGTGTTATAATCAACTTGTTGACCGCTGCCTCGGAACAAGGGTTAAGCCGATAATTCGGATTTTCACAGCCTTACTCTGGGACGGTTGGCTAAAATTTTTACAAAGGTGGAAACGCAAATGTTAAAAGAAGAAAAGCAGGCTATCATGGCCGAGTACGCTACTCACGAAGGCGACACAGGTTCTCCTGAGGTGCAGATTGCTCTCCTTACAAAGAGAATTAATGACCTTACAGAGCACCTCAAGGTTCATAAGAAAGACCATCACAGCAGAAGAGGTCTTCTTAAGATGGTTGGTCAGAGAAGAAGCCTTCTCAACTACCTCATTAAGGTAGACATTGAGAGATACCGTTCTATCATTGCAAGACTTGGTATCCGTAAGTAATTTTGCAAATCAGGGCAAGCGCAAGCTTGCCCTAAATTCCGTTTTTGCGTAAATTTTCTCAGCTGTATTTTAGCGGTAAAACGGGTAAAAAATCTGTAAAATATTATTGTTTTTATCGGTTTTATTGCTAAAACAGCGTGAAAATCCGCAAGATATTTATTACAGAAATCGTATGATTTCAGAAAGGATTTTTACAATGAACAGATTAATGACATTCGACAAATACAGAGTGTTTGAAACAGAATTTGCCGGCAGACCTTTAAAGGTTGAAACAGGTAAAATGACACAGCTTGCCAATGGTGCTTGTCTTGTACATTACGGTGATACAACAGTTCATGTTGCTGTTACCGCATCTCCAAAGCCGAGAGAGGGCGTTGACTTTTTCCCGCTTTCAGTTGACTATGAAGAGAAGATGTATGCCGTAGGTAAGATTCCGGGTGCCTATCTCAAGAGGGAGGGCAGACCGTCTGAAAAGGCTATCCTTACAAGCCGTGTAATTGACCGTCCGATCCGTCCGCTTTTTGACAAGAGCATGAGAAACGATGTTTCTATCGTTTGTACCGTAATGAGCGTTGACTTGGACTGCTCACCTGAAATTACAGCTATGATAGGTGCGTCAATCGCTATTTCAATTTCTGATGTTCCGTGGAACGGCCCTATTTCAGGCTGTTCTGTAGGTATGATTGACGGCGAGTACATCATCAACCCGACAGAGGCACAGAGAGCTGTTTCTAAGATGGCTACTACTGTTGCGTCAACAAGCACGAGAATTGCTATGATTGAGGCAGGTGCAGACTGCGTTACAGATGATGAGATGTACAATGCCATTATGGCAGGTCACGAGGCTAACCAGAAGATTATTAAGTTTATCGAGGGCATCAAGGCTGAAATCGGCAAGCCTAAGTTTGAGTTTGCAAGTCTTGAGCCTGACCACGATATGTTTGAGGCTATCAAGGCATTTGCAGAGGAAGATGTAAAGGTTGCTCTTGACACCGATGACAAGACAGTTCGTGACGAGAGATTAAAGCCTATTTACGAGGCTGTTCACGCAAAATTTGATGAGATTTATCCTGACAGTGAAGCGCTTATTGACGAGTGCCTTTACAAGACACAGAAGTTTATCGTTCGTCGTTGGCTGCTTGATGAGCAGAAGCGTGTTGACGGCAGAGGTATGGATGATATTCGTCCGCTCGCAGCAGAAGTTTCTGTACTTCCGAGAGTTCACGGTTCGGGTTTGTTTACAAGAGGACAGACACAGGTTCTTACAATCGCTACTCTCGGCCCTGTATCTGACAAGCAGTTGCTTGACGGTATTGACGGCGAAACAGAGAAGCGTTACATTCACCACTATAACTTCCCGAGCTATTCAGTAGGCGAAACAAAGCCAAGCAGAGGTCCTGGCAGAAGAGAAATCGGTCACGGCGCACTTGCAGAGCGTGCTCTCGTTCCTGTAATTCCGCCTGTTGAGGAGTTCCCATATGCATTAAGACTTGTATCAGAGGTTCTTTCTTCAAACGGCTCAACCTCACAGGGTTCAATCTGCGGTTCTACACTTGCACTTATGGATGCCGGTGTTCCGATTAAAGCCCCTGTTGCAGGTATTTCTTGCGGTCTTATTACAGAGGGTGAGCGTTGGATGACAATGGTTGACATTCAGGGTCTTGAGGACTTCTTTGGCGATATGGACTTTAAGGTAGCAGGTACAAAAGACGGCATTACAGCTATTCAGATGGACCTTAAAATCAGCGGTCTTACACCTGAAATGATTAAAGAGGCTCTTGCAAAGACACATAAGGCTCGTAACTATATTCTCGATGAGGTTATGCTCAAGGCTATTGCAGAGCCGAGAAAAGAACTTTCTCCGTATGCTCCTAAGATGTACACAACTACAATTCCTGCCGAGAAAATCAGCGAGGTTATCGGTAAGAGCGGTAAGGTTATCAAGGAAATTCAGGCTGAATGTGAAGTTAAAGTTGACATCGAAGAAGACGGCGATTACGGTAAGGTATTCGTATCGGGTATTGATGCTGACAAATGCAACAGAGCTATTGAGATTATCAAGACTATCGCTATTGATCCGGAGCCGGGTGCTATGTACCTCGGTAAGGTAACAAGACTTATGGATTTCGGTGCATTTGTAGAGATTGCTCCGGGCAGAGAGGGCCTTGTGCACATTTCACAGCTTGATGTAAAGCGTGTAGACAAGGTAACCGATGTAGTAAATGTAGGCGATGTTATCCGTGTTAAGGTAATGGAAATCGACGATAAGGGCAGACTTAACCTTTCCCGTCGTCAGGTTCTCATAGATGTTGACGGTCTTACTCCTGAAAACGATGTAGATACAGAGAGAAAGCCACGCCCACGCAGACCTTTTAATGAGAGAAGAAACAACAACAGAAGATAAATTCTGCTGAAAAAGCAGTGAAACACTCCGCTTTGGATTGCCAAGGCGGAGTGTTTGTTTTAATTATTTAGCCTCAAATACGCTAAACGATAAATTATTAATATTTTTTAATTAAAAAAATAAAACGAAAAGCTCATTGGTTTTGCAAATAATCTAAAACCAATGAGCTTTAAATTTATCCCTGCGGAATGAATCCCGAAATAAATACAATCAATACAAGAACAGGTAATACATCTGTCTCTTATACACATCTGACGCTGCCGACGACTT
>ERZ1027243.1410-NODE-1410-length-11497-cov-5.628212_pt1 | contig 11497 bp, 14 predicted proteins | sample MGYA00519243_ERZ1027243 | MGnify/ENA primary metagenome ERZ1027243 (study PRJEB26926, sample SAMN06164727) | human gut metagenome | biome: ENVO:00009003; feature: ENVO:2100002; material: ENVO:00002003 | host: Homo sapiens | place: USA | collected 2012 ...
GTATAAGAGACAGATATGCTGCTCATCACCAACGATGGCCGCAAGCTGGCGCTGGATCAGCGGCTTGTCAATCCCATGCTCCCCAGTGACCCCAACAGCAAAGCCGCCAAGTGCGCCGAAAATGTGTTTGAGATCTGGCAGCGCACCGCTGGCCAACGCTCCACGCAGATGATTTTTTGCGACCTTAGTACACCCAAGGATGACGGCACTTTCAGCGTTTATGATGATATTCACGCGAAGCTGCTGGAATTGGGTATTCCCGAAAATGAGATTGCCTTCATCCACAACGCCAAGAGTGAAACTCAGAAGAAAGACCTGTTCGGCAAGGTGCGGAGCGGTCAGGTGCGTATCCTGCTGGGCAGCACCCAGCGCATGGGCGCTGGCACCAACTGCCAGCAAAAGCTCATCGCCCTGCACCACCTCGAATGCCCGTGGCGTCCGTCCGACCTTCAGCAGCGGGAGGGGCGCATTATCCGGCAGGGCAACGAAAACCCGGAGGTAGACATTTACAGCTATGTCACCGAGGGCACCTTCGACGCCTATCTTTACCAGCTTGTGGAGAGCAAGCAGAAATTTATATCGCAAATCATGACCAGCAAATCGCCTGTTCGCTCCGCCGAAGATGTGGATGAGCAGGCGCTTTCTTATGCCGAGATCAAGGCGCTGGCCAGCGGCAACCCCATGATCAAGGAAAAGATGGATCTCGACATTGAGGTGTCCAAGCTGAAACTGCTGAAAGCCAACCATCTTTCTCAGAAATACGCGCTGGAGGACGCCATCAGCAAGGGCTTTCCGAAGCAAATCGCGGAAACGCAGGCACGGATCGCCGGGTATGGCGCGGATATTGCCACGGTCAAGGAGAATACCCATCCCAATGGGGACGGCTTCTCTCCGCTTACGCTGGCGGGCGTCACCCATGCCGACAAGAAAGAGGCGGGTGCGGCGCTGCTGACCATGTGCCAGACGATGCTCTCCCCGGAGGCGACACAGATCGGCAGCTATCGCGGCCTGACACTGGAGCTGGCGTTCGACACCTTCGCGCGGGAATACCGCCTGACCATGATCGGGCAGCTCCGCCACACGGTCACGCTGGGAACCGATGTGTTCGGCAATTTGCAGCGCATGGACAACGCGCTGGAGGGACTGCCCATCAAGGAGCAGGCTTGCCGGGAGCAGCTTTCCAATCTGCAAACGCAGTTGGAAACCGCAAAGGCAGAGGTACAAAAGCCGTTTCCCCGTGAGGCAGAGCTGAACACTAAAACGGCACGGCTGGAGGAACTGAATTCCCTGCTGAATTTAGACCACAAGGAGCCGGAGATCGTAGACGCCGAGCCGGACGAGGATCAAAGGCCGCCGGAGCGCCGCAGACCGCAGTTGGAGCGGTAAAACCAATAGAAAACGGAGGAAATTATGGGTTATCAGGAAAGCTGGTTCTATATCGAGCCGCAGCATAAATTCAAGAAATTGATCCAGGCATACGAAAAGGCGGAGCAGTCCGGCTACTATGAGGTGGCCGGTGCGGAACCTCATTCCGTTATTGTTTTGAAGCAGCCCTTTGGAGATATTCCTGCCGGGAAGAAGCTGCTTTGGGTGTGCGGCGACCGTGGATTCCACTGTGCCGCTGGCGTATTTGGCGGGGAGCTGAAATGCTCCGGCAGGCTCCGCGTCATTCCGGTGGAGGCGGTGCTGAACGGCACCGACGATCCCCGCATGGAGGGGCTGGACTTTGACAGTCCGGCCCCCAGCGAAAACGCCTACATGAAGCGATACAGCGTCGCCAATTATGCCCACCGGATGCGGGCGGGGCTGGCGAGATAATTTTTGAAATGGAGGATCGTTTACAATGAAACGGTTAGAAAGAAAGCAGGAAAAAGAACGGTTAGAACGCCAGATACATCAGCAGATGCTAAAAGAGCAGGAAAGCCTCATGAAAGAATTACGCACGATGCTGCCCGAAGCAGCAGCTTCCTTTTCTTCGGAACGTATCGTTTGCCTTTGCCATGTTGTTGACCTGTGGGCCTGCATTGTGGCACTGTTTGAAGCACCAACTCCGCTTTCCATTAGCAAACTGAGACGGCTGGCAGCCTCGGATATGCCATTGATATTATTGAGCAGCGAGATCATGGAAAAAGAGAGCGATTTCCGTATTATTGAGTTATAAGGAGAACATCATGCCTACAAAAGACGAATTGGAAACCAAATTATACGAAAAAATGTCACAGGAAAATGCGGCGTTCCTTGCAGAGATGAAAATGAAATCACCTGACGAAATTATTTCCCGCGCCTACGAGATTGCTTGCCGTGATAATCTGCTGATGCTTTTTGAGGATGAAACAAGCCTCTCCGAACGGCAGCTTGCGGTGCTGACTGAGTTTGAGCATCCCCTGTCACAGCTTTATACGGACGGGCTCTCCCGCGATACGGATGAGATGGACGCCTTTCGAGACAGCATTGCGTGCTGTGCGAATGATATTCTGCGGAAAAGAGTCGAAGAAAAATATCGAGATCCCGCGCAGCCCATATATCCTAATACCCGTTCTGAGGCCATGGTTCGCGGAGAGATCTTTGAGTGGATGGCCAGCCGGGGTCGGACGCTGACCTGTGCGGGGACCTTTGAGAAGGACGCGACCAACGCCTACAACGATAGAAAGCTGCCTGCTTTTTTGAAGGATTGGACAACCACCTATGGCAAGAACCGCTGTATGTTCGTGCTGGCCTGCAGCATGGCGCAGCGCACGGGAGATGAGCGATTCTACCCACCGGCGCGTCAGGCCGCAGGCCACTTTGCGGCGCTCCAGAAGCAGATGGGCGGGCATACGGACATTTACGCTGTGGACAATCACTCCTGCGTGATCAATGCGGCAATGGAAGAACTGGCTAAGCCGGAGCGCAGCGTGGAACGAAAGACAGTGAAAAAGAACACGCCGGAGCGGTAATTGTTGGACATTGCGTAAATTCAATTCTAAAGGAGCTTTCTAAAATAACCCCAGCATGGTATAATACTGAAAAAGTCCGGTGGAGTATGTTATCATGACGGATGGCGCAAAAGAACGCAGAATTCAGGCGGTAAAGCTGGCAGATGCCTTGAATGCCATCGAAGGCGTCCCTGTTTCGGAATATACCAAGATGCTCTCACACTGCTGGGCAAACGGCGATTCGACTGGCGAGCAAATGAAAGAGGCTCTGCTGGCCTCCCATTACAGGTTGGCAGCGCAGGAGTATTCTGCTCATGAAACTATGTTTAGTCAAGAACAATAGGAGGAACCGATGCATGGACGATTTAGCAATCAGTAAAAACAGCATCCATCCTGAACAGACGGAGATCATTATGTATCAGACCGAGGATGGTTTGACAAAAATTGATGTCCGAATGGAAAACGAAACCGTTTGGCTGACACAGGCACAGATGGCAGAACTGTTCCAACGAGAGCGCAGCGGTATCACGAAACATATAAAAAATGTATTTGCTGAAGGTGAGGTAGATGAAAAAAGCAATGTGAAAAATGTTCACATTGCAAATTCGGATAAACCCGTCGCATACTACAGCTTAGATGTCATCATCTCTGTGGGTTATCGCGTGAAGTCGTTGCGCGGCACCCAATTCCGAATTTGGGCCAATTCCGTGCTGAAAGAATACCTCATCAAAGGCTTTGCCATGAACGATGAGCTTCTGAAGCAAGCTGGCGGTGGCAACTATTTTGATGAGTTGATGGATCGCATCCGCGATATTCGCTCGTCTGAAAAAGTGTTCTGGCGAAAAGTTCTGGACATTTACGCCACCAGCGTGGATTATGACCCGCGGACAGAAGCCTCCGTCCTTTTCTTCAAAACCGTCCAGAATAAAATGCACTGGGCCGCTCACGGTCAGACAGCGGCAGAAAAGATTTTTTACAGCGCAGACAGCAGCAAACCCAACATGGGCCTGCACTCGTTTTCCGGAAGTCATCCTACCCAGAGCGATGCCCTCGTTGCTAAAAATTACTGTACCGAGGACGAGCTGCTGGCACTTAATGACATTGTATCGGCTTACCTTGATCTCGCAGAGATGCAGGCCCGCCGACGCATTCCTATGTATATGTCAGACTGGATCGACACGCTGGATGGCTTCCTCAAACTCTCCAAACACGAAATTCTGACTCATGCAGGCAAGATCAGCGCGGCCGCAGCGGAGAGAAAAGCCAAGGAAGAATACCGAAAATACAAAGAACTTCAGTCTGTCGAATTATCCAGAGGTGAAAAGGACTACATTGCCGCATTGGAAAGCGCTGAGCAAAAATTGCTGAAAAAGAGCGATCAATAAGCGATTCATATTACTCAGAAGCCGTTTGCAGAAATGCAGACGGCTTTTCTGATACCCGGAGGTGATTCCCCATACCCTACCTATCTAAGGAACAGATCGCTGCCGCCCGCGAGATGGATTTGATGACCTACCTGCGGCGATTTGAACCGCAAGAGTTGGTGCATATCGGTGGAGATACCTATGCCACCCGCACCCACGACAGCCTAAAAATTTCCAATGGAAAATGGTGCTGGTGGTCGCGTGGTATCGGCGGCACAACTGCGCTGGACTATTTGACAACAGTGGAGGGTGTTTCCTTTTTGGACGCCGTGCAGCGTATCCTTGGGGAACCGTCCCATGTGCCGCCCAAATCAGAGCCAACCGCACCGCTCCCGAAAACTGAATTTACCCTCCCACCCAAACACGCCGACAACCGGCGTGTTTTTACATATCTGCGGAGCCGGGGCATTGACGCGGAAATTATCAACCACTGCATCAAGCACGGGCAGCTTTACGAGGACGCCGAGCGTCATAACTGCGTATTTGTGGGCTACAAACATGGAACCCCTGCTTACGGCGCGCTGCGTGGGACGCTTTCAGAAACCACCTTCGCCGGTGAAGTCTCCGGCAGCGATAAGCGGTTTTCCTTTGCCGTTCCCCTTTGTGCCGGTGGCAAAACCCTCTGCGTGTTTGAATCTGCCATCGATGCCCTTTCTTACCTGACGCTGCTGAAGCTGCGCGGGCAGGATTGGCGCGCCGCCAATACGCTTTCCCTCTCCGGCATCTATCAGCCACGGAAAGACGGTTCGATTCGATTCCCCGCGGCGTTAGAGCAATACCTAAAGGACAACCCCTGCGTGGAGCGGATCGTGCTGTGTCTGGACAACGATGAGCCGGGGCGGGCGGCGTCCGCAGCTATTCAAAAAGAACTTTCCGAGTATGAGGTTATCGACAATCCACCCCGCAGCGGAAAGGACTACAACGACCAGCTCCGGCTTATGAAAGGGATCAGCGGCAGAGCAAAGACCCGTGGCGGCGAGGCACGCTGATTTTCTTTTTCGGCTGGGTTAGGACTGCAAGCGGCCTGCGGCTGCGTTGCAGTCGCAAGCATAGCATTTGGCTATCCAAATGCGCTTGTTAGGGGAGCAAGTCCCCTAAGACCCCATCCTATTTCAAGGAGGAATCTATTATCAGAAAACGATCTATCTCTATTCTTCTCCGTTTGAGCGAAACGGAACACCGGCATCTGAAGGAGCAGGTGGCAATTTCCGGTTTCCCCATGGAGGTCTATCTTCGCACATTGATCGCCGGTGAAAAAATGCGGCCAAGGCCACCCAACGAATACGCTGAAATACGCCGCCAGCTCGCCGCCATCGGCAATAACATCAATCAGATCGCCCGCACAGTCAATGCCCGCGGCTTTGCCAGCGGTGAGGACATCGCCGCAATCACGGCGGCGCAGGAAACGATCTGGAACATCGCGGAGCGGCTGTGACATGGCATACACCAAGGTATTCGCCATCCGCGCAAGGCTGGACGACCGCGTGAAGTACGCCGTCAATGGGGAAAAGACCGAGCTGGACGAGCGGATCGTCTACACCGCTGACCCGGAGAAAACCGATACCGTGCGCTTTGTGACCACGCTGAACTGCCGGCCTGCCGAAACCGCCTTTGCTGCCATGCAGAAAACGAAAAAGAAATACAAAAAGACGGGCGGCGTTCTCGGCTACCACTTCATCCAATCCTTTGCACCCGGCGAGGTGACGCCGGAGCAGGCCCATGAGATCGGGTGCGAGTTTGCGCGGCGATTATTTGGTGAGGATTTTGAAGCCGTCATCGGGACCCATTTGGACAAGGCCCATCCCCATAATCACATCGTGGTCAATTCTGTCTCCCGCACGGACGGCCACAAGTATCATTCCAGCCCGGAGAGCTACTACAACGATGTGCGCGGTACCTCAGACGCACTGTGCCGGGAAAACGACCTATCCGTCATCGCCCCGCAGGGCAAGGGCAAGCATTACGCCGAGTGGAAGGCAGAGCAGGGCGGCAAGCCCACCGTGCGCGGCGTGATCCGCGCCGACATTGACGCCATCATCCACCAAGCCTACACCTACGATTCCTTTCTCATGCTCCTGCGACGAAACGGCTACGAGGTGCGGCGCAGCCCCAATCGGAAATACACAACGGTCAAGCCCCCCGGCGCAAAGCGGGCGATTCGCCTGGACAGCTTGGGCGAGGGCTACACCGAAGCGGATATTATGGCGCGACTTTCCAAGCAACGGCACGGCGGCATGACCCCGCCGACCGTCACCCAACCTGTCAAGCGTTACCGCATGAAGGGTAAGCTGTCCACCGTCCGAAAAAAGAAAATTACCGGCTTTCACGCCCTATATCTCCGCTACCTCTACCTGCTGCGTGGGGGCAGGCGGAAAAAGCTGCCGCCCAAGCTGCCCTTCTCCGTCAAGCGGGAGGTCATTCATTTGGAGCGGTATGAGCAGCAATTCAAATACCTTTTATCAAGCGGAATCACTACCGAAACGGAGCTGGAGCAGCGCATCCGTGTGCTGGAGTGGGACATTCGCTTGCTGGAGGAACAGAGAAAACCACTTTATCAGGAAAGGAGGAATACCAACGATGAAGAAGCACAAGCCAAGTACAGCACGGAGATCCAACAGCAGACTGCCGCCCTGCGGGAAAAGCGCGGGGAGCTGCGTCTGTGCCGCAGGATACAGGCAGACATTCCGAGGGTATCCCAGCAGTGCCAGCAGGCGCAGGCTGAACGGCAGGAAAATCTAAAGAAGAAGGAGGAACACGAGCATGAGTACCAACGGTGAAACCGCCGACCTGATGGTGCGTGAGGGCATCCAGATCACCGAGAGCGCTCTCAAACTGGCGGGGCTGGGGGCGAAAAACCTCGCTGCCCTGTTGATCGCCCTTGCCAACGACAACCAGAAGCTCGCCGGCAAGACCAACCTCAAGCGCTTGATCCACGACGGCGAGGAGCTGACGATCTTTTCCGTCAAGCAGGAGGACTTGAAGGGCTTTCAGATGGAAGCCAAACGTTACGGTGTCCTGTTTTACCCCATCGTCAATAAGGTGGAAAAGACCGGCACGGTGGAGATCATGGCGAAGGCCAGGGACGCCAAGCAGATCAACCGCATTTTTGAACGCATGGGCTATCCCGCCCCGGTGAAGGAGGATACTGCCGCAAAAAAAGAGAACGCCCGCGCTCCGTCCGAGAACAGCTCCAAGGAGCGCGGGACTGGTGCGAGAGCGTCTACGGAACCGGCTGCGGAGAAAGCTGATGCCCGCCCCTCCGTCCGCAGCCGTCTGATGGCACTGCAAGCTGCGGCGGAGCGGGACGGCACAGCTCCCACCAAGGACACCGTGCGGGAAGCCATTCAAAAGGCTATGCCTACGCGGGAATAAATTGATTTTGAGAAGGAGAAACGAACATGGCAAAGTTAGACGATTTGATCCAGCAGAAGCAGCAGAGGGACGAGGACTGGAAGGCAAAGAAAACAGCGGAGCGCGAGGAATTGGGGCAGCTTTCCGACGATGCGGTCATGCGCGTCACCAGCGAACCCGGCGCATACCTCCACTATCTGGATACGCAGGCCATCAACGCGCGATACAGCGCATCCAATGTGATGCTGGCGATGGCGCAGAACCCGGACATCACCTACATCAACAGCCTGGAGGTGTGGAACCGGCTGGGGCGCAGCGTCAATCGTGATGAGAACGGCATGAAGATCCGCGTGTCGGATACCTACGTGAAGGACGGAAGGGAGTATCACGGCTATAAGATCGGGCGCGTGTTCGACATTTCCCAGACCCACGGCAAGGCCGGTGTTCCGGCGCTGAGTCTGAAAGACAATACACCGGAAATGGACGCCGCCCTGCGCCGACTGCTGGACAGCTCCCCCGTTCCCGTGGTCACCAGCAGCACCATGTATCAGGACGCCGTTTATGATCCTAAGACGCAGAGCATTACGGTATCCAGCCGCCTGATCGACAGCAAGATCTTTGCGGCGCTCTCCCGCGAGATCGTCCACGCCGGTATCCATGACCACGGGCGCTATCCCTACTATACCCGTGAGGACTGCGCCATGGACGCCGAGAGCGTCAGCTATATGCTCTGCCGCAATTTCGGCGTGGAGGCCCCGCAGCCCGATGTGAGCCGCGTGGGGCAGGTGTTTGACGGTATGGAGGTGCAGGATCGCCGCGGCGTGGTAGACAGCCTGCAAAAGTATTTTCGTAAGCTGCAAAATGACATCCAGCGTGAGATCTCTCCGCAGGAGCGCAAGCAGCCGGAGCAGAACCGGCCCGTTCGCTGAGGAAGGAGGACGAAGCGTGAAAAAGAAAGTTGCGTTTGCACTCTGCACGGCGCTGATGCTGTGCAGCATGAGCGTTGCGGCGCTGGCCGCAGAGCCCATGACAGATGCCGATACGGTATCCACAATGCTCTCTGCCGCAGATACGCTACCCGGCATTTCCGCCTATCCCGCCGAGGTCAGAGCCAGCGAGGAAAACGGCGTCTATCGTTTGGAAAAGGTCTACTACCTGACCGCAAAGGACGATCCCGCCACGATCCCCACCGCTGACTTTGAGCGTGAGGGCCACACCTATACGCTCCTTGATTTGCTGAAAAACGACCAGACAGAAACGGACACGCGGGAGCATATCGAGGTGGTCACGCTGGAGAGCAAGACCAAAGATATGGCGGAAATTCTGAAAATGCTGGAGCCAAAGCTGGAGGTCAAGACCGAGGACGGCTATGAGGGCGTCCTGTCCCTTGACCACACCACCATTCAGGTGGAGGCAGCGGGCTACGGGACCAGCAGCCGCACGGTGACGGCAGAGCGTACCTATCCAAACCTCTCCGACGCGGATGTATCTCTTGTTCCAAAGTCCGTGAATGAAAATGGCCGCACCCTGACTCTTGCCGATGTGAGCTGGCAGGAGGCGGCGGTCGATCCCACGGACGGCTATGACATTCCCATTCGCTACACCGCCGTGGCAAGCTACACCGGCACCGCCACCAGCAAATATGCCACCGGCTACACCGTCACGGCAGACTACAAGGGTGATGTCACCCGCACAAGCTGTGATACAGTGGTCTACACCGCTGTCTTTTCCAGCATCGGTAATGAAGCAGCAACGGACAGCAGTAGCTTTAACTGGCTGTGGCTGCTGATCCCCGTGGGAGCTGCGGCGCTGGGCGGATGCGGTTACGCCGGTTATAAGGGCTATCACCACTACATCAATAAGAAAAGAGGGTACGCCGCATGAAAAAATATCTGACCACGCTGCTGGCCGCCTGCTGTATGCTGGCGGCTTTTTCCATGCCTGCATCGGCACTGGAGTATCACTTTGACGGCCCAGACGCAGGGCTGTTCGGACGCCCCACCTCGGACGATACCATTTATGTCACGATGGACAAGCCCGCGAATACCGACCGCAGCAAAAACGCCGCCTATATCCCGCCTGCCTTTGGCTCTCCCACCTCCTACACCTTGAACGCCGGAGAATTGTTGACGCCAAACCTTGTGAGCGGTTCGGCCATGGGAACGGTCAGCAGCACAGGCGGCGTGACCGTCCTGCCGCCCGCTGCTTCCGGCAGTGCCAACGGCAGCACAGACTCCTACACGCAGACTAAGTACACGGCGGTCACGAAAGACCTCTATTACAGCGGCGGCTACCTCGGTACACTGAAAATCCCCACCCTCGGCCTGTCTGTCAAGGTGTATCAGGGGACGGACGCGGACGCGCTCCGCAAGGGCGCGGGCCATTTTGCCAGCACTTCCATTTGGGAAGGTAATGTGGCGATTGCGGGCCATAATCGCGGCGTGAATAATCACTTTGGCAAAATTCACACCCTTGACATTGGGGACACCATCAAGCTGACCACCCAGCTCGGCACCCGCAGCTATGAGGTATATTCTGTCAATAAGATCAGCGTAGATGATACCAGTGCCCTGAATGACAGCACGGAGAACATCATCACCCTTGTCACCTGCGTGATGAATCAGCCAGATTACCGCTGGTGTGTGCAGGCGCGAGAAAAATGATGAGATGCTGTGATGGTCATAGAAAATTAACGATTTGTGACAGCAAGAAATCATTGCATAGCGGGCAGTGGCCTGATAAAATAAAGTAGAGGATGAGAAGCTATCCTCGAAAGGAAGTGCCGCATGGTAAGGAGGTAGTATTTATGTCTGACATGGCTATTGACGCTACCCGCATGATGGATATACTGCCTGACGAAGATAAAAACTTTGCCTATGAGTTCATCAAGAAGCTGGTAAAAGCGTGGGACCCCGACTTCACAAAAGTGACGCCGGAGGAGGCACAGCGCATCAAGGCGGCAGAAGAAAGCGGCTTTGTCGCGGACAGCGATATTTACTGGGATCATCTCAGCGCCATCGTATAACAGAAGATGGATACCGTTGATCTGATCGAACGGAAGCTGGGCGAGGCCAAAAATGCTGCGGCTTTATCTGCTGCCCGATACACAGCCGACGAAATGCTTTCCCGCATAAGAACGAATCAAACATCAACAGGAAGAAAACCGCTCTGAGAAATCAGGGCGGTTTTCTTGCAAAATAGCATCAATGTTAATAATTTCCCCAAATAGAAAGTTTTTAACATTGATGTGAAAAACTTTTCTGTGCTTCTTTTCCTCGTTTTTTGACACACGGCAGCTTCCGCGATACCATGAACCCATCAAAAGACTTTGGAGGTACACCCTATGAAGCGAGGAAGTTTTGCAGCCGGTTTTCTCACCTGCCTGCTGTTGGCTGGCGTCACCACCACGGCCTATGCCGCCGGGATCATGGCAGAGCGCAGCACCCATCGCGTTGTCGTAGATGGAAAAGAAGTGCAGATGGAAGCCTATGTCATCAACGGCAACAACTATGTGAAGTTACGGGACATTGGCGAACAGGTCGGCTTCAATGTCTGCTGGGACAGCGATGCCAAATGTGTACAGGTCGAATCGAAAAAGCCGTACACCGGCGAAGCGCCGGTAACGTCTGCGGAGGCAAAGCCCGTGGAGCAGCCTGCGCAGACAGATGTCGCCGCTGCAAAGCAGGACATCATTGACCGCACCAATGCCCTGCGTAAAGAAAATGGCGTTGCTGTGCTGCGCGTCAACGACAAGCTCATGCAGGCGGCGCAGGTCCGCGCCAATGAGATGGCTACGCATACCGTCTA
>ERZ1027243.1418-NODE-1418-length-11474-cov-5.486470_pt1 | contig 11474 bp, 10 predicted proteins | sample MGYA00519243_ERZ1027243 | MGnify/ENA primary metagenome ERZ1027243 (study PRJEB26926, sample SAMN06164727) | human gut metagenome | biome: ENVO:00009003; feature: ENVO:2100002; material: ENVO:00002003 | host: Homo sapiens | place: USA | collected 2012 ...
TAGCGAGTGTCTCGTGGGCTCGGAGATGTGTATAAGAGACAGTCTACAACCTGCTCGAAAATGCGGCAAAATTCGCCCGCAAGGGCTCTGCGCTCTACCTCGGCGTGACGACGCTCAACGGCAAGGCGCTGATCTCGGTTCGCAACGAGGGCGACACCATCCCCGCCGAGGAGATCCCGCTGCTGTTCGAGCGCTTCCACAAGAGCGACAAATCCCGCTCCGAGGATAAGGACGGCGTGGGCCTCGGGCTCTACGTGGTCAAAACCATTCTGGACCAGCACAAGGAGCACATCGCCGTCACAAGCGAAAACGGCCTGACGACGTTCACCTTCAGCGTGACGCTCGCCGGCGGGCAGACCGCGCAGTAAGTCTCAACAGGAGAAACACGCTATGGATCACGAGAATCAGGAGTTATCCCCGACGGTCAGCCAGAGCGGCGAGCCGCAGGAGGTCGTGCTGCGCTATGAAGCGCCCGTCACGCCCATCGTGGAGCGCTACGTGCAGCCGACACCGCTGCCCGGACAGCCGAAGAAGCATACATCACCGCGCAAAAAGCGGAAAGGGCTTAAGATCTTCCTTTTCTGCATGCTCGGCCTTCTCCTCGTCAGCGGCGTCGTCACAGCGCTGTGGCTCGGCGGCGCGTTCGACGATCACCGGTCCTATCACGACGATGATTTTGAGCAGCGCCATGACGAGGATTATTACGACAACAGCGAGCATGGCGAAACGACCATCAAGCGCCTGCCCAACACCGATCAGGTCAAGCTCCGCTACAACGAAAGCCACGGCGAGGCGCTGACGATCCAGGAGATCTACCAGAAAGTCAATCCCTCCACCGTCACAGTGCTCACCGGCAACCGCGACGGCAGCGCCATGGTCGGCACCGGCGTCATCTTCACCGAGGATGGCTACATCCTCACGAACGCCCACGTCATCGCGGGCGGCTCGGAGTGCTACGTCGTGCTCGACACGGGTGAGGATTACCGTGCGTGCCTTTTGGGGCTCGACGAAGAAAAGGACCTCGCCGTCATCAAGATCGCGGCCAGCGGCCTTCCCGCCGCGGAATTCGGCGACTCTGACGCGCTGACCGTCGGCGATCCGGTGTTTGCCATCGGCAACCCGCTCGGCGTGGAGCTGCGCGGCACGCTGACCGACGGCATCGTCTCCGCCATCAACCGCGACGTGTACGTCGACGGCGTGACGATGACGCTCATCCAGACGAATGCCGCGCTCAACAATGGCAACTCCGGCGGTCCGCTCATCAACGTGTACGGTCAGGTCGTCGGTATCAACACGATGAAGATGGGCTCGTCCTCCACCACGAGCGTGGAGGGCCTCGGCTTTGCCATTCCCATCGCCTCGACCGCCTATATGATCAATGACCTGATCGCCTACGGCGAGGTGCACGGCGAGGTGGTGATCGGTATCTCGGTACAGATCGCGCCCGTCATTTTAGATAGCGGCGAGACCGCTCTGCGCGTGATGGACGTCACGCCCGGCGGCCCCGGCGACGAGGCCGGCATCCAGAAGGGTGACCTTATCGTAGCGGCCGACGGCGAAGCGTTGACAAAGTCCACCGACCTTCTGCGTGTCCGCCGCCGCCATGAAGCAGGCGAAACGCTCAAGCTCTTAGTCGAGCGCGACGGCAAGCGCTTCACCGCAGACGTTGTTTTACGCGAAAGCGACACATGAGGATATCGACATGAAGAAAAAGCAATTTGCGCTTGGCTCGCTGCTCCTCGGCGCCGCCTCCTGGCTGTGCCTGTGGGGATTGCAGCACATTGAGCGCCGCATGAAAAAGAAACAGAAAAAGTAAAAGTCAAGACCACCCGTAAAACGGGTGGCTTGCACAAGCCCTATAAGGGCTTAAGACAGGCCGCGCCTAAAGGCGCGGTGAAACGGTCTGCCGACCGCACATGATCCCGAGCAGCCCCACCAAGTGGGGCTGTTTTTATTTGCTCTTGGTTACTTGCTCACCCGTAAACGGGTCAAAGTATTCCTTAATCGATATCTGATCCAATATTTTGTCCTCTGCAAGTTGATTTCGGATATGTAAAAGCTTCGGATGATCCTGACGCCTCGGCTTTTGGATATGCTTTTGTCAGTGACGATACTTTCTCTGTCGTCATTCTTTCCGACCCTGAGCTGTCATTTGCGTTCACTGCAAGTGATAAGTCATAAACCTCTTATTAAAAGAGCCACGGAGTATCTCTCCGTGGCTCTTTACGTCTTTCGCTTTTCACACCCTATAGATCTTCCGTTGTAAACGGATGCGGTCTGCGATCATGGCGATAAACTCGCTGTTGGTCGGCTTTCCTTTCGTGTTGGATACCGTGTAGCCAAAATAGCGCTGGAGCGTCTCAAGGTCGCCGCGGTCCCACGCGACCTCGATCGCATGGCGCACCGCGCGCTCGACGCGCGAGGGCGTGGTGCTGTAGCGGCGCGCGACCTCGGGATAGAGCACCTTTGTCACGGCGTTGATGACATCCATGTCCTGCACGGCGATGACGATGGCCTCGCGCACGTACTGATAGCCCTTGATGTGCGCGGGCACGCCGACCTCGTGGATCACTGCCGTGACCTCGCGCTCAAGCGCCTGCGACTCGTCCTCGCTCTCCTCACCCTCGTTGACCGCGCGGCGCATCTGGTCTAAAAGCGAGGTCAGCTCGCAGGGCTTGGGCATGAAGAACGATACGCCGCGGCTCATCGCCTGCAACACGATCTGATCGCGATAAAGAGCCGAGACGACAACTGTCTTCATCTGCACCTTGTCCTTCGCCGCCTGCTCGAGCACGCCAAAGCCGTCAAGTCCCGGCAGCAAAAGATCCATCACAAGAAGCTGCGGCTTTCGCTCCGCTATATCCTGCGCCGCAGCCAGTCCGTCGGCTGCGCATCCCACTACGTCGAACTCACCCGTTGCTTCCAATGCCTGTTTCAGTGCTGTGCGGAACTCCTCGTTTGCGTCCGCTAATACGACCGTGATCCTCTTGTCCATGTCATCCCGTCCTTTTCACACAAGTTTTCGCCGACCCAGCCGGCCAGCTTCAGCAGCAAAATGTGACGTCTTCGTTCTGCCATGGCTTTAAGCTAACATATTTGGACAGCGTTTTCAAGCGAGTTATGTCGAATTTAACCATCTTTTTCTAACTTTTTGCATGAAAATTTAGTTGTTTTTACGCTATCTTAACACAATCTTTCTACTATATGGGTAGGTTATTCACTCAAAAGTCCCGCCGCAGAGAGCATATTTTCGATAAAAATACCATAACCTCTTGACGGATCATCCAGCAGGACGTGCGTGACCGCGCCAATGATCTTGCCATCCTGCAAAATTGCGCTGCCGCTCATTCCCTGCACCACGCCGCCGGTCTGCGCAAGAAGCTCCTCGTCCGTCACGCGCAGCAGCAGATTTCGCGTGCTGCCGGAAGGCGAATAGATTTTTTCGATCTCAATATCATACTCGCGTGTTTCATTGCCGGAAACGGTGGCTAAGATCGCCGCCCTGCCGGTCTTGATCTCATCCTTCTTTGCGATCGGCAGCGCCGCGCCGGTGATCTTTGCCGCGTCCTCTGCCGAGAGCCTACCGAAAATGCCGCATTCGGTGTTGGCGTAAAGCGTGCCGCTGTCGCGCGTCAGGTCAAAGTCGCCCTTGAGCTCGCCGGGCGAGGCGCGCTCGCCTTTTTTCACCGCCTTGACCGAGGCGTCCATGATGCTGCCGTGGTCGAGCGGCAAAAGCTGCCCCGTGTCCACATCCGTGACCCCGTGGCCCAGCGCGCCGAACGTGCCGCTCTGCGGATCAAAGAAGGTCATCGTGCCGATACCCGCCATACTGTCGCGCACCCAGGCGCCGAGGCGGTACTCGCCGTCCTCATCCTTCTCTGGCTCTGCGCTCAGTTCGATCGTGCGGCTGCCGCGCTTTACGGTCAGCGCCGCGGCGTCCTCGCCGTTTTCTGTCAGAAGCTGACGGAATTCCTCAATGGTGTCCAAGCTTTGCCCGCCGATGGCGGTGATGACGTCGCCCTCCTTGAGTCCGCAGTCCTTCGCCGGACTTTCCCCATCGGAAAAGCCGACGACGAGCACGCCATCGGAAAAGAGCTTGACGCCGACGGTCTGTCCAACGGGGATCAGCTCGCTGACCGTCCGGTCCGCCGCCTGCGCAGACGGCATTGCGATCGCGGCGGCGGCAAAAAATCCCAGCAGGATCGCCGCCGCTCGCTTTTTTGTGCGATGCGTTCCATCCATTTTCTCACCCCTTTAAAAAATACGGGCGGACGGCGCGCCCTGTGCGCGCAGCGCGCAGCCGTCCGCCCAACGCCGGAAATTTTTTCTTTCTCATTTCTTTTTCTCTGTCCGGCGCATTTACTTTCTGCGCTTCGGGCAAAATTAAAAGGTGCAAAAATTTGATGTGCTGGCATCGCTTTTTGAAATGGCGCTGCAAATGCGGGCAAAAAAATTCCGCAGACCAAAGTTTGCGGAATTTTGGGAATTGTTTCCATTTAACGCTCGCGGTTGAAAATTTTGAAGATGTCGTCGAACGGATCGGGCTCATCTTCGTGCTTGGCCTCTTCCTCGGCCTTTTCCTTGTCGAAGTCGAGCGGCGCAAGACCGGCAGCAGCGCTCTCGCCGCTCTGCTCGGCAGGCTTCTTATCCTTGTTGAAGTCCAGCGCGCCGGGCGCCTTGTCAAAGCCCGTGGCGATGACGGTGACGCGGATCTCGTCGTCGAGCGTCTCGTCGAACGTCGCGCCGAAGATCGTGAGCGCGTCGGGATGCACAGCCTCCTGCACGAGGGACGCTGCCTGCTCGACCTCGTCGAGGCCGATGTCCATCGAGCCCGTGACGTTGATGAGCACGCCGTGCGCACCGTTGATGGAGGTCTCCAGCAGCGGGGACGAAATGGCCATGCGCGCGGCCTCCTCGGCCTTGTTCTTGCCGGCGGCGCGGCCGACGCCCATGTGGGCAAGGCCTGCATCCTTCATAATGGCGGTCACGTCGGCAAAATCGAGGTTGATGAAGCCCGTGTCGCGGATCAGGTCAGAGATGCTCTGCACCGCCTGACGCAGCACGTCGTCCGCGATCTCGAACGCGTTGGCAAAGGTGATCTTCTGGTCGGTCGCGTGCTTGAGGCGCTCGTTCGGGATGATGACGAGCGAGTCGACCTTGGTCTTGAGCTCTTCGATGCCCGCTTCCGCCTGCGTCATGCGACGGCGGCCTTCAAAACCGAAGGGCTTCGTCACGACGCCGACGGTCAGGATGCCCGCCTCGCGCGCGATCTCGGCAACAATGGGCGCGCCGCCCGTGCCGGTGCCGCCGCCCATGCCGGCGGTGATGAAGACCATATCGGTGTCCTCGAGCGCCTTGGCGATCTGGTTGCGGCTCTCCTCGGCGCTCTTGCGGCCGACCTCAGGGTCGGAGCCCGCGCCCTGACCGTGCGTCAGCTTTTCGCCGATCTGAATTTTATAAGTGGCGGCAGACACGTTGAGCGCCTGCTTATCTGTATTCACCGCGACAAAGTCGACGCCGCGCGCACCGGTGCGAACCATGCGGTTGACCACATTGTTGCCGCCGCCGCCAACGCCGATGACCTTGATCTTAACTACGTTTTCAGGACCGGTCTCCAATCCGAATGCCATGTCGGTTCCTCCTGCAATCTGTTGTATGGGCAAGGCACTTGCCGCTGCAAGCGCCACAATATCAGGTATTTGCTATTTTAATCATTGTATTACGGTTTTCCCGCGGGGTCAATAGCAATCGGCCATTTCGGGGAAACTTTTTTACGTCAACTTCCGCCTTTATTCCGGGATGAAGTCAGCCCTGCCGTCGTTCATCAGGTTGATCGTGCCGGTCTGATTGGCTTCAAGCTGCTCCACCACCGTGCGCACATTCCCAAGCTTGTAGGCAATGTCCGCATCCCAGGGCATTTTGACCGTAAAGCGGTCCAAATAGGTAAAGGTGATGGCCGTGCCGTCGCTCAGGTCGATCTCGCCGATCATGGAGAGAAGCTGCTTATCCTCCGCCGTGCGCAGCAGCGTGAGCAGGCGCTCGAATTTATACGAATCCTCGTCCGCAAACGCCGCCATCGCGCCGACCGCGGGCTCGACGAGCGTGCAGCCGGTCACGCGCGCGCAGCCCTCGGGGATCTGCGCCGCGCGCTCCAGAATTTTGCCCTCGTCGCTCATGAGCCATGTGCCGTTTTCGCCCGTCAGCGCAGCGGAGGCCGTGCACTCCGTCACGGTCAGAATGAGCGCGTCGGGGTATTTGCGGTTGATGACAACGGTCTCCACATACGGAAGCGTGTCGAAAATGGATTGTTTGACCTTATATTTGTTCAGCAGCACAAGGTTCTGCTCCTTCTGCACGCCCGCAGCCTCGATGATCTGCTCCTCGGTATAGCGCTCGTTGCCCTCCACCACGATCATATCGATGCGGAAGAACATCGTCAGCGCGCCGAGAAATGCGGCGATCACGACCGCGAGGCACAAAAGTCTCAGCGGGAAAGAGGCTCTTCCCCGCCTGCGCCGTCTGTTTCTTCGCTTTGACGCCATAGTTTTCCTGCCTTTTTTCTTCGTTTGCTTATGTACCCGTCTCCCGCCGCACATGCGCGCCCAGCACGCCAAGGTCGCGCTCGATGCTCTCATAGCCGCGGTCGATGTGCTCGATGCGCGAAATGCGCGTGAGTCCGTCGGCCTGCAGGCCCGCAATCACAAGCGCCGCGCCCGCACGAAGGTCGGTGCACTTGACGCGCGCGCCGTGCAGGTGCTCGCGTCCCGTGACGACGGCCACGCGTCCCGCGACGCGCACCTCCGCGCCCATGCGCGCCAGCTCGTCGACATGGCGGTAACGGTTTTCAAAAATATTCTCTACAAAAACGGTGCTGCCCGCGCTTTTCAAAAGCGCCGCCATCAGCACCGGCTGCGCGTCCGTTGGAAAGCCCGGATAGGGCGCCGTGCGCACAGGGCGGATGGATCTGAGACTGCCATCACTTTGGAGGAAAACATCGTCCTCCCCGCTTTTGACCGTGCAGCCCGCCTCGCTCAGCGCGCCGGACACAGTCGAAAGCGGCCGCGGGTCGACGCCGCGAAGGCGCACCTCTCCCCCACAGCAGGCCGCGGCGCAGAGATACGTCGCGCCCACGATGCGGTCGGCGATGATGCGGTATTTCCCGCCGTGCAGCGCGCGCTTTCCCTCGACTGTGATGATTGAACCGCCCGCGCCGCGGACGTTGCCGCCCATCGCGTTGATAAAGTTCTGTAAATCGACGATCTCCGGCTCGCGCGCGGCGTTGTAGATCGTCGTCACGCCGTCTGCGCCGCAGGCGCAGAGGAGCGCGTTTTCCGTCGCGCCCACGCTCGGCATGGGTAAGTACACATCGCTCCCGAGAAGCGTTCCGCCGCGGCACTTGAGCTCGCCGCCCGTCTCCCTGATCTCTGCCCCCAAGGCACTCAGGGCGCTTAAGTGCAGGTCAATGGGACGCGGCCCCAGCTCGCAGCCGCCGGGATAACAGATCGTCGCTTCCTTGCAGCGCGCCAGAATCGCGCCGAGAAAGATGACCGACGAGCGCATCTCTCGCATCAGTGCGTCGGGCACGACCGCGCGGTCCATGCGCGCTGTGTCGACCACGAGCGCACTGTCCTCCCAGTGCGTGCAGCAGCCCAAGTGCCGCAAAATGGCAACGGACGCATCCACGTCCCGCAGCTTCGGGCAATTTTCGATCACGCAGGTATCCGCGCACAAAAGCGTCGCCGCCAAAATCGGCAGCACACTGTTTTTTGAGCCTTGTATCGTGAGTTCTCCGTACAGGCGCTCCCCGCCCTCTACCAACAGCTCACACATCATGTTCCCTCCCGCAAGCACATTACTTTTCCATCGTATGGCTTTTGCGGGAAATGGGTGACTGCCGGTTTTCACAGGGCAATAGTTAGGCATTTTCAGTATAGCCATTTTGCCGCGGCGCGTCAACTTCTTTTTGTCTTGCTTTCCCGCCCGCTTTGTGGCAAAATGAGACTATTATATTTCTCCCCGAAAGGAGTCTTTTTTCATGAAAAAAACGCTCAAAGTCGCGCTCTATATTCTGTTGGCGCTTGTTTTGATCGTGCTGGCTTACGTCATCTATGTCTTTGCCGCCTACTACCGTGTGGAGGATATGCAGAAGCTTGGCGTTGCGCACTGCGACGCCGCATCTGCCGCACCGATGGAGGGCGCGCCGCAGACCGGCGTCACCTATCGCGTTTCGTCGGCCAACGTGGGCTTCGGCGCGTACAGCGCCGATTACAGCTTCTTCATGGACGGCGGCAAGGAGAGCCGCGCCCGCAGCAGGCAGGCCGTTGATGAGAATATGCGCGGCGAGGTCTCGCTCGTCAAGGACCTTTCGCCCGACTTCGCCCTCTTTCAGGAGGTCGATATCTACGGCACGCGCAGCTGGCACATCGGAGAGGACGCTTATCTCGACGATGTGATGGAAAACAGCGAATTTAACAAGGTATTCGCGCAGAATTACGACAGCCCGTACCTCTTTTATCCTCTTATTAACCCCCACGGCGCAAACCAGTCCGGTATCCTGACGCTCTCGCGCCATCCGATCTCATCCGCCGTGCGCCGCTCGCTGCCGATCGAGACGGGCATCATGAAGCTTGTCGACCTGGACCGCTGCTACTCCGTCAGCCGCGTCCCGATGGAAAACGGCAGGGAGCTGGTGCTCTATAACCTGCATCTTTCGGCCTACACGTCCGACGGCACGATCGCGACCGAGCAGCTGCAAATGCTCTGCGCCGACATGCTGGCGGAATACGAAAACGGCAACTACTGCGTCGCGGGCGGTGACTTCAATAAGGACCTGCTTGGCAATTCTGCCGAGATCTTCGGCGTCGCGGGCGGCGAGAACGACACCTGGGCGCAGCCCATCCCCGAGGGGACGATCCCCGACGGGCTCTCCCTTGTCGTGCCGTTTGACCCCGAACACCCCGTCGCCACCTGCCGCACGGCCAACGAACCCTACAACGAGGAGACGACCTTCCGCGTGACGGTCGACGGCTTCCTCGTCTCCGACAACGTCGAAGCCGTCTCCGCCGATGTCGTCGACGCAAGCTACCGCTACTCCGACCACAATCCCATCTATATGGACTTCATTTTGAAGGCGGAATAAAGCGTCAAAAGTAAAGGAAGCGAGCCTCACGGCTCGCTTCCTTTTTATTCTCTTTCACTTGAGCAGCGCCATCACCGTGTCGTAGATGCGCTTGGTCGCGTCAGGGATGCCGAGCGCCGCCATGTTTTGAGACATCGTCTCCATCCGCTGCGGATCGTTCAGGATGCCCGCCGCGGCGGCGAAGAGCTTCTTGCCGTCAAGGCCCTCTTCCGGCAGCACGAGCGCCGCGCCGTGGTCGCCGAGCAGCGCCGCGTTCTTCTCCTGATGGTGGTTCGTCACGTTGGGCGATGGCACAAGTATCGCCGGAACGCCGAGCGCCGTCAGCTCGCTGAGTGTAGACGCGCCCGCGCGGCAGATAACGAGGTCGGCGGCGCGCATGACAGTCGCCATGTCGTAGATGTACTCGCGCACGTCGAGCGCGGGATGCTCGGTGATCTCCAACCCGTCATCGTGCATCCACTGCTGCATCGGCTTCCAGCAGATCTCGCCGACGCCGTGGATATGGTAAAAGGGCTCCTTCGCGCTCTCAAGCGCCAGAAACTCCGCCATCGCGCGGTTCATCGCGTTCGACCCGAGGCTGCCCCAGAACGAGACGATGAGCTTGCGCCCGTCGTTCATGCCGAGCTTTTCCTTCGCCTGCTGCTTGCTGATCGTGAAGAAGTCGCCGCGCACGGGCGTACCGGTCACGACCACCTTTTCGGGGTGCTTGTAGTGCGCGCGGCAGTCCTCGAAGCCAACCATGATGCGGTCGCAGTGGGGCTCCAGCTGCCGCGTCGTCAGCCCCGGCACGATGTTCGACTCGTGCACCGCCGTGGGGATGCCCGCCTTTGCGCCGTAGCGCACAAGTGGATAGCTCGCGTAGCCGCCGGTGCCGACGATCAGGTCGGGGTGAAAATCATTTAAGATCGCGTTCGCCTCACGCTCGGCGTGGGCGAGATTTTTGAGCGAGACAAGGTTGTGCTTGATCTCCGCAAGCCTAAACGAGCGGTGGAACGATGAAATGTTCACCGTACGGAACGGATAGTCCGTGTGCGCGATCAAATCGCGCTCCAGTCCGCGCTCCGCGCCGACGAATAAGATCTGCGTTCCCGCGTCCTTTTCCCGCATATAGCCCGCGAGCGCGAGTGCGGGGTTGACGTGTCCTGCCGTGCCGCCGCAGGTAAAGATGACCTTCATAGCCGTTTTCTCCTTCCCGCGTCAGCGCATCTGGCGCGAAACGCTCAGTACGATGCCGACCTCGGCCAACTGCACGGCAAGCGCCGTGCCGCCGTAGCTGAAAAACGGCAGCGAAATACCCGTGTTCGGGATCAGATTCGTCACGACCGCGATGTTCAGGAATACCTGCAAGGCGATCTGCGTCGTCACGCCGACGGCAAGAAGGCTTCCGAAGCGGTCGCGCGCGTGCAGGGCGATCCAGTAGCCTCGGATGATGAGCAGCGCGAACATGACCATGATGATCGTCGCGCCGACAAGGCCGAGCTCCTCGCAGATGATGGCGAAAATAAAGTCGTTGTGCTCTTCGGGCAGGAACAGAAACTTCTGCCGGCTCTTGCCAAGGCCAAGGCCGAACAGACCGCCTGAGCCGATGGAGAGCAGGCTCTGCCGGATCTGATAGCCCTTATCGCGCATCCACTCTTCGTTGAACGGGTCGAGCCAGATGTCGATTCGACTCGAGTTATATGTGATAAGCCCCGTTGCAAAAGCGTAGATCACCAGCAGCACCAGCGCAAAGCCGAGACCGACCCAGTAGTTGCGGATGCCGCCGACATACATCATCACAGCGCCGATGCCGAGCAGCAGCACCATACCGGAAAGATGCGGCTCCTTCGCCATCAGCGCCGCAATCACGCCGAGGATGGCAACATAAGGCACGATGCCGTAGCGCAGCGTGGCCATTTTGTCCTTCTTTTTGGAAATGCTGTCGGCAAAATAGAGGATGATGCCGACTTTGGTGATCTCAGACGGCTGGAACTGGATGGGTCCGAGACGGATCCAGCGCTGCGCGCCGTGCGTCAGTCGGCCCGTGCCGATGCCCGGGATCAGAACGAGCACCAGCAGGATGATGGAAAAGATCAGCAGCATCTTCGCCACCGCGCGATAGCGCTCGTAATTGATCTTGCCGACAATAAACATCGCCGTGATACCGAGGATCGCAAAAATGCCCTGACGGATGAGGTAGTACGCGGGGTTACCCTCTTCATAGTAGGCCGAGGGGAAACTGGCGGAAAACAGCATGATCAGGCCCACGCCCACGAGCGTAAGCACCAGCAGAAGATACGGAAGATCCAGCGGTCCGCGGCCCGCTTCGCGCGCCGCCGCCTCGATGGCCTTCGCC
>ERZ1027243.1420-NODE-1420-length-11469-cov-6.081654_pt1 | contig 11469 bp, 8 predicted proteins | sample MGYA00519243_ERZ1027243 | MGnify/ENA primary metagenome ERZ1027243 (study PRJEB26926, sample SAMN06164727) | human gut metagenome | biome: ENVO:00009003; feature: ENVO:2100002; material: ENVO:00002003 | host: Homo sapiens | place: USA | collected 2012 ...
GCCCGAACGTGCGGCACATCCAAATACTTGTCACTGAGGCCGAGGCCGCGGGGCGGCAGGTCGTCATCATCGGCGAGCACGACCATCCCGAGGTGCAGGGCATCGCAAGCTGGTGCAGGGACGCAAGGATCTTCGGAAACGCCGAAGAAGTTGCGAAATGGGCGGAGGAAACGGCGGAAATTGCCGATTTGCCCATAACGATGGTCGCGCAGACCACCTGTATTCGTGCGCTTTGGGAAAGTTGCGTGAAATTTCTAAAAAAAGAGTGTACAAATCTGAAAATTGATGATACAATATGCAATGCTACGCAAAAGCGTCAATCGGAGGCGGCGGAGATCGCTTCTTCGGCGGACGTGATGGTGGTGGTCGGAGACCGGAAAAGCGCTAACACCAGACATTTGACGGAAATCTGCAAAGAGAACTGCACGCGCGTCTATCAGATCGAGGACGCCGACGAGCTCTCGCCGGACATGTTTCATGGCTGTACTGTTGCGGGCCTGACGGCTGGTGCCTCCACTCCTGCGGGCATCATTAAGGAGGTATATGCAACCATGACGGAAGAAATCAAGACCATTGAAGGTAACGAGACCTTCGAAGAAATGCTCGACAAATCTTTTAAGACTTTAAATACAGGAGATAAGGTGACCGGTATCGTCACGGCCATCGGTACGACCGAGATTCAGGTCGACCTGGGCTGCAAGCAGGCGGGCTACATTCCCGTCAGCGAGCTTTCCAGCGATCCCGATGCCAAGGTCGAGGACATCGTCCATGTCGGCGACGAGATTGAGACCTACATCGTCCGCGTCAACGACGTGGAGGGCTATGCCACCCTTTCCAAGAAGCGCCTCGACGCGGTCAAGGTCTGGGAGGACATCGAGAATGCCGTTGAGAACAAGACCGTTCTCGAGGGCATCGTCACCGAAGAAAACAAGGGCGGCATCGTCGTTTCCGTCAAGGGCGTGCGTGTGTTCGTTCCCGCGTCCCAGAGCGGTCTGCCCAAGGACAGCGATCTGAGCCAGCTCATCAAGCAGCGCGTTCAGCTCCGCGTCACCGAGGTTAACCGTGCCCGCCGCCGCGTCGTCGGCTCCATCAAGGCTGTGCAGAACGAGGCCCGTGCGGCCGCGCAGGCTGAGATCTGGGCCAACATCGAGGTCGGCAAGCACTATGACGGCGTGGTCAAGTCCATGACCAGCTACGGCGTGTTCGTCGATATCGGCGGCGTCGACGGCATGGTCCATGTCTCCGAGCTGAGCTGGAACCGCATCAAGAATCCGTCCGAGGTCGTCAAGGTCGGCGACGAGATCGATGTTTTCGTCATCGCGCTCGATCCCGAAAAGCGCAAGATCTCCCTCGGCTACAAGACCGAAGCGAACAACCCCTGGACGCTGTTCACCAACCAGTTCCAGGTCGGCGACGTCGTCAAGGTCAAGATCGTCAAGCTCATGACTTTCGGCGCATTCGCTGAGATCATTCCGGGCGTTGACGGCCTCATCCACATTTCCCAGATCGCGGATCGCCGCATCGGCAAGCCGGAGGACGTTCTGTCCGAGGGTCAGGAAGTCGACGCGAAGATCATCGACATCGATCAGGAGCACAAGCGCATTTCCCTGTCCATCCGCGCCCTGCTGGCTCCCGCCGCAGAGGACGAAGAGGACGCCGAGTAATTCTCACCGATTCAAGCAGGCTGCCGTTTCCGGCAGTCTGCTTTTTGTCGTATAAAACTTCATGCGTGCGCACTGCACCACGAAAATGCGCAAATGCCGGTGCATGAAGTTTTTGTGCATCATTTCCGGTTGCCCCGCAGGGGCGAGGAAATGGCACGTTTCTATAGCAAAAGCGCCCAGCCGCTTGCAGCGGCTGGGCTGTCTGTTTACTGCTCCATCAGGCCCACGCAGTCGTAATACGGTCTGGAGGCGATGAGGGCTTTGTTTTCCTTGAAGACATTGTGCATGAGCGTAATGACGGCGTAATCGCACTGCGCCATGGCTTCGGCAAGGGAATAATTGTGGTATCCCGCCACGTCGCCCTGAATGTACGGCTCGCAGGCAAGAACCTCATAGCCGCGCGATTTCAGGATGTTCGCAAACAGGACGGACGGGCTTTCGCGCGTATCGTCAATGTTGGCCTTGAAGCTCATGCCGAGCACGGCGATCTTTGCGCCGGGCTTCACGTCGCGTGCGATGCGGTCCGCCGTCCAGACGGGCTTGCCGTCGTTGACAAGACGGGCCTCGTAGATGAGCGGCGTGATATCCTCGAACTTTTCATGGATGAACCACGGGTCGACCGCGATGCAGTGTCCGCCGACGCCGACGCCGGGGGTATGCACGTTCACTCTGGGGTGGCAGTTGGCAAGTTCAATCAATTTGAACACGTCGATGCCGAGCCGGTCGCAGACCTTGCTGAGCTCGTTGGCATAGGCGATATTGATATCGCGGAACGTGTTTTCCGTCAGCTTGCACATCTCGGCAGTCAGATCGTCCGTCAGGCGGATCGTGCCGCCGGTGACGACCTTTTCATAGATCTCTTTTGCAAACTCCGCTGATTCCGGACGGTTCGAGCCGATGATGCGGTCGTTCTCGCGCAGCTCGATGAGCATCCGGCCGGGGATGATGCGCTCCGGGCAGTGCGCTGTCATAAACTGCTCCGGTGCAAGGCCGGACACCTCAGAGACAATCTTCTCCACCATGCGTGTGGAATAGGGAGGCGAGGTGGATTCGAGCACGCAGAGGTTCCCCGCGCGCAGGACGGAACCGACCTCCTTCGCGGCGGATTCGACGAAGCGCATATCGGACACGCGCTTGTGCTCCTCTGTCTCGCGGTAGGGCGTCTGGACGCAGATGATAAAGACGTCGGCAGGTTCCGGCTTCGTCGTGAAGTGCAGACGGCCGGTTGCCATGGCTTTCGTCATGGCGTCCTGTAAGCCGGGTTCTACGATATGGATATGGCCCGCGTTCAGCGTGTCCACGACGGTATCCTTCACGTCGAAGCCGCAGACCTCATAGCCCGCCAGCGTAAACGTGATGGCGGTGGGGAGGCCGATATAGCCGCAGCCCATGATCTCGATTTTTTTCATGCTATTTCGCTCCTTTGTATGCAAACATACAAGGATACTATATCCTATTTTTTACGCTTTTGCAAGCAGAGTCTGCACCATATCCGTCTTTTCCCACGGCAGATCCAGTTCCGCGCGGCCAAAGTGGCCGTAACCGGCGGTCTGACGGTAGATCGGGCGGCGCAGATCGAGCGTTTTGATGATGGCCGCCGGGCGCAGGTCGAAGCATTCGCGCACAAGCTGGGCCAGCTTGTCGTCGGCCAGCTTGCCGGTTCCATATGTCTCGACGAGAACGGAAACAGGGTGCGCCACGCCGATAGCGTAGGCCAGCTGCAGCTGGCAGGCGTCTGCCAAACCTGCTGCGACCAGATTTTTTGCGATATAGCGCGCCATGTACGCGCCGCTGCGGTCGACCTTCGTGGGGTCCTTGCCGGAGAACGCACCGCCGCCGTGGGCCGCGTAGCCGCCGTAGGTGTCGACGATGATCTTGCGGCCCGTGAGGCCCGAATCACCCGCAGGCCCGCCGATGACGAAGCGGCCCGTCGGGTTCACGTAGTATTTTGTGTTCTCGTCCAGCAGGCGCGACGGCAGGTTCGGCTCGATGACCGTCTCAATAACGGCCTTGCGCAGATCGTCGATGGCGATGGAGTCTGCGTGCTGAGTGGAAACAACGACAGTATCGATGCGGGCGGGCAGTCCGTCGGGGCCGTATTCCACGGAGACCTGGCTCTTGCCGTCCGGGCGGAGCCAGGGCAGAAGACCCGATTCGCGCGCGTGCGTCAGCGCCTTGGTGAGATTGTGCGCGTAGGCGATGGGAGCGGGCATCAATTCCTTTGTCTGCGTGCAGGCGAAGCCGAACATCATGCCCTGATCGCCTGCGCCGGTCGTGCCGTCGTCATACGCGTTGTCAACGCCCATGGCGATATCCGGGGACTGCCGCCCCATGGCGACCATGACATTGCAGCTGTGGCCGTCAAAGCCCATCTCGGGGCGGTCATAGCCCGCGTCGCAGATGGCCTTGCGGGCGATCTGGGCGATGTCGATGCGGGCGGACGTGGTGATCTCGCCCATGACGAGCACCATGCCGGTCGTCGCCGCCGTCTCGCAGGCGACGCGGCCCATGGGGTCCTGCTCGAGCACGGCGTCGAGTACGCTGTCGGAGACAAGGTCGCACAGCTTGTCGGGATGGCCCTGTGTAACGGACTCTGAAGTAAAGATTTTTCTGTTGTTCATATCTGATTCCTTTCCGGGCATAAAAAAGCGCCCTGCCCGAGGGGCAGAACGATATACGGTTCTCTCCCTCATCTTTCGATTCCTTCGCCGGATTTGGCACCTTGCATCCGCAGGTTGCCGGGTTTCATTGGGCCGTTCCCTCCACCACTCTTGATAAGGCTGTTCAGTTGTACCCTGATTATACAAAACCCGCCGGAAAAGTCAAGAGAAAAGTTTTGATTTCGGCAAAATTCCCGGTTTATCTCAGCGGGAACCCGCCCATACTCCATGCAGAACAGAATGTTTACATTTGCAGGGTAGATTTTTCCGCCCGGAGCCAGTATGATGAAACCTGAACATCAGGAGGGTGAACACTATGAAGGATCTTCGCAGACGGTTTGAACGCTTCTGCCTCAAAAACCGGGGCAAGGGTATTCCAAACCTCATGCTCGTCATTGCCATTGGAAATCTGGCGGTCTATGCGCTCTCGTACATCGACCCCAGCAATATCGTCTACAGCTATCTCTGCTTCAGCCGCTCCGCCATTCTGCGCGGACAGGTCTGGCGGCTGTTTTCGTACATCTTTACGTACCTGAACGACGTGCGGGGCGCGGGACTGCTGTTGGCGGCGGTGTCGCTGTTCTGCTATTATCAGTTCGGAAAGATCCTGGAGAGCTACTGGGGCACGTTCCGCTTCAATCTCTATTATCTGACCGGACTTGTGCTGACCGATCTGGCTGCAATGCTGCTCGGCGCCGGAGCGGACGCGACCGCGCTGAACCTCAGCCTGTTTCTCGCCGTCGCGACCATCGCGCCGGAGGCGAAGGTGCTGCTGTTCTTCTTCATCCCCATCAAGATGAAATACATGGCGTGGGTCTATCTCGGCTTCACGGTGCTGAACGTGTTCTCGTCCTTGCAGCTGGCCTCGTTCCTCTCGTTCTACTGGCTGCTGCCCGTCGTGCCGCTTTTGAACTACTTCCTCTTCTTCGGCAGCGACGTCAAAAACATCCTGCCCGACGCACTGCGCTACCGGCAGCGGAAGAATTACCGCACGACCACGACAAATGCCCGCCCGAACCCCAATTGGGCAGGCTCCTACCGCTCCAAATCCGGCGAGAAGCCCTACCGGCATAAATGCACGGTCTGCGGCCGGACGGATACGGACTATCCGAACCTCGAATTCCGCTACTGCTCGAAGTGCAATGGCTATTACTGCTACTGCATCGATCACATCAACAATCATGTCCACATCACCACGCCCCCGGAGGGCGCGGAAAAGAAATAAAACGGAGGACTGTCATGAATGAAGTGCTGAACTGCCTGCTGACCCGCAGAAGCGTCAAGAAGTATCTTTCGCAGCCGGTCGAGAAGGAAAAGCTGGACGCCGTTCTGGAGGCCGGAACGTATGCCGCCTGCGGCATGGGCCGTCAGGCCGGGAAGATCGTCGTGCTGCAAAACCCGGACGATATCGCGGAGCTGGAAAAAATGAACGCGTCGATTCTCGGAAACCCGGACGCGCACCCGTTCTACGGCGCGCCGGTCGTGTGCGTCGTGTTCGCGGACACGAACGTCAACACCTGGGTCGAGGACGGCAGCCTTGTCATCGGCAATATGATGGCCGCCGCGCACAGCCTCGGCCTCGGCAGCTGCTGGATCCACCGGGCACGGCAGGAGTTTGAAAGCGCGGAGGGCAAGGCGCTGATGAAAAAATGGGGCGTGAGCGAGAATTACGCCGGCATCGGCCACTGCATCCTCGGCTACGCCGCGCAGGAGCCCGCCCCCGCAAAGCCCAGAAAGGCCGATTTCATTGTCCGCGTTGATCGTAACCGATGATCCAATCGCCTGCGGTTACCAGCGGATCTTTTACCGCAGCTGTGCAGTTTGAAAAGCTTGAAATACACAAAGGATTCCTGCGCTTTCAAACTTTCATCTGCGGCAAAATCTCTCGCTGGTAACTCTTGTCGATTAATTCATCGGTTACTAAACCCCTTGCAAAATTGAAAAAACAGGCTTATACTGAAGAAAAAAACAGGAGGGCACTGATATGAAATCCATCAAAAGCATCCTGAAGATCGCGGGCGCGGTCATGGCCGTGATCGGCACCGTGCTTGTCGTCGTCGGCTTTCTCGACGAGATCTGCGCAGGCGTCAAAAAGCTTGCCGCCTGCCGCGCACGCCGCGAGGAAATGAAGGATTACGCAGACTGACAGATCGAGCGAACGCCCCGAAGCAGCCGCTTCGGGGCGTTTCAGCGTGTCGAAAAAGTCTTTTCGCCCCGCTGAGGCAGTTTTTCGAACTTTAAAAAGGTTCGAAAAACAGGTTGATTGAACGCGAAGGGGGCTCTTTGCCCCCTTCACTCTTCCCCTGCTGCTCTGTCATCCGACTGCGCTTCATGGTTTTTTGACAGTCTCGAACGCCCCGAAGCTGCTGCTTCGGGGCGTTTTCTATGTGCCAAAGTTCCGGGGTTGCCCGGTCACAGCAGAAACAGCGCTTCGCGCACGACCTCGCCGACTGTGGGGTGGGGGAAGACGATTTTGTCCAGATGCTGCACGGGGAGCTTGGAATGCACCATCATGGCCGCGCCGTAGATGATCTCCGAGACATAGGAGCCGACCATATGGACGCCCACGACGCAGCGGTTTTTCCGGTCATAGAGCAGCTTGCAGAAGCCGGTTCCCTTCGGATTTTCTGCAAGATACCGGCCCGAGAGCGCCATCGGCGCCTTGACCACCTGCACATCCAGTCCCTTTTCCCTTGCGCTCTGCTCCGTTTCGCCGACGCAGGCGACCTCCGGCGTGGTGTAGATCACGGAGGGGATGATGGAATAGTCGATCGCGTCCTTTTTGCCGAGCATATCGTTGACCGCGACCTCTGCCTCGCGATAGGCCGTGTGGGCCAGCATCAGCTTGCCATTGCAGTCGCCGACGGCCCAGACGCCGGGGACGTTCGTGCGCATCTGCCGGTCTGTCACGACTGCGCCGCGTTCGAGCGCAATGCCGAGCGCCTCCACATTCAGCCCCGTCACATCCGCCCGCCGTCCCGCCGACAGCAGCACGCGCCCGCAGGCGATCTCGTGCCGCCCGGAAGCGTCGGAATACACGACGCTCCGCTCTGTGACAGCCTCGACTCTGGCGTTCAGGCAGAAGTCCATGCCCTGCTTTTGGTACGTCCGCATCAGCAGCTCGCAGATCTCCGGGTCGGTGCTGCCCGCGATCTTGGGCAGCATCTCAATGACCGTCACCTTCGTGCCGATGGACGCGAAATAGCACGCCATTTCCAGCCCGATCACGCCGCCGCCGATGCAGACGAGCGATTCCGGCTGCTCCGAAAGGGAAAGCAGCTCGCGGTTCGTCATAACAAATCCGGAAGCAAGTCCTTCCCGCACACCGGGGATCGGCGGGATCACGGCGCTGGAGCCGGACGCCAGCACGAGCCGCGGCGCGGACAGTGTCTCGCCGCCTGCAGCGACCTCAAAGCGCTCCCCCGTTTTGCCGAGGATCCGTCCCTCGGCGGCGAAAACCGTCACGCCATGCGCCTTCATTGCCGCGCCCACACCCCGGACGAGTGTTTTGACCACGCCGTCCTTCCGCGCGACGACCTGCGCGTGGTCGATGGAGACGTTCTGCGCCGTCACGCCGTATTCCGCGCCGTGCAGCGCCGCCTGATACTGCTTGGCGCAGTAAAGAAGGCTCTTTGTCGGGATGCAGCCCTCGTTCAGACAGGTGCCGCCCAGCGCGCGCTTTTCGATCAGCGCTGTCCGCAGCCCCGCCTTTCCCGCGCGCTCCGCGCAGAGATACCCGCCCGGCCCGCCGCCGATCACGATCAGATCAAATTCCAGCATTTTAAATTCCTCCTGCCGCGTTTTTTCTCAGTTTAGCATACCCGGCAGCAGATTTGAAATGCTTATTTGTGATGCGTGTATTCCGATTATGTCGTTTTGCGTTGTTTTTATTGTAAAATCGGGTACGTCACGCCGCACACGGTGACGGAGGCCAGCTCGTCCAGATCGATGATCTGCGAGAACAGCCATGTATTCTTTACCTCGTTGCTCTCCCAGCTGCCGGCGTAGGAGCTGCCCCATGAGCCGTAGGTTCCATACGGGCTGTCCTCGTAGCCGTTTTCCGCGCTGGAAAGCGCAAAGCTGGTCCCGTCCTTGAGTGTGATGGAGACCGCCTCGTTGCTCGTCTCACCGCTGCCATATATCCCATCGAGCTGGAAAGAGATCGGCGAGATCGTCGCCGTCTGCCAGCAGAAGCGGTCATCCGGGCCGGATTCGCCATCCAGCTCGATCACCAGTTCCTGCTCCAGCTGCTCCGGAACCGGGATCTCGAACAGATCGACATTCTGGTCATGGTGGCTCATATCGAACAGGATTCGGTCGCCCGGTTCGAACTCGCCGCCGATGTTGGTCAGCAGCGCATAGGCTGTGCTTCCCTCCACCTGCATGATCTCCATGCTCATGCCGCCGTTTTTCCATTCCAGCCGGTGATCCGCGCCAAAGCCACCGAAGTTTGTGTTGTTGTGCGCACCAACCCACAGCATCCGGGCGAGCTCCTTCTGGTAGCCGTCCGTTTCCGGGATCGCGGCAAGCTCTGCCGCCGCGTCGTCGTTTTTCGCGTTAATGCGCATGATGGCATAGAACGAGTTTCTGGAAACGAGCATGGATTCGAGCGTGAACGTAAAATCATCCGTTTCTGCCGATACGCCCGTATCCGCCAAATCGGCAGTGTCGGGCACCTGCATCGTGCCCTCGGCGATCATGGCCTGCTCTTCCTCGGTGTACGTCGGCTGTGTGATATCCGTAGTCGTAGTTTCGTCGTAGCTGGTGACATGATCCTTGACCAGCGCGGCTTTTTCGCCGAACAGCCGGTCGAACCAGCCGAAGGAGTGCGCCGCAAACGCACTGCCGCACAAAAGCGCCGCGATTGCCGCTGCGATCAGCACCGTCCGGACAGGCCGGGCGGGCTTCCGCTTCGTTTCTTTGATTTTTCCCATCGTCTTGCTCAAAATCCGCGCGCCCTCTTCGTCCTGCATCGGGGGCAGCGGAATCTCCTGCTCCGGCGCATAGCGCATGAGCTCATCCCACGTCGTTTTCACAAAACAGACCTCCTTTTTCCAAAGCCTCGCGCAGTGTCCGCCGTCCGCGCATCAGGCGCGAACGCACGGTCGACGCGTTCAAATGTAAGTCCTCCGCGATCTGCGCGGCTGTCTGCGACAGATCGTAAAACCGGTAAAATATTTCCCGGTCCTCGTCCGGCAGGGCGCGCATGGCCTGCGCAATGGCCGCGCAGCGCTCCTGTTCCACCATCTGCTCCCAGAGCCGGTCGAGCGTGATGAGCGTATCGTCCTCCAGCGGAAGATAGACGTTCTGCTTTCGCATGGCCTCCGCCGTCCGGTTGCGCGCGACCGCGCCGAGCCATGGCCGCAGCTGTCCGCGCTCGATGCGCGCCGCGCCGTTCCAGAGCGCGAAAAACACGTCTGAGGCGATCTCCTCATGGTCCTCCGGCGTCAGAACGCCGCGGCTGCGGTTGCGGATGATGGCCAGAACGTATGCGCCGTACTGTGCGACCGCCTGCTCCAGCGCACCTGCGCGCTGCTTTTGCAGCTGCCGCAGCAGCTCCTTTTCGTCCAAGCCGCATTCCTCCTTTGCGTTGTGTTCAACATGCTGACGTCTATCATGTCGGGTGTTTGGCCGATTTTGTTGCAGCCGCGCGGAAATTTTCCCTGTTCCCCCATAGTTCTTGCTTTTTCTGCCTGCGGCTGGTATGATAAAGCTATGAAGAAAAGAGTTGCTTACTATGTCAGCCGGAAGAATCCGCTTATCTGGCTGGCCGCGCTGGTCATGCTGGCCTCGGCAGCGCTTCGCATCGCAAATGTCTGCGGGAAAGGCGCAGACGCAAAGACGGTGTGGTTTTTAGTCGTGCTGCCGGTCGTGGGCTGTGTGTTCTATGTGCTGAATATCCTGTGCAATGGCAGCGACCGGTTCTACCGTTCATCCGTGCCCGTCATTCTGCTTGCGATCTATTACGGCATCAAGATCACGCTCGTCTCACCGTATCTGTGGCTGACGTTCATGTTCTGGATCGCCTATCTCGCCATCGCCGCGTTTTACGCCGTGACCGTCTCCGGCCACATCAAAAGCACGATCCCGCTGCTTCTGCTGCTGATCGCTGCGCTCGGCATTCTGGCCGGGATGCACGAGAAGGAATTCACGCGGGAAAACTGGCCGCAGCTGCGGCAGATTTTGCCTGATATGCTGTTCCTGCTTGCCGGGATTCTGACGCTGCTCGGCGCGAAGGTCTATCTCGACGGCGCGTACCACCCCACCTGGGGTGACCGGCCCGACGGCCGCAGGCTGCGCACGCTCGACCCGATGGCGGTGGTCGCCAATTATATCATGCCGACGCGCGGCGGGTCGTCCAATTTCATCCGCGAGTCCGTTGACATCGGCCCGATGGAGCGCTATATCCGCGAAAAGCGCAAGCAGGGCTATACGAATCTCGGCGTGACGCACGTATTTCTGGCCGCCTATGTCCAGTGCGTGGCGAAATATCCGGCGCTCAACCGCTTCCTGTCCGGGCAGCAGGTCTATTCGCGCGACGACGATATCCAGTTCTGCATGGTCGTCAAGACCTCGATGGATACCTCCGCGCCGGAGTCGATCACGAAGCTTCATCTGAAGCCGACCGACACCATCGACGATATCTATGAAAAGCTCAACAAGGGCATCGCCGATATTCAGGGGCAGGCCATCGGCGGCAGTGACTTTGACAAAACCGCGAAATTCCTGTCGTTTATCCCCGGCGTGCTGTTCAAATTTGTGGTCTGGCTGCTCAGGACGATTGATTACTTCGGCTTCCTGCCGAAGTTCCTGCTGGAGGTCAGCCCGTTCCACGCCTCGATCTTCTTTACGTCCATGGGATCGCTCGGCATTCCGCCCATCGTGCACCATCTGTACGACTTCGGCAATATGCCCGTCTTCGTCTCCTTCGGCTGCAAATACCACAAGAACGAAGTGCTCGACGACGGCACGGTCGTGCGCCGCAAGTACATCGACTACACCGTCAACACCGACGAGCGCATCTGCGACGGCTTCTATTACGCCACCACGCTCAAGCACCTCAAGCGCCTGCTGTCCCACCCCGAACAGCTCGACACTGTCTCTTATACACATCTCCGAGCCCACGAGACACTCGCTAATCTCGT
>ERZ1027243.1455-NODE-1455-length-11242-cov-12.638062_pt1 | contig 11242 bp, 8 predicted proteins | sample MGYA00519243_ERZ1027243 | MGnify/ENA primary metagenome ERZ1027243 (study PRJEB26926, sample SAMN06164727) | human gut metagenome | biome: ENVO:00009003; feature: ENVO:2100002; material: ENVO:00002003 | host: Homo sapiens | place: USA | collected 2012 ...
GGCTCTTGCCGGCAGCGTCGAGCAGATACCACTTGCGCTCGACTTCAGCGGGCTTGACGAGAGTAGTGCTCATATCTATTTCCTCCTGATAAGTGTTTCAACGGTTCAATGCACCTTTTGGGGCGCGAGTGTCAGTATACATCACAAGAACGCCCCTGTCAACATCATTTTTCGATTTTTTCGGCTCAGTTTTTCGAATCTCTCGTTTTCTCTTGTTTTCTCTTGAAATCTCGTATTTTCTCAAATCGCATTTTCGTTTCTGTTTTTGCGGCAGAGCGCTACAATTTCAGCCCCGAGTATGTTATACTAATAAAGATGCAGCCCCCACCCCCGGGGCTGAGCCTTACATTTATAAGGAGGACATTCCTTCATGCCGAAAGACATCCACCAGCGCGACACCGCGCAGCAGCGCTCTTCCCGCCTGCTGCTGGCCATGGGCATCATCGTCCTGCTGGGCGCACTGGCCTATTTTGTACTGACCCTCGTGGTCAACCGCCGCACCCCCGCTTCGCCTGACACCCACTACACCGCCGAGAACGGCATCTCCGTCTACTACGAGTCCGCCGTCTGGCCGGTGTGCGAGATGACCGAGGACGCCACCCTTGGCCGTGCGCTGGAACTGGCCTCTGCCCAGAGCAGCGACGACGCCAACTATCAGGTCGTGCTCTTCCAGAAAGGCACGAAAGACACCTATGAGGACTTCATCGGCCAGTCGGAAAAAGAGCTCAAGCAGGCTTACGGCGTCATCAGCCCCCGAAAAGTCAACCTGAACATCGACGGTGCCGCCGTCACCGCCGTGCGCTGTGATCTTCAGGCTTACTACGCCGTGCTGGCCACCATCGAGTACGACAGCGGCGACGTCATCTATGTCTCCGGCCTGACCAAGCTGGCCTCCATCAGCGACATCGTCAACCTCGTGGAGAGCGTGAGCCTGTCATGAGCGACACGAAAGCGATGCAGCGGCTCTGCGGCCTGATGCGCAAAGCCGTCCAGCAGTACGAGATGCTGGCCCCCGGCGACCGCGTTCTGGTGGGCGTTTCGGGCGGCAAGGACAGCGTAGCTCTGACCATCGGTCTCGCGCGGCTGCGGCAGTACCTCGGCTTTCCGTTCGAAGTCGTGGCCGTCACCCTCGACCCCCAGTTTGGCGGCAAGCCGGTGGATCTCTCCGCGCTGGAAGCGCTGTTCCGGCGGTACGATGTGCCTTACGAGGTGCGCCGCACCCTTATCGGCCCCATCGTCTTCGACTACCGGAACGAGAAGAATCCCTGCTCCCTCTGCGCCAAGATGCGCCGGGGCGCGCTCCACGCCGCTGCCGAAGAGCTGGACTGCAACAAGGTGGCGCTGGGGCATCATCTGGACGACGCCATCGAGACATTTTACATGAACCTCTGGCGGGAGGGCCGCATCGGCTGCTTCTCGCCGGTGACAGAGCTGTCCGACCGGGGGCTGACCCTCATCCGGCCTCTCCTGCTCGCCACAGAGCAGGAGGTGCGCTGTGCAGTGAAGGAAGAAGGCTTTCTCATCGTCAAGAGCCGCTGCCCTGCCGACGGCGTGACCACCCGGGAGGACACAAAAAACTTTGTCCGGGAGCGGTGCCGCACCGACCGTGCTTTCCGGCAGAAGACCCTTCACGCTCTGCAGGAGAGCGGCATCGACGGCTGGCGTCCTTTGCACCCGGCCCGTACATCAAAAAAGGAGGACACAGCCCATGCAGATGCCCGCATTTGAAAAACACGTCTGGGCCGAGATAGACCTTGACGCCCTGCGCCACAATTTCCGCGCCGTGAAGGCCCGGGCCGGGGAGATGCCTCTGTGCGCTGTCGTCAAAGCCGACAGCTACGGCCACGGTGCCGTAGAGTGCGCCAAGGTCTTTGCCGAAGAGGGGGCCGCGTGGCTGGCTGTGAGCTGTCTGGCGGAAGCCCGTCAGCTGCGCAAAGCCGGGCTGACGCTGCCCATCCTCATTCTGGGCCATGTGGAGCCGGGCTGCACGCCCGTCCTCATCCAGGAGGACATCACCGCAGCCTGTTACTCCCTGCCCCAGGCCAAGGCCCTCAGCGAGGCCGCCTGTGCCGCCGGCGGGAAGGTCAAAGTCCACCTCAAGGCCGACACCGGCATGGGCCGCATCGGTTTTGCGCTCCGCACCGACTTTGACGCGGCGCTGGCCGGGATGCTGGATGCCTGCCGCCTGCCGGGTCTGGACGTGACCGGCCTGTTCCAGCACTTCGCTGTAGCCGACGACGACAGCGCCGACAGCGTGGCTTATACCCGCCAGCAGCACGAGCTTTTCGTCCGGGCCTGTCAGGGCCTTGCCGAGGCCGGTTTTGAGCCTGCCGTCGTCCACTGCAACAACTCCGCCGGGGTGATGCTCCACCCCGACTGGCCCGCCGGACTGCCCCGCACCCACTGCATGGCACGCCCCGGCATCATCCTCTACGGCTTCGACCCCAGCGATGAAGTCCGCTTCGGCATCTTCCGCCCGGTGATGAAGCTCAAGACCATCGTCAGCATGGTCAAGGAGATGCAGCCCGGCCAGTCAGCCAGTTACGGACGCCGCTTCACCGCAGAAAAGCCCACCAAGGTCGCCACCCTCTGTGCCGGTTACGCCGACGGCTACCCCCGCCTTTTGAGCTGCGGCAAGGGCATCGTGGAGATAAAGGGTATGCCCTGCCCGGTTCTGGGCCGGGTCTGCATGGACCAGATCATGGTGGATGTCTCCGCTCTGCCCGACGTGCAGGAAGGGGACGAAGCCATCCTGTGGGGCGGCGAAGTGAGCGACAGCGCCGAGACCATCGCCCACAAGACCGATACCATTTCTTACGAGGTGCTCTGCGGCGTTTCCCGCCGGGTACCCCGCGTTTACCTGGAAAACGGCGGCATCAAAGCCGTCGAGGACTGGATCCTATAAATTTCGGAGGAACTACATGGCAAGAGACAACATCCGCAACTTCTGCATCATCGCGCACATCGACCACGGCAAATCCACCCTCTCTGACCGCATCCTCGAACTGACCAAGAGCGTGGACGAGCGGACGATGGAGGACCAGATCCTCGACAACATGGACATCGAGCGGGAACGCGGCATCACCATCAAGGCCCGCGCCGTCACCATGAACTACACCGCCAAGGACGGCAAGGTGTACGAGTTCAACCTCATCGACACCCCGGGCCACGTGGACTTCGCTTACGAAGTCAGCCGCAGCCTCGCCGCCTGCGAGGGCGCTATCCTCGTGGTGGACGCCACCCAGGGCGTGGAGGCCCAGACCCTCGCCAATACCTATATGGCGCTGGAACACGACCTCGAGCTGGTGCCTATCCTGAACAAGATCGACCTGCCCTCTGCCCACCCGGACGAGGTGGCACAGGAAGTGGAGGACGTCATCGGCCTGCCCTGCCTCGACGCGCCCCGCGTCTCGGCCAAGACCGGCCTGAACATCGACCAGGTGCTGGAGCGTGTGGTCAGCGACATCCCCGCCCCTTCCGGCGACCCGGACGCTCCCCTCAAGGCCCTCATCTTCGACAGCATCTACGACAGCTACAAGGGCGTCATCGTCTATATCCGCGTCTTTGAAGGTACGGTCAAGCCCGGCGACACCATCCGCCTGATGGCCACCGGCGCACAGTTCACGCTGGTGGAAGTGGGCCACATGGGCGCTACCAGCCTGACCCCTTGCGACCAGCTGCAAGCTGGTGAGGTCGGCTATCTGACCGCCAGCATCAAGACCGTGCAGGACACCCGCGTCGGCGACACCGTCACCCTGGCCAACGATCCCACCCCCGAGGCTCTGCCCGGCTACCGTCAGGTCAAGCCCATGGTCTTCTGCGGCATCTACCCCGCCGACGGCGCAAAGTACCCCGATTTGAAGGACGCGCTGGAAAAGCTGCAGCTCAACGACGCCTCCCTGACCTTTGAGCTGGAAACCAGTGCCGCGCTGGGCTTCGGCTTCCGCTGCGGCTTCCTTGGCCTGCTCCACATGGAGATTATCACCGAGCGTCTGGAACGCGAGTTCGACCTCGACCTCATCACCACCACACCCAGCGTCCGCTATCGTCTGACCCTGACCGACGGCACCGTGGAGATGATCGACAACCCGTCCAGCTACCCCGACCCCTCCAACATCGTCAAGCAGGAGGAGCCCTTCGTGGACGTCCACCTCTACACCCCCAACGAATACGTCGGCAGCCTGATGGACCTGTGCCAGAACAAGCGCGGCGTCCTCATCGACATGAAGTATATGGATGATGTGCGTGTGGACCTGCACTACGCCCTGCCGCTGGGTGAGATCGTCTACGACTTCTTCGACGCCATCAAGAGCCGGAGCCGCGGCTACGCCAGCTACGACTACGAGTTCAAGGAGTACCGCGAGAGCGACCTCGTCAAGCTGGACTTCCTGCTCAACGGCGACCCCGTGGATGCTCTGTCCATGATCGTCTTCCGCGACAACGCCTACGCCAAGGGCCGCCGCATCTGCGAGAAGCTGCGGGACAACATCCCGCGCAACCTCTTCGAGATCCCCGTTCAGGCGGCCATCGGCGGCAAGATCATCGCCCGCGAGACGGTCAAGGCCATGCGCAAGGATGTGCTGGCCAAGTGCTACGGCGGCGACATCTCCCGCAAGAAAAAACTGCTGGAAAAGCAGAAAGAGGGCAAAAAGAAGATGCGCCAGCTCGGCAGCGTCTCCCTGCCCAGCGAGGCGTTCACCGCCGTGCTCAAGCTCGACAGCGACGACGATTGATATTGATTTTTCCGCTCCCCTCCCGCCCAGAGGGGAGTTTTTTTCATGTCTGGCGCAAGTCAAGAAAATAACGCAATAGGATAACAGCATATTTGCGATATGCAATTCAACGCTGTTGCTGTTGCATTAAAAAGTTGAATTGCTATGTCTGGCGGCTAAAAATCTTAGCTCAAATCGTCCCCAAACACAACTGTTCCGTCATCTTTCACATCCGAACTGCCCGTTTTTCTTTTCTTCCCGCCCCAAAAAGGACAAACAAGAAACCCCCGCCTCCGGGAGTGCCGGAGGCGGGGGTTTCGCCGAACTGTGGCTTATGAAGAAGGTTTTCGGAAGGACCGCTTATCAGGCAGGCTGTGCCTTGTTGGCGTTCTTCTTGCCCGTCATGAAGCAGTAAGCCATGATGAGTGCGCATCCAGCAATGCCGATAATATCAGACATGGAGCTGGGCAGGATGAAGATGAAGGCCACGACATAGCAGGCGATGCGCTCCCACATCTTCAGGGGACGGAACAGGTAGCCAGCGATGCCGCAGGCCAGCAGATAGGTGGCTGCAATGACGATGCAGTATGCAATGATGATCTCCACCATCGTGCCTTCCAGCAGGATAGCGGGACGATACACGAATGCAAAGGGGACGATGAAAGCGGTGATGGCGAAGGAGAATGCCTTCCAGCCGGTCTTCCATGCGCTTGCACCCGCGATGCCTGCCGCAGTAAAGGATGCCAGACAGACGGGAGGAGTGATCTGAGCCACGACACCGAAGTAGAAGATGAACATATTGGTGACCAGAGCGGAGATGCCCAGACCCTGGATAGCCGATGCGAACAGAGTGACAGCGATCAGGTAAGCGGCCACGGTAGGCAGTGCCATGCCCAGCAGCAGGCAGCCCAGAGCGGCGATGAGCAGTGCGATGAACAGGCTGCCCTCACCAGAGGTACCGATGAGCTTTGCGATCTTGACGGCAACGCCGGAGTTGACCACGATGCCGATCATGATGCCGCAGGCAGCGGTGGGGATCGCAATGTTTGCGGCCTGACGGACGCCGTCCATCAGGGTCTGGAGCAGCTTGCGGGGACCCATGCGGGTCTCAGGAGAGATTGCTGCGATGATGATGGAGAAGATGGTGCAGTAGATCGCGGAGCGGGGCAGAGAGTAGCCCATGATGATCATGATGACCAGAACGATGATGGGCAGCAGACGGTACACGCGGGGCAGGATGGGCTTGCCTTCGTAATGTACGCCGGAGTCTTTGCCCAGACCCTTCTTCTTTGCGATCATGTGGACAAGGATGAACACGGCGAGGAAGTAGGCCACAGCGGGCAGGACGGCTGCTGCTGCGATCTGCGCATACTGCACGCCGATGATCTCGGCCATGATGAATGCGCCAGCGCCCATGATGGGGGGCATGATCTGGCCGCCGGTGGAAGCAACAGACTCGACTGCTGCCGCCTCTTCGGGGTCATAACCGGTCTTTTTCATCAGGGGGATGGTCAGAACGCCGGTGGTGGAAACATTTGCGATTGCAGAACCAGAAACCATGCCCAGCAGGCCGGAAGAGATGACAGCTGCCTTTGCGGGGCCGCCGACCGTCTTATCGCTGAGCTTCATGCCGCCGTCGATCAGGACACCGCCGCCGCCGCAGTTGGAGAAGAAGGTGCCGAAAACGAGGAAGTAGAACAGGGTGCCCAGAGAAGTGACCAGCGGAGAGCCGAAGATGCCATTCTCGCCGTACATCAGGACTTCCATCAGTTTGGGGAAGCTGATGCCGGAGAAGCGGAACAGGCCGGGGATATACTGGCCGAACCATGCATAAGCAAGGAAGAAGCAGATGACCCAGAACAGGGACATACTGACCACGCGGCGGACGGCCTCCATGACATTGATGACCAGAAGCACCGCCACGATGACCTCGGTGGTGGTCATAACGTCAACATTGAAGATGCGGTAGTTGAGCTGTTCTGCGTGGCTCAGGAAGAACCAGCAGATAAAGCAGCTGGACGCGATGAGGAAGATGTCGTAGATCCACCACAGCTTATTGTGGCTCTTGGATTTCTCGACCATCGGATTGTACAGCCACACCACGACCAGTGCAAGGCACATATGGAGCGGCAGCTGGAACCACGGGTCAAGGGGCTTGACCAGCTTGATGTAGAGCTGGAACACCGTCCAGATAACGGTAAGAACTGCCAGCGAATAGAAGCGCCATTTCGGCATATTCTTCAGCAGCTTGGCGATTTTGGTATCTTCGTCCTCTTCGTTTGCCAGAGCCTTGGCCTTGGCGTCGAGAGCCGATACCTTGGTTTCTTTTTCGTTGCTCATATTTCCCTCCGTATTATCCCTTGTGAAAGCAGAGGCCGGACACCGCAAAGCGTCCGGCCTCTGCCTACGGTCAAAGGATAGATCTGATGTCGTGCGGAGCGCCTCCGCCGAAAGCTTTCACAGCCGGAACTTACTTCATGTAGCCTGCTTCCTTGTAGTACTTCTCAGCACCGGGATGCAGCGGGCAGCCGCCGCGCTTCATCTCTTCCCAAGCGGTCTCAGGCTCCCACGGAGACAGGGAATTGTACTCGGCCACCAGAGCGTCGCGGTTCTCGCTCAGGCTCTTGGTGATGGCGTAGACGACATCCTCGCTCAGGCTCTCTTTGCAGAAGACGCAGTCGGGAGTGCCGGGCAGCGTCAGCTCCTTATCCTGACCCTTGAAGGAGTTGGCCGGGATGGTGATGAGGTCGAAGCCCTTTTCGCTGACGAACCAGCTGCACAGGTCATCGCCCCACTGCAGGAAGGTGACATCCACGCTGGTAGCGATCTGAGCCATGGTGGAAGAAGCAGAAGAGGTGTGGTCGATGTAGAAGTCGATCTGGCCGTCCGCGATGGCGTCTGCGTTGGCATCGCCGCCCTGGTTGGTGATGGAGCCGCCCCAGCTCTTCAGGTCGTCCTCGGTCACGCCGAAGTACTCGAGCAGCAGGTAAGCGCCCTCAGCATCCATGGAGCCCTTTGCGGAGCAGCCGATGCGCAGGGGCAGCTTCTGCTCGAAGATCTCCTCGATGGTGGAGACATTGTACTTCTGCAGGAATGCGTTGGACACGCAGTTGATGTAGCAGACAGCAGTCAGGCCGCCGATGACCGCTGCATAGCCGCTGGTAGCAGGCTTGCCCAGAGTGCCTTCCTCCATTGCCCACTTTGCAGGAGCACCGTTGATGAAGGCCAGATCGGTGTTGCCGGAAGCAAACAGATAAGGAGCGCCCATACCGCCCGGAGAGTCTGGGTTGACGTTGACAGTCTGGAAACCGCCAGCCTTCTCCAGCACCTTGGACATTGCAACGATCATATTGTAAGAGCCAGAACCGACCTTATCGGAGCTGAAGTTCAGAGTCTCTTTGCTCATATCGGGCAGACCGTCCACAGCCTTTGCCTCAACGGAAGGAGCTGCCTCACTGGAAGCTGCGGTGCTGGTGGAGGAAGAGCCGCCGCAGGCTGCCAGAGCACCAGCCGCTGCCATAGTACCAGAAACCTTCAGAAAGCTGCGACGAGAAATCTTTTTCATAATCTTGTTCTCCTTTTCTCTTGGGGTTCTCGTGTAGCGAACCGGACTGTGTACTTCATGCCTTCTTCTGCGGCGTCGCCGCTTTTCACAGTCTTTGTTCGTTTTTGTTGTCTAAATTATATTCAAAATAGCAGGCCCTTACAACGGCTAAATCGCCTTGTTTCCGTTTCATTCTGAAACATTTCCAGGATATTTCATGAATGCTCTATTAAAAGTGTAACATTTTAGAACATTTCAGCAGCCTTCCCCGGATTTATCTGTTTCAGGATAGAACTTTTCTTTCAGCCTGTTAAGCAAAAAAACACCCGCCTCGCAGCAAAGCTGCAAAAGCGGGTGTGCAAGGAGCTATTGGAAAATTTACGCCTCGCGGCCGGTCATCTTGACGGCATACTTGATGGCGTTGACAAGGCTCAGCTCATTGCCGTTGCCCTTGCCTGCATGGTAGAAGTCGGTGCCGTGGTCCACGCTGGCGCGGATGATGGGCAGGCCCAGCGTGACATTGACGCCCTCCACAGCCTTCCACTCCTGCTTCTCACGGTCGTAGACGAAGCCGACGGTCTTGAGGGGGATATGGCCCTGATCGTGGTACATGCAGACTACGATGTCGTACCAGCCACCGATGGCCTGAGAGAAAACGCTGTCCGGCGGGCAGGGGCCGACAACGCCGGTGATGCCCTCGGCCTTAGCAGCCTCGATGGCCGGGGTGATCTCCTCGATCTCCTCGCGGCCGAACAGGCCGTTCTCGCCGCAGTGGGGGTTCAGGCCGGCCACCGCGATGCGGGGGTTCTCGATGCCCATATCCTTGCAGGCTTTATTGGCGATCTCGATGACTTCCAGCACACGCTCTTTCTTGACCCGGTCGCAGGCTTCGCGCAGGGAGACGTGGGTGGAGACGTGGACCACGCGCAGGTCGTGGTGGGCCAGCATCATGGTGTACTTCTTGGTATGGGTGTAGGTGGCGTAAATTTCGGTATGGCCGTCGAAATGGGTGTAGCCGTCCGACTTCTCGCCGTGATAGTATTCCAGAGCCTTGTTCATGGCTTCCTTGTTCAGGGCGTTGGTGCAGGTAGCATCCACCTCGCCGGCCATGGCCAGCTCGATGACCTTCTTGACGCACTGGAAGGCGGCGTTGCCGCCCTCCACGCTCACCTTTGCCATCTCGAACTTGTTGATGTCCTCGATGAGGTCGAGGTGCAGCACGTCGATGGTTCCGGGGGTGAACAGAGCATCCGACACCTTGTCGCAGCGGTGGATGACGATGTCCTCACGGCCAACGAACTTCCTGGCCTGCTCGAACACCTTCACGTCGCCCACAACGATGGGGCGGCAGTAGGTATACTGCTCCGGATCTGCCAGAGCCTTGATGGTGATCTCCGGGCCGGAGCCGGCGGGATCGCCCATCGTAATGCCAACGATAGGTTTATTCATAACAGTGCTCTCCTTGCTCTTCTCAGTTCAGGCCCTTGGCAGCGTTCTCGGCCAGGACCTTCTTGATGGCTTCCAGACCCTCTTCGGGGACGTAGTTGAAGGGGGCGCGGCACTTGCCGACGTTGTGGCCCTGCAGGGCGACAGCAGTCTTGATGATGGTGTTGGGGTTGCCGTATTTGAAGGTCTGCTGCAGGATGGCGATAGCGTCCTGAGCGGCCTGTGCGCCCTCGAGGTCGCCAGCCTTGAAGCAGTCGTAGATCTTTGCAACAGTGGCAGGCCAGATGTTGGCGCGGCCTGCAATGCCGCCTGCGCCGCCCTCTTTCAGGCAGGTCAGGATAGCGCCGTCGTTGCCGGCGAGGATGGCCACATCCTTGTCCAGCTCACGGGTCAGGCGGATGTAAGCTTTCAGGTTCTCGATGTCGCCGCTGGAATCCTTTGCGCCCACAATGTTCTCCACATCGCGGCACAGAGCCTGCACGGTCTCGGGCAGCAGCTTGTTGCCGGTGCGGGCGGGGATGTTGTACAGGATGATGGGCAGGTTCACAGCCTTTGCCACAGCGGTGTAGTGGTCGTACAGCTCCTTCTGGGAGGCCAGTGCGAAGCTGGGGGTGATGATGGACAGGGCATCTGCGCCCATCTCCTCGGCGCGCTTGCTCATGCGGATGGTCTCGGCGGTGGTGATGCAGCCGGTGCCTGCGTAAACGGGGACGCGGCCCTTGACCTGGTCGATGACGGTAGCCAGGATCTCTTCCTTCTCCTTAAAAGAGAGGGCGTAAGCCTCGCCGTTGGTACCCAGAGGGAACATGCCGTGGACGCCGCCTGCCAGCAGGCGCTCGACCTGCTGCCGCAGAGCCTCGTGGTTGACGGTCTGCTCGTCATCGTTGTTCATCGGGGTAATTACCGGAGGGATAATGCCTTTGATGTCGCTGGTCTTCATAACGTGTTCTCCTTTTCTATTACATGATCTCCTGATACAGTTTGCGGGCGTCGTCAGCGGTGACGGGGCGCATATTGTTCACCAGCAGACGCTGCACCTGCATACCGGACTCGACCAGACCCTCGAGGTCCTCAGCGGGGACGCCGAACTCCTTCAGGCTGGTAGGGATGTCCAGATGCTTGACGATCGCTTCGAGGCGGGCGATCATCCATGCAGCCTTCTCCTCCACGGTGGTGCAGGTCTTGTTCTCGTGGCAGCAGCGGTCATAAGCCACAGCCAGACGCTCTTTGACAGCCGGATGCTCGCTGTTGAAGCGCATGACAGGAGCCAGCAGGATGGCGTTGGAGACGCCGTGTGCGATGTGGTACTTGCCGCCCAGAGGATAGCTCAGAGCGTGGACTGCGGTGGTGCCGGAAGCGGTGATGGCCAGACCGCCGTAGTAAGCTGCGATCTGCATCCGGTTCTTCTCGGCCATGGCATCGGGATCATCGCAGGCTTTCTCAATGTTGTTCAGGATGAGGTCGAGGCCCTCCAGAGCGTACAGATCGCTGAAGGGGTTGGCCTTGTTGCTGGTGAAGCACTCGATGCAGTGTGCCAGAG
>ERZ1027243.1461-NODE-1461-length-11224-cov-4.696929_pt1 | contig 11224 bp, 10 predicted proteins | sample MGYA00519243_ERZ1027243 | MGnify/ENA primary metagenome ERZ1027243 (study PRJEB26926, sample SAMN06164727) | human gut metagenome | biome: ENVO:00009003; feature: ENVO:2100002; material: ENVO:00002003 | host: Homo sapiens | place: USA | collected 2012 ...
TCTACAAAATTACCAACTCTATCTCATCTCCTGTTTACTGCGCAAATCTAAGGTATTGTATATGATATTATCAATATCTTCCTGGGTAATACTACTTTCTACAATTATTTTCCCCTCTTCATCTACTAACCTTCGAATTAATTCATCCCTATAATCAAACAAAACCGCAGCTAAATACTCCTCATAAACACGTAACAGTATTAATAGCCTTTTAGCAGCAGCAACTTCCTCATTCAATGAAGCTTTATCTCTATTAAAGGCCTCACTCCCGGATGCAGCTAATAAAGCATCTCGCACGACATCACTAAACTCATCCCGTTCTAAAGCAATTACTTTTGAAAAAGCATAGAATGCGTAACCACACAACTCACCTGTAACAGAAATTGATTTAACAATATCATCAGAATTAAAAAGAAAAGTTGATCGTCTCGAAAAAACACGTTTTTTCAAAATGTCAGAAATAGCAACTCCAATAATATAAGGATGTTGTGACTGCATAATTGCTCGAAAAGACATTGCATCTCTGAATTTTTGAAAAAAATCAGCATCTACATCAACAGCATCTTCTACAACTGCTCTTGCATACTCTACCAATTTAGATTCCATAATATTTTGAATATTTTCTCGCCCGCACCTCGACGATAAATAATAAAAAGGAAAGCGTGGTGCTGAAAACTTATTTTAGAAAGTCAGGTCGTAGGAAACCTTATAGCATAAAATAAGCAACAGCCCCACGCCTATATCCACAAGTGGATACGACGCGAGAAGATGTCCGCCTATTCTCTGCTAAAAAGTGGAATTTCCTACGTTCGACTTTCGAGAATAAACTTACACTTTCCGTGTATTCAATATGTCATCGCAAATATAGCGATATAGACGGAAAATGCAAAACATCCTGCCCTTTCGGGCGCCATTGCCATTATGAACGGTGCAAAGTTCCTCAAAACAAACATTTTCTGCAACAAGTGCAACTGTGGATTCGAAACTTTGTTAGTTGCAATTTGGGGCTGTGTCACCTATGATTTTGCGGATCGTACGGGCCTCACACAACGAAAGGAGGGTGCTGAACTTCGATTCAGCACCCTCCTTTGGTCTTCCAAAAATAATTTTACTTTTCGAGCCCCATCTTTTCGATCAGGGCCTTGGTTTCGGGCTTGTGTCCCCGGAAATTCACATAGAGCGTCATCGGATGTTCGTGACCGCCCTTCGAGAGAATCTCACGGCGGAAAGCCTCCGCCACTTCGGGATTGAAGATACCCTTCTCCTTGAACAGCGAGAAGGCATCGGCCGCAAGTACCTCGGCCCACTTGTAACCGTAATAACCGGCAGCATATCCGCCGGCAAAAATGTGGCTGAAAGCCGGCGACATCGCAGCACCCTCGACAACCGGGAGTACCTGGGCCGGAGCCATCGCCGTCCGTTCAAACAGTTCGACATCGCCCTCGAACGGCTTGTCGATCGAATGCCATGCCATGTCGTTGAGCCCGTACAGCAACTGGCGGACATTGAAATAAGCCGCCTGATAGTTCTCTGCGGCGACGATCTTGGCAATCAGGTCGGCAGGAATCGGTTCTCCGGTCTTGTAATTCACGGCCCACAAGTCGAGGAACTCTTTCTCGGTCGCCCAATTCTCCATGATCTGCGAAGGCAGCTCGACGAAATCCTGATATACGTGCGTACCGCTGATCGACTCGTGCTCTCCCTCCGAAAGAATGGCGTGCAGCGCGTGTCCGAACTCATGCAGGAAAGTTTCGAATTCACTGAAAGTAAGCAGTGAAGGAGTCGTATCGGTCGGCTTGGTGAAGTTCATCACCAGCGACACCAGCGGGCGGGTTTCGTGTCCCTCGACGATTGAAACGCTCCGGAACTCGGTTTCCCAAGCCCCGCCGCGTTTGGTAGCCCGGGGGAAGAAGTCGAGGTAAAGTTCCGCCAGGAAGCGACCGTCCTTGTCGGTCACGTCGTAAGCCGTCACCTCGGGATGATAGACCGGGACTTCGGGATTCGGCGTGAAATTAAGGCCGTAGAGCTTATTGGCGAGCAGGAATACCCCCCGCTTCACACTGTCCAACTGCAAATAGGGTTTCACCAGCTCTTCGTTGAGCTCGTATTTCTCATGGCGGTACTTCTCCGAGTAATAAGCCATATCCCAGGGCATAACCTCGCCTTCGAAACCCTGCGAGCGGGCATACTCCCCGATCGTATTGTAATCCTTCATGGCATACTCCTTGGTCTGGGCAAGCAATTCATCCAGGAAAGCATTGACCGTCTGCGCGTTTTCAGCCATCCGATCGGCCAGCACGTAATCGGCGTACGTCGGATACCCCAACAGGTTGGCGATCTTCAAACGCAGATTGACCATCCGCTTGATGTTCTCCGTATTGTCGAACTCACCGCCCAGGCAGAGGGAGTTGCTGGCTCTCCAAAGCTTCTCCTTCAGCTCGCGGTTGGTCGAATACTCCATGAAAGGGACGTAACTCGGCGCCTGAAGCGTCACCGTCCATCCCTGCTCGCCACGGGCCTTGGCTTCGGCGGCCATACCGTCCCGCACGAAATCGGGAAGCTCGGCCACCTGCGCCGGATCCGTGATATTGATCGTAAAGGCATTCGTGGCAGCCAGCACATTGCGGCTGAACCGGAGCGAAAGCTCCGAAAGTTCGGTCGAATATTGTCGGTACAGCTCCTTGTCCTCATCGGAAAGGTTCGCACCGCTGCGCACGAAACCGTTATAGGTTTCCTCCAGCAATTTCTTGTCCTCTTTCGAAAGGAACCACCCCGGATGTTCATAGACGGCCTTCACACGCTCGAAGAGCTGCGGGTTGAGCGATATGTCGTTGGACAGGGCCGTCAGTTTGGGCTGTACGTTCTCGGCCACCTGCTGCATCTCGGGCGTAGCATCCGCTTCGAGCAGGTTGAAAAAAATACCTTCGACCCGCGAAAGCAGCCGGCCCTGACGATCGAGCGCCACGATCGTATTATTGAAGGTCGGCTTGGCTGGATTGTTTACGATCGCGTCGATTTCGGCACGCGACACAGCGATCGCGGCATCGAACGCCGGTTCGTAATCGGACACCCGGATCCGGTCGAACGGCGGGGTTTCGTGCGGCGTATTCCACTCCGCGAGCAAGGGGTTGTTCGTATCAATTTCAGGCAGCTGGGCAACGGGCATCGTATGGTCCGCGCATCCGGCTGCCAAAGCGGTTAAAAATGTCATAACAATCTTTTTCATCGGTTAAATTAGATTTTAGGCTTTTCATTCGGTTCGAGGGTCACGACGGGCACGGCAAGGCTGTCGGCAGGTTCTTCGGGCAGCTCCTCCATCAGGCCACAGGCCACGAGCATCGCCCGTTTATCGGGATCGGCCCCGCGAAAATCCCGGTAGAGGGTCATACCGTCCGCCGAACCGCCCCGCGAAAGCAGCGTCCGGAATTTCCGAGCAGTCGCACGGTCGAATACGTCGCCGGTCTGTTCGAAGGCCCGGAAAGCGTCTTTGTCGAGGACCTGCGCCCAAATATAGAAATAGTACCCCGACGCATAGCCCCCATCGAAAATATGCAGGAAATAGGGATAGCGGTAGCGGGGCTGTATTTGCGGGATCAATCCCCGGCGACCGTACACGGCATCGGCTTCGAACTCATTCACATCGAAAGGTTCGTACTCCGTAATAGCGTGAATATCCATATCGGTAAGAGCGGCAGCTACCAGTTCGGTGACAATGAAGCCCTGGTTGAACTTGCCGCTTTCGCGGATGCGTTTGATCAAGCGTTCGGGAATCACCTCTCCCGTCGTATAATTGATCGCATAGTGGCGCAGCACCTCGGGTTCGGTCGCCCAATTCTCCATGATCTGCGAAGGGAGCTCCACGAAATCGCCCTCCACCCTGCCGAGCGACCGGTATTTCACATCGGCGAAAAGCGCATGCAGCCCGTGCCCGAACTCATGAAAAAGGGTCTGGACCTCATCGAGCGTAAGCAGCGAAGGCGTCAATTTGGTCGGCGGAGTAAAATTGCATACGATGGCGACCACAGGAGCGATGCGTTCGTCGCCTTCGTAGCGCTGGCTGCGGAACGCGGTACACCACGCACCGCTGCTCTTGCCGCTGCGCGGAAAAAAGTCGAAATAGAGCACGCCCAAATGAGTCCCGTCCACGTCGAGCACCTCATATACCGAGCAATCCTTGTGGTAAACCGGTGCGACCAACGGACGGAACGTAATCCCGTAAAGCCGGTTCGCCAGCGAAAAAGCGCCTTCCCGAACATTTTCGAGCGAAAAATAGGGCCGCAGCGCAGCATCGTCGAGCGCATATTTGTCCTTGCGCACCTTTTCGGCGTAATACCACCAATCCCAGGGTTCGAACGTCGCCCCCGGCACATCCCGCTGCAACATCGCATTCATCTCGGCCATCTCTTCCTTGGCCCGATCGAGCGCCGGAGTCCACACTTCGTTCAACAACTCATAAACGGCAGCGGGCGTTCCGGCCATCTGGTCGGCCGTCACATAAGCCGCATAGGAGGGATAGCCCAGCAAGCGGGCTTTCTCGTTGCGCAGGCGGGCGAAATCGTTCACCAGAGAGCGGTTATCGTACTCACTGCCTTCGTTGCAGCGGTCGATATACGCTTTGTACAACTGCTCCCGCAAATCGCGTCGAGCAGAATACGTGAGAAACGGAATCCGGCTGGAAGCGTCGAGCGTAACGACCCACGCATCGTTCATCCCCAGCTCCGCAGCCTTCTCCCGGGCTATGCCCTGCACGCTTGCAGGAAGTCCGTCAAGCTGTTTATCAGTCAGTTTCAGCACGAAATCATTCGTCGCCCGAAGAACATTATTGCCGAATTTCACGGGCAGCAGCGCCAATTCGCCGTTAATTTGGCGCAACCGCTCCTTCTGCTGCGGATCGAGCAGCGCTCCGGCCCGCACGAATTTACCGTAAATCTTCTCCACCAGGCGCGTCTGCACGGCATCGAGGCCGAGGCTGCCGCGACGGTCGTAAACGGCTTTGATCTTGTCGAAAAGCACCTCGTCGAGCAGAATATTGTCCCGATGGGCGGCCAGCAACGGCATCGCCTGCTCTTTCGCCGCCAATAACTGATCGTTCACGTCGGCCGAACAGAGCATGTTGAAAACCAGCCCCACCTGCTCCAGCATCAAGCCCGAGCGGTCGTAAGCCAGGATGACATTCTCGAAAGAGGGCTGATCGCCGTTGGATTTGATGGCGTCGATCTCGGCTTCCTGGATCGACATCGCCCGCTGGAAGGCAGGCAGAAAGTGTTCGGGCCGGATCCGGTCGAAAGGAGGCACGCCGTAGGGCGTTTCCCACTCCTCGAAAAACGGATTCTCCGCCACCTCTTTACGCTGGTTGCATCCCGTAGTCATAAGCAGAATCAATGAAATTAAAAATAAAGAATATCGCTTCATCGGTTCGTTGGATTTTATTTACCTTTGCAAAGGTAAACAATTTATAAAAAATGCAACTGTTTTACGCCCCCGATATCGTTCCTCCGGAATATACGCTCAGTGAGGAAGAGTCGAAACACTGCATCCGCGTGCTTCGCATGGCCTGCGGCGAAGAGCTGCACATCACCGACGGCCGCGGTAACCTCTACCGCTGTGAAATCGTGGACGACAATCCCAAACGCTGCCGGGTGCGGGTGCGCGACACCAACAGCGAATTCGGCAAGCTGCCCTACCGCCTGACGATGGCCGTCGCCCCGACGAAAAACAATGACCGGTTCGAATGGTTCCTCGAAAAAGCCACGGAAATCGGGGTCGCGGAGATCATCCCCCTCGCCACGGAGCACAGCGAGCGACGCACGCTCAAGCCCGAACGGGAGAACAAGGTCATCACGGCCGCCGTGAAACAGTCGCTCAAAGCCTACCACCCCCGCCTGCACGAAATGACTCCGCTGCGGCAGGTCATCAAGCAGCCCTTCGACGGACAGAAATTCATCGCCCACTGCGACGCTCCCCGTTCGGCCCTGGGCAAGGCATTTCTGCCCCACATCCTGCACAAAGGAGGCGACGTACTGGTTCTGATCGGGCCGGAAGGGGACTTCTCGCCCGAAGAGATCGACCTGGCCGTCCGGGGAGGTTTCCGCGAAATCACGCTCGGCTCGCAGCGCCTGCGCACGGAAACGGCCGCCGTCATGGCGACCGCATTGGTGGCTGCCGCCAACGAATCCGAAATCGGAACGGACGACAGACAACCGTCTTCAAAACCGGTACAATGAAACAACTTTGGGAAATATTCTGGTCGTTTTTCAAAATCGGACTCTTCACCTTCGGAGGCGGCTACGCCATGATCCCGCTGATCCAACGCGAGGTGATCGACCACCGCAAGTGGATCCCCGCTTCGGAATTTCTCGACCTGCTGACCCTGGCACAATCGGTCCCCGGCCCTATTGCGATCAACACGGCCGTCTTCGTCGGATACAAACGCTCGGGGCTCCGAGGCGCCTGCGCATCGCTGCTGGGCGCCGTGCTGCCGTCGTTCCTCATCATCCTGGCGATCGCCCTCTTCTTCGCGGGCATCCGTCAGAACCCCGTCGTCGATGCAGCCTTCAAAGGAATGCGCCCGGCGGTCGTTGCCCTGATCATCGCTCCGCTGGTCACCCTCACGCGGGGCATGCACTGGAGCATGATCGTGCTGGCCGCCGCACTGGCCGGACTGATCTGGTGGCTGGGTCTTTCACCGGTACTGATTCTTGCCGCCGGTGCAGGTGCAGGCATCGTCTGGGAATTGTCTATCGCAAAAAAGAGTAAGCAATGATATTCTGGGAACTGTTCGTCAGCTATCTGAAAATCGGATTCTTCGGCTTCGGCGGCGGTTATGCCATGCTGTCGCTGATCCAGAACGAAGTGGTCGTCCAGCACGCCTGGATGACCAACGCCGAATTCGCCGACATCGTGGCCGTATCGCAGATCACGCCCGGCCCCATCGCCATCAATTCGGCGACTTACGTGGGTTACACAGTTGGAATGCAAAGCGGCAGCGTATGGTACGGTATTCTGGGCTCGGTCATTGCGACTTTCGCGGTCTGCCTGCCGTCGATGACGCTGATGATTCTGGTCGCCCGCTACATCGCCCGACTCAAGGGCAATCCGCTGGTAAGCGGCGCCATGCGGGGACTCCGCCCGGTAGTGATCGGCATGATTGGGGCGGCCGCGCTCCTGCTGATGTTTCCGCAGGACGCAGGCGACGCCAGCTTCATCGACTTTTGGAGTTGGATTCTCTTCGGAGGCGTACTCGCAGGCTCCTACTTCAAGCTCAATCCGATCCTGATGATCGTCCTCTCGGCTGCCGCAGGCATCGCGATTTATCTTTAACCGCTTACTCTCCTCCGGCGACGAAGAAGATGCCGCCCGTAAAGAGCACTACCAGGAAAGAGATCAGGGCCAATGCCGTAAGCACCATGAATCCGATGTGCACGAAGCCCCATTTCTCGCCTCCGTGCGGCAGTTTCGGCGAGGTCAGAGCCGCGATAAGACCCACGATCGGCGTAAGGATCAGACTTAAAACGAACGTCCAGGCGAATCCGATCTTGCGGCGGCTGCCGACGAGCCCGATCAGCACGGAAATAAGACACCAGGTCAGGATACCCAGCACAATAGAGAGCGTAGTCATAATTTCATAAGTTTTTCAAACCGCTCTGCCCCGTGCCGGCAACCCGATCGTCGGCTACCTGGCAAAACGACAGTACGTCCCCAGGGGAAGCCGCTTGCCGGCCCGGTCGTCGAAGCAGAGTTCTCCGAATTGTTCTTCAAACGGCGTGCCGAAGGCCTGCCGCACGGCGGTCGAAGCGAGCGTTGCCGACAGCCCCATCGAATAGAGGTTCAACACCAGGAACGCTCCGCACGGCTCCAGCAACCGGGCACAACATTCGAGCATCTCGCCGATGTTATCCTCCAGAATCCACTTTTCGCCGTTGGCACCCCGTCCGTAAGCCGGAGGATCGAGGATAATTCCGTTGTAGCGATTACCTCGCCGCACCTCGCGCTGCACGAATTTGAGCGCGTCTTCGACGATCCAGCGCACCCCCTCCAAGCCGCTCTGCTCCATATTCTCCCGCGCCCAGGTCACGACCTGTTTGACCGAATCCACGTGGGTCGTATCGGCTCCCGCAGCCCGGGCCGCGAGCGTCGCTCCGCCCGTATAGGCAAAGAGATTCAGGACCTTCGGCGTCCGTTCCTCCGCTCTCATCCGCACACAGTTGTCGTAGATGAAATTCCAGTTGGCCGCCTGCTCCGGAAAAAGCCCCACGTGTTTGAACGAAGTGAGGCCCAAGCGCATGCGCAGCCGCATCCCTTCGTAGGCGTAGTCCACCGTCCACCGGGACGGCATCCCGGACCGCAACCGCCACTCCCCGCGTTCTTCGCTGCGTCCGTCGCGCAGGAACGAGGCGTCGGCCAGGCGGCGCCACTCCTGCTCCGTAAGACTCCGCCGCCAAATGGCCTGCGGCTCAGGCCGGCGCACGACATAACGGCCGAAGCGTTCGAGTTTCTCGAAATCGCCGGAGTCGATAAATTCATAATCGGGAAATCGGGGAATCAGGGTTTCAAACATGGAATTATCTTTTATCATACATCATATAACGAATTTTCCGGTCCCGTGCACGGCATACTGCCGACATCCTTCTTTTACCGGCCTGCAGCGAACAGGTGTGGGCCAAGCAAATTTCACCAAGCCGCCCCAGCAGAAACGGAACTCGCCCGCAACTTCCACCGCCGAAGAAACAAGACCGTTCCGGCCAATCGGAAGCACGGGACCCTTTTGTTATTTTCGATCGCTCTCGTCGATCAGGCTCATCTCGCACCGGGCACAGTCGAACCGGAGCCGGTATCGGAACCGGCCGCGCACCAGAAACAGCTCTCCTTTCAGCGTCGGATGCTCCTTCAGGCACTGCCCGATCTCACGCCGAATGCAATAGGCCGAACGCATGACCGGATGCCCTGCCGTCGCAGGTTCCAAATCGAGTCCGCGTGCAATTTGCCGCACCCCGTGATCGCGGTAAAACTCCTCGGCCAGACGATTCGTAACATTCTCCTCGGCCGCAAGGACTTTCGACGGATAGGGCGCCGACCGATCCTCGGGCAAAATCGCATGGACGACAGGGCGGTCGAGCCGCGCCCGCCGCAAACGCTCCAATCCTTCGCGGCGCAGCTCCGCCAGCAACGACACCGGCACGAAACGGTCGCACCCTTCGGAGCGAACCTCCCGCACGTCGAAAATCGTATCTCCGCTGCGGGAAAGTTGTGCGGCGACGGTTTCCGACATCTTCCGGGAATCTTTCGCCGGTTCGAACACCCCGTCGCGCGTAACCTCGGCCGCAACCCCCTCGCAATCGGTAAAACGCACCGTTACTCGCTGCGGCGTTATCGCCGCGTCGGCACGCACGGGAATCACGCGCCGCGTACGGCTGCGGTCGAGGGCCAACGAAAAGCGGCGGTCGAAATTGCGGAACACCTCCGCCCCGGGGACGACACCCTCCATCCGGTTGGGCACGATCCGATTTCCGGCGACCTCATTGACATTGGTACCCGCCAACCCGTTTCGGGTCCGGAAACAGATGCCGTCCCCAGGCGCCAGGTCGTGTGGCTCGGCCAACGTGAAACTCCGGCCATCGACCCGGGCTACCCGGCCCACGAACTCGCCGACAGCTTTGGGCGTGTCGAACGATGCGACTCCCGCCCGGCGACCGTCGAAGAAATACTCCGACTCGCCCCGCGTGAAACTCTTCGAAGGATCCGGCTGAAAGTCCGGCCGGCTCTCTCCCACCGACGAGCGGCAGAATCCCGGCCGTGACGCGAGCTCCCGATCGATCCGCTGGCGGTAATGGCTCACGACATTTTTAATATATCCGACATCCTTCAGGCGTCCTTCGATCTTGAACGAGGTAATCCCCGCATCGATCAGCTCGCCTATACGGTCCGACAAATTCAAATCCCGCACCGACAACAAATGCCGCCCCTTGACGACCGTACGCCCGGACTCGTCCACCAGATCGTAGGTCAGGCGGCAGGGCTGGCTGCAAGCGCCCCGGTTACCGCTGCGTTCGCTCATCGAACGCGACAGGAAACAGCGGCCGCTGTACCCCACGCAGATCGCCCCGTGGACGAAACACTCCAGATCGCCCCCGCAGGCGGCGCGGATCGCACGGATCTCGTCGAACGACAAGGCCCGCTCCAGAATCACGCGGGCAAAGCCGCAGCGCTCCAGAAAAAGCGCCTGCTCCGGCGTGCGTGTGGCCGCCTGTGTCGAAGCGTGCAACTCGACCGGCAGATTCATCCGCCGCAGCGCCATGTCCTGCACGATCAGGGCGTCCACCCCAGCGGCGATCAGCTCCCTGGCCTGCCGCTCGGCTTCGGCCAATTCGCCGTCATAGAGCAACGTATTGAGCGTAGCATGCACCCGTACACCGTATTGATGGGCATACTCTACCGCCCGGGCGATCTCCTCGGCCGAATTGCCCGCCGCGTGGCGCGCACCGAAGCGGGCGCCTCCGATATAGAGGGCGTCGGCGCCGTAATCGACCGCAGCGACGGCCGCCTGCAAATCTTTGGCGGGAGCAAGTAATTCGATGGATTTCACGGTGCTTTGTCGGAAAATATGCCGAAGAAAAAACCCGAAACGACATCCGGTTCCCCCGGGCCGCGTCGAGGCGTGTCTTATCTCGGGGCAAAAGTAAAAAATAATCGGCAAATGTGCTTGCGATTGGGGTTTGTTTTGTAATTTTGCTCTCCGAACACGTAATATTTCAAGACCATGCTTACGATCAAGCAACTCAGGGACGACCGCGAGGCGGCCATCCGCCGTCTGGCAAAAAAAGGAGTGGACGCCGCTCCGGTAATCGCCGAAATCGAAAAACTGGACGACCGCCGCAAGGCGATCCAGCATGAACTGGACGAATGTCTGGCCACACAGAACCAGGCGGCCAAACAAATCGGTGCATTGATGGGTCAGGGACGGCGCGACGAAGCCGAAGCCAAAAAAGCGGAAGTCGCGTCCCTCAAGGAGCGGTCGAACGCGCTGAATGCCGAATTCAAAGAGGTTTCGGATGCTCTTCAGGCCGCGATCGTCACCCTGCCGAACTTCCCGGCCGACATCGTGCCCGAAGGCAAAACGGCGGAAGACAATCTGGTTGTGAAACTGGTCGAAAGCTATACGCAATTGCCCGAAAACCCGCTGCCCCACCTGTCTCTTATACACATCTGACGCTGCCGACGACTTAAT